>Ga0105050_10001685_pt1 | contig 32836 bp, 33 predicted proteins | sample FRY01_FD_78088 | JGI IMG/M metagenome (GOLD analysis project Ga0105050, IMG submission 78088) | Freshwater microbial communities from Lake Fryxell liftoff mats and glacier meltwater in Antarctica - FRY-01 | ecosystem: Environmental > Aquatic > Freshwater > Ice > Glacier meltwater ...
CCCCGGATCATTTGAAGGCCCCCTCAAACTCCCCGCCGGAGGCCTCCGCCCCCTCAAATCCGGCGCAGCGCCACTGCCAGCCCCGGCGACGTGCCCACTTCGCCGGGCATCGAGACATAAGGCGCCGTCTGCTCCTCTACTCTAACCATATCAGCCAAGCCCTTGATCCGGCTCTCAAACCCGCCGTCCCACACGGCCATCTTCACGGTAAGAACCAGCACACCACCCACCCGGCAGATCCGCACCAACTCATCCAGCCCCTCGGCTCCGACATGGCCGGTAGTGAACACGCCGGTCGACACGACACCGGCAAAATGGCCATCGGCAAACGGCAGATGCCCGCCCAGCGCCAGATGATGCAACGCCTTGTAATATCCCTTGCGCGAGGCCACGGCGAGCATGCCTTCGGAAATATCCAGCCCTTCGACATGGCGGTAGCCGATGATGCCCAGCCAGTCACCGATCAGCCCGGTGCCCACCCCCGCATCAAGCAACGGTGCCGCACCCTGCGGCAAATGCCGGGCGAGCAGCGCCAGTGCGACAGAGGGATGCCGATACCCCGCCTGCGCCATCTCCGCATCATAAGTCTCTGCCCAGCGATCATAAATCGCCGCGACTTCGGCCGGTGCGGCGGCGTCATAGACCGCCCCCAGATGCCCGTCATGCGTGCTCTTGCTCATCGTCTGCCTCTCCTGAAACGCTTGCCAAACCTTATGCAACCGGGCGTAACTAGGAAACCGGCAATCGGCAAAAAGGCCCAAAATGACCATTGATTCCGCAGACGCAATGCCAGCGGAGATCCGCACCATCGCGGCCACGATTCCGCTGCTCGCAGGCTACATCGGACCGATCACACGCCTCGGCGGGCTGACCAACCGGGTCTATCAGCTTGGCGATCACATCCTGCGCATCCCCGGCGCAGGCACTGAGGCCTATATCAACCGCGCTGACGAGGCTGTCGCAGCTCAGGCCGCTGCCACGGCGGGGGTCAGCCCGGACCTGCTCTACGCAGACCCCGCCTCTGGCCTGATGGTCACGCGCTACATTCCCGCCGCTGTGACCATGACGCCGACCGCCTTCCGCGACCGGCCCGGCGCGCCCGCCCGGGCAGCGCTCGCCATGCGTCAATTGCATCGCTCTGACGCGCAATTCGCCAGCACATTCAACCTATTCGCCATGATCGACGACTACCTGCAGCTTCTCTCCGGCCATGACATCGCTTTGCCCACCGGCTACCATAATGTCGTCAGCAGCGCGGGGGCCATCCGCGACGCGCTCGCCGCCAACCCGGTCACGCCCGTGGCCTGCCACTGCGACCCACTCTGTGAGAACTTTCTCGATACCGGCGCGCGCATGTGGATCGTCGACTGGGAATATTCCGGGATGAACGACCCGATGTGGGATCTGGGCGACCTTTCGGTCGAAGCTGATTTCACCCCCGATCAGGACGCGGCGCTGCTGCAGGCCTATTTCGACGGCCCCGCCCATCCGCGCGATCACGCCCGCATGGTGATCTACAAGGCGATGTGCGACCTCTTATGGACGCTCTGGGGGCTGATTCAGCTGGCCAATGCCAACCCGGCCGATGACTTCCGCAGCTATGCCGAAACCCGGTTTGCGCGGTGCAAATCGCTCATGGCGCAGGACGCTTTCGCGCGCCATCTTGCCGCAATCCGATCCTGACCCCCCTAAACCCGGCCAAATTTTTTCTTTTTGGTCAGTTTGTGACAATGCGGGATTGTCAAAAATCCGTTTCAATCGTTAGCTACTTCTCACGGGCCGTCCGGACCAACCGGCTCCGGTACTGGTACTTTGACAACGGGAGAATTCTATGAACATCAAATCAACGCTGGCGGCGTCGGCGAGCCTTGTGGCCATGCTGTCCGCCACGCTCGCAACTGCCCAGTCGGCAGAACTGATTGCAGCCGCTACTGCCGAAGGCATGGTAACCACCATCGCGCTGCCGATGGACTGGTGTAACTATCAGGGCGTGCATGACGGATTTCGCGCCGCTTATCCGGGGATCGAGATCAACGGCCTGAACCCCGACGCGGGCTCTGCCGACGAAGTTGAGGCGATCCGCGCCAACGTCGGCAACACCGGCCCGCAGGCCCCCGATGTCATCGACGTCGGCCTGTCCTTCGGTCCCGCCGCTCAGGCCGAAGGTCTGCTGCAGCCTTACAAAGTCGAGACATGGGATTCGATTCCCGACGATGCCAAGGACGCCGACGGCCACTGGTATGGCGACTATTACGGTGTGATGGCCTTTGCCGTGAACACCGATCTGGTCGAAAACGTGCCGACCTCGTTCGAGGACCTGCTCAAGCCGGAATATTTCGGTCAGGTCGCACTGGCCGGTGATCCACGCGCCTCCAACCAGGCCATCCTCGCGGTTCTGGCCGCTGGCATGGCCCGTGGTGCAGAGCCGGGTGCCGATGCTGCCGCTGCTGGCCTTGCGTTCTTTGCCGAACTCAATGCCGCTGGCAACTTCGTCCCCGTCATCGGCAAGGCCGGCACTCTGGCACAGGGCACCACGCCCATCGTGATCCAGTGGGACTATAACGCACTGGCCACCCGTGACACCCTCGCCGGCAACCCGCCGGTCGAAGTGACGGTGCCCGCCGACGTGACCCTCGCCGGTGTCTATGTGCAGGCGATCTCTGCCCATGCTCCGCAGCCCGAGGCCGCAAAGCTCTGGATGGAATACCTCTATTCCGACGCCGGTCAGCTTGAATGGCTCGAGGGCTACTGCCACCCGATCCGGTTCAACGACATGGTAGCCCGTGGCGTGATCCCGCAGGAACTGATGGACGCGCTGCCCCCGGCCGAAGCTTACGAGCGCGCCGTGTTCCCGACCATCGACCAGATCACGGCCAATGCCGACGCGGTCAAGGCCGGTTGGGATACGGTCGTCGGCGCCAACGTCGTCGAATAATCTGCCCTATAATACCCCGGCCCCTCGCAAAGGGGGGCCGGGCTTCGCCTGGCGCAGGCGCAATAAATGATCAGGGGACAGGTCAGACGGATGCGAAAATTATCTTCGCTCAGCGCCAATAGGTTGTCATTCCGTATCAACGCTCCGCTCAGATGGGTGGGCGTGCTGCCGTTCTTTATCTTTGTCGGCCTCTTTCTGATCCTGCCGACGCTCTACATCGTTGTCGGTGCCTTCCGGACCGCGCAGGGCGATTTCACCTTCGACAACATCATCGCGCTCAATTCGGCAGTAGTGCGCAACGCCTATTGGGTCTCGATCAAGATTTCGGTCATGTCGGCGCTGATCGGCTGCATTGTCGGCTTTGCCATGGCGGCGGCGATCACCGTGGGTGGTCTGCCCAAATCGGTGCGCAACCCGCTGATGACCTTTTCCGGGGTGGCGTCCAATTTTGCCGGTGTGCCGCTGGCCTTTGCCTTTATCGCCACCATCGGCCCCGCCGGTCTGATCACACTCTGGCTGCGGACCGAATTCGGCATCGTGATGGCACGCGATCTTGGCTTCAACCTGCTTTCGACGGTTGGCCTGATCGTCACTTACCTGTTTTTCCAGATCCCGCTGATGATCCTGATCATCACCCCGGCACTCGACGGGCTCAAAAAGGAATGGCGCGAAGCGGCGGCAATCCTCGGGGCCACCGGGCCGCAATACTGGCTCAAGATCGCGCTCCCGATCCTGTTTCCCTCGATCCTCGGTACCTTCGCGCTGCTTTTTGCCAATGCCTTCGGGGCGGTCGCGACGGCCTTTGCCCTGACCGGACCGCAACTCAATATCGCGCCGATCCTGCTTTTCGCCCAGATTCGTGGCGATGTGCTGGGCTCGCCAAACTATGGCTATGCGCTGGCCTTCGGGATGATCGTGATCACCGGCATCGCCAATACGGTCTACATCGTGCTGCGCGCGCGTTCCGAGCGGTGGCTGAAATGAGCGGGCTCGTCCTCTGGGGCATCGGCATGCTGGTCGTCGGGGTGGTGCTGGGGCGCATCCTGCGGCCGCAGGCGTCGATTGTGCTGGCGGCGCTCACGACCCTGTTCATCCTCTTCGCCTTCCCCGGCCTCGCCTCGGACCTTGTTCCGATCAGCGCCGATTTCTGGCCCGTCTACGCGCTGCTTCTCGGCGCCCTGATCGGCGGCATGGCCGACCGGCTCAGCTTTTACACCTGGGGCGTGGTAATCCTCGGGGTGATCTTCTTCATCCTGCCGCTCTACGGCATGACCGAGTTTTCGCTCAAGATGCTGCGCGGCATCTATTCCTTCGAGGCCTACCGCGTCGTCCTGCAGGATTCCCAGTTTCAACTGACCTTCAGCTATTCCGTGATCATGGCCGCCTTCACCATCGCTTTTGGCGTACTGCTGGTGGTTCCGACCGCCTATTGGGTGCGGCTCAAGACCCCCGAACTGCGGCCGCTGATCGAATTCATCACGCTGCTGCCGCTGGTCATTCCGGCTATCGTGATCGTCTTTGGCTATATCCGGCTCTACAATACCTCGTCATGGCTGCCGTTGACTGGCACAGCCACCGGCACGAATATCCTGCTGATGTTCGGCTATGCGACGCTGGCGCTGCCCTATATGTACCGCGCGGTTGATACCGGGTTGCGCACCATCGACGTGGCCACCCTAACCGAGGCGGCGCAGTCGCTGGGCGCAAGCTGGGCCCGGATCATCGCGACGATCATCCTGCCCAACGTCCTTGGCGCGGTGCTGTCCGGCGCTTTCCTCACCTTCGCCATCGTGATCGGCGAGTTCACCATGGCAGCGTTGCTCAACCGCCCCGCCTTCGGCCCCTACATGCAGCTTCTGGGGGTCAACCGCGCCTACGAACCCGCCGCCCTCGCCGTGATCGCCTTTGCCATCACATGGGGCTGCATGGGGCTGATCCAGCTCGTCAACCGGTTTTCCAAACATAGCAGAGCAGCAAGCTGATGGCATTTCTCGACATTTCACATCTGGAGAAATCCTTTGGCACCATGCGCGTGGTCAAGGATTTCAACCTGCAGATCGAACAGGGCGAATTCGTCTCCCTGCTCGGGCCATCGGGTTGCGGCAAGACCACGGTGCTCCGCATGGTCGCAGGCTTCGAGGCACCCTCAGCAGGCAGTATTCGGATCGACGGCAAGGATGTGGTCAACCTGCGGCCCAATCAACGCAAGATCGGCATGGTGTTTCAGGCCTATGCGCTGTTTCCCAACCTGACCGTCGCGCAAAACGTGGGCTTCGGACTCGGCATCGCTGGCGTGCCAAAGGCCGAGGCTGCGGCCCGCGTGCAGGAAATGCTCGACCTGATCGGCCTGCCCGACCTTGGCAGTCGCTACCCGTTCCAGCTCTCCGGCGGTCAGCAACAGCGCGTCGCCCTCGCCCGCGCGCTGGCTGTGCGGCCCCGCGTGCTGCTGCTCGACGAACCGCTCTCCGCGCTCGACGCCAAGATCCGCGTTTCCCTTCGCACCGAAATCCGCGAGATTCAGCAGCGGCTCGGCATCACCACCATCTTCGTGACCCATGATCAGGAAGAGGCGCTGTCGATGTCCGACCGGGTCGTGGTCATGAACGGCGGCATCGCCGATCAGATCGGCACCCCGTTCGAAATCTACAACCGGCCGACCACACGCTTTGTCGCGGGCTTTGTCGGTACGCTGAATAATTTCAACGCCATCGTGACCGATGCGGCCAGCGGCGGTATCCGAATCGGCGACTCGGTTCTGACCCTGCCCCAACCGGTCAATGCGCCCAACGGTGCTGCCATCACCGTCGCCCTGCGGCCAGAAGCGGCACATCTGGGCCGCGCACCGGGGCGCGAAGTTATCCTGAACGGCACCATTGCCGAGGTGCATTTCATGGGCTCGGTGATCCGGATCAAGGCCGATGTTGCGGGCACCATGCTCTCGCTCGACACCTTCAACCGCGCTGACACGCCGCCGCCACCTGTCGGCACCGCGACCGAAATCAGCGTCTCCGCCCGCGATTTCATCGTCCTCGCCGACTAGCATGACCGCGTTTTTCTCCGGCCCCGGCAGGTTCTGGCGCGGCAATCTGCACACCCATTCCACCCTCTCCGACGGCTGCCTGACACCCGCCGAAGTCTGTCGCCGCTACAAGGCCGAAGGCTATGATTTCATAGCCCTGACCGACCATTTCATCGGCATGTATGGCTATCCGATCGCCGACACAGCGCCAATGCGCGACGCAGATTTCACCACGATCCTCGGGGCCGAACTGCACAGCGGCGCCATGGGCAACGGCGATCTCTGGCACATCCTCGCCGTCGGCCTGCCGCCCGATTTCACCCCACCCAACGCACCGCATTTCCGGCCCGTCGCGGGGCAAGAGAGCGGGCCAGAACTCGCCGCCCGCGCCCGCGCCGCCGGGGCCTATGTCGCCATCGCCCACCCGCAATGGTCCGGGCTCACGCTCGATGATGCGCGCAGCCTGACCGCTGCCGCCCATGCGGTCGAAATCTATAACCACGGCTGCGCCATGGGTGCGGACCGGCCCGACGGGATGCACATTGCCGAATTGCTGCTGTCCGAGGGGCACCGGCTCGACCTCATCGCCACCGATGACGCGCATTTCACCGAACCCGACCATTTCGGCGGCTGGGTCATGGTCAAATCGGGCGAGAACACACCTGACGCCTTATTGGCTTCGCTCAAGGCCGGGCATTTCTATTCCACCCAAGGGCCCGACCTACACGATATCACCCATGACAAACGCCATGTCACCGTCCGATGCAGCGCCGCCGTCTCGGTCATTGTCCAAGGCCATGCCACCGCCGCCGTCGCCGTGCATGGCCAGTCGATGACCAGCGCCCGCATCCCGCTCGACCGTTTCGCCAATTCACCATGGCTGCGCGTCTCGGTGATCGACCGGGCGGGCAAACGGGCATGGTCCAACCCGATCTGGCGCGACATCTAGGCCGGAAACCCGCCCGCCTTCATGACCATCCCCGGCAGCGTCTGGCCGAGTTGACCCTCCAGCCACCCCGCCGCCGCGATGCAGGCATCCAGATTCATCCCCGTCGCCACCCCGGACCGCTCCAGCATATAGACCAGATCCTCGGTCGCGATATTGCCGGTCGCGCGCGGCGCAAAAGGACAGCCACCCACCCCGCCCAGTGACGCATCAAGCACGCGGATCCCCGCCATCACCCCGGCCCAGGCATTGGCAATCCCGGTGTTGCGGGTGTTGTGCAGATGCAAACGCAGCGGCACATCGGGATAGGCGGCCCGCACCGCCGTCACCCGCGCAGCGACATCGCGCGGCACAGCCACGCCAATCGTGTCCGCCAGCGCCAGTTCCGCCGGTGGATGCGCCATCGCCTGCTCCAGCACCGCCATCAGGCGCGCCAATGGCACCTCCCCCTCGAACGGACAGCCAAACGCAGCACCAATGGTCAGCCCCACTGGCACCTGCCCCCGCGCCGCCTGCTGTACCTGCGCCCAGACCGCCAATGTCTCTGACGTGCCCGCCCCCTGATTGCGCCGGTTGAACGTATCCGAGGCCATCAGGCTGAAATTGACCTCATCCATCCGCGCCGCCAGCGCCCGCTCGAATCCGCGCAGATTGAGGGCAAGACCGATATAGCGGGCCACTCCGCGCGGCAGGCCCGCCACCACCGCCTCGGCATCGGCCATCTGCGGCACGCGCGCCGGGTTGACGAAACTCGCCACCTCGATGCGGCGCGCGCCTGCGGCCACGGCGCGGGCGATCAGGTCGATCTTGGCCGCCGTGGACAGGATCACAGACGCATTCTGCAGCCCGTCCCGCGGGGCCACTTCGACAATTTCAACTGATTCTGGCGCTGTCATCACGCCTCAGGCTAGGCCGGAACCAGCGCGCATATCAATGCGGGCGGTCGTGATCGGCAATCCCGCGCAGAATATCCTCGGCATCCTCGGGATCATCCGAGGGAATTGCATAGGCCCCGCTCAGCCATTTTCCCAGATCGACGTCAGCACAGCGTTTCGAACAGAACGGGCGATGCTCCGGCAAAGTCTCGCGCTTGCAGATCGGACATTTGTTCGCAGGTTGGGTCATCAGACCACCCCGATCAAACGCACCAGCGGCGCGCGTTCGCGCTTGCGTTGCAATTCAAACAGGCCCATCGGGGTCCATCCCACCAGCGACGTCTCAATCGGATCATTGCGAAACGACCCGCGCAACGATTGCTCCACCTGCTTGCGATGCGCCTTGGACATCGGCGCAAAATCCACCGTGACCTGCCCGCCAAGGCCACGCAGACGCAGCGCACGCGGCAAGGCACGACACGCCGCCAGATTGGCTTTGAGTGCGGCAGCAGGCGAGGTGTCGCCGCCGGTGTTCACATCCACCGCCACCAGCGCACGGGTTGGCTCGACAAACATCGTGCCTTCACCCAGCGGCACCTCATCGCCGCGCAGCGACGCGATCTGATCCAGCACAGCCTCGCGGGCAAACCCGCCGGCCTCCGTCACCACCGCCTCGGCCACCCAATCGCGCCAGGCCAGCACATGCGGCCCGTCGCCCTCGGTCAGCGCCTCAGGCTCGCTGCCCTCCGCATCCGCCATCACCGCCGTGGCCAGCGCCAGCATCGCGGCGATATCCTCGGCAATCTCCTCTGCCTCGGCACCCTCGCAGGCTGATCGCAGGATAAGGCCGAACGGCCCCTCCATCTCGACATGGGCAATCCCGGCCAGCCGCTCGCGCTCCGCCTCATCCACGATCTGACGCGACACATTGTGGCCCGGCGCGCCCGGCGTCACGATGGCAAACCGGCTCTTGAACAGCACGCGGTCCGTGACCGGTACCGCCTTGCCCGGTTCCGCCACACCCGTCACCTGCACCAGCATCGGCTGACCGGGCCGCAGCCCCTTGGCCTGACGCAAAAACGCCGTGCCGTCAGGCAGACGCAGCATCATGCCGCCCTGCCCCTTCAGCGGGCGGTCGCAAATCGCGCGGAAAATGGCACCCGGACGCGGGGCCGCCTCATCATCAATCAACAGATCATCCAGCCTGCCATCGACCAACAGCGCCGCTGCCTCGACCGTACCCAGATGGTCCAGAACGATCATTCGCCCCTTCATACCGCATCCTCCTGACCGGGCCCGTAAACCGGATACCCGGCCGCAATCAGCAACCCCGCCGTCTCGGTCAGTGGCAGCCCGACCACGCCGGTGAACGACCCGTTGATCCACGGAATAAACGCACCGGCCGGACCTTGGATCGCATAGGCCCCGGCCTTGCCCTGCCAGTCACCGGTGCCAAGATAGGCATTCACCTCCGGGTTGCTCAACGGCTTTACCGCGACCGAGGTCACCACATCCCGCTGCCAGACCTGCTCACCGCGCTTCACGGCGACAGCGGTAATCACCCGGTGCCTGCGGCCCGACAGAAGATGCAGAAACGCCGCCGCCTCTGCCGCATCGGCAGGCTTGCCCAATATCCGGCGGCCCAGCGCCACGGTTGTATCAGCGCAGAGCACGACCTCACCCGCGGCGCATGGCACCGCCCGCACCTTGTCCAATGCGATCCGGCGGACGTAATCGCGCGGGCTTTCGGCCTTGCGCGGGTCCTCGTCGATGTCAGGGGGGCGCACGGCAAACGGGATCACGCCGATCTGCGCCAACAGTTCCAGCCGCCGGGGCGAGCCTGAACCAAGTATCAGCCTGAGGCCCGGATCAGGCCGCAAACCCGTCATTTCAAGGTCACTTGAACCGATAGTTGATCCGACCCTTGGTCAGATCATAGGGGGTCATCTCGACCTGCACCTTGTCGCCCGCCAGAACCCGGATCCGGTTCTTGCGCATCTTGCCTGCCGTATGCGCGATGATCTCGTGGCCGTTTTCCAGCTCGACCCTGAACGTCGCATTCGGCAAGAGTTCCTTTACGATCCCAGGAAATTCGAGCAGTTCTTCCTTGGCCATGTTCTCTCCACGCCTCTGTGGCCGCTAAATTGCGACCGCGCCCGGATATGCGACCGTTAGGCGGGGTTTTCAAGGTCTATTCGCGCCCGCCCCGGCGCAGAGGCGTAATGACCCGGCGTTCAGACCCCGCGCGGGGGCAATTCCATCGGCGGCCCCCAGCGTTCGATCAGCCGCTCGATAATCATATCGCGGGTCTGGCGGTAGGATTTCAACCGCTCTTCACGGCCCTCACCCAGCCCGGTCGGGTCCAGAATTGGCCAGTATTCCACGGTCAGATGGTAAAACCGGGTGAGATCAAGTGCGCGGCGCTGGCTCGCGGGCGACAGCGCAAGGATCAGGTCGAACGAGGACAGATCATCACCCCATTGCTCCATCTCGTCAAAAGACCGGGTGCGATGGCGCGACAACTCGACACCTATTTCGGCGCAGACGGTAATGGCAAACCCGTCCACCTCCATGTCATCCTTCACGCCTACCGACTGGATATAGCATTCGGTGCCGTAAAATTTCTTCATGATGCCTTCGGCCATCGGCGACCGTACGGCATTATGATCACAGCAAAACAGCACCGACTGGGGCAAGGCTGCGTGACTGCTGGCGTCCTGCAATCTGTCAGCCCCCGAAGTGCAACACGCAGATCAGGGTAAACAGGCGGCGCGCGGTATCGTTATCCACCTCCGCCTTGCCCTCCAGCCGCTCCTGCAGCACCCGCGCCCCCTCATTGTGAATCCCGCGCCGGGCCATGTCGATCGTCTCGATCTGGCTCGGGGGCAGCAATTTCACCGCATCGAAATAGCTGGCGCATATCTGGAAATAATCCTTCACCACCTGCCGGAACGGGCCCAGCGACAGATGAAACTCCGCCGCCGGATCGCCCGCATCCGTGGCAATGTCAAAGACGAGGCGGCGCTCGCGGATCGACAGACCCAGCTTGTAGGGTCCGGGCGGCAGCGCGCGGCCATCACGCGGCGGCAGGACAAAGCGATTGTCCTCCAGCAGATCGAACATCGCCACCTTGCGCTCCTGCTCGATCTCGGGCGTGGGTGGCGGCAGGCCGGTGTCGTCCAGCGTGATCTCGGTGATGCGGCTCATCTGGCCGGGTCATTCAGCCGGTCAAGCCGGGCCTGTACCGACAGCCCATGCGCCTGCAGGCTTTCGGATGTGGCCAGCCGCACCGCCGCCGGACCAATCGCGCGCAGCGCTGCAGGGGTCATGCGGGCCATCGTTGTGCGTTTGACAAAATCCATGACCGACAACCCGGATGAAAACCGCGCCGACCGGGCCGTAGGCAGCACATGGTTCGGCCCGCCGATGTAATCGCCAATCGCCTCCGGCGTCCAGTGGCCCAGAAAGATCGCCCCGGCATGGCTGATCTTCGCGGCCAGCACTTCCGGTTCCGCCACGCATAACTCCAGATGCTCCGGCGCAATCCGGTCAGTCAGCGCCACCGCCTCCGCCAGATCATCCACAACAATCACCGCACCATTGTCGCGCCAGCTCGCCCCCGCAATCACCCGGCGCTCCAGTGTCTCAAGGCGCTTTTGCACCGCCACCATCACGGCCTGCGCAAACCCTGCATCATCGGTGATCAATATCGCCTGCGCCGACTCGTCATGTTCCGCCTGCGACAAAAGATCGAGCGCGATCCAGTCCGGGTCATTGTCGCGGTCCGCAATCACCAGAATTTCGGACGGGCCCGCGATCATGTCGATGCCGACCTTGCCAAACACCCGGCGCTTGGCAGCGGCGACATAGGCATTGCCGGGGCCGGTGATCTTGTCCACCGGCGCAATCGTCGCGGTGCCATAGGCCAGCGCCGCAATCGCCTGCGCACCGCCAATGCGGTAAATCTCATCGACGCCCGCAATCTGCGCCGCCAGCAATACCAACGGGTTACACACCCCATCCGGCGTCGGCACCACAATCGCCAGCCGTCCCACCCCCGCCACCTTGGCCGGGATAGCATTCATCAGCACCGATGAGGGATATGAGGCAAGGCCCCCCGGCACATACAAGCCCGCGGCCGCCACCGGGGTCCAGCGCCAGCCCAGCGTCGCCCCCTCGGCATCGGTCCAGCTTTCATCCTGCGGCATCTGACGGGCGTGATAATCGTGGATGCGCGCCGCCGCTTGCTCCAGCGCGGCCCGGTCCGCATCATCCACCAGCGCCGCCTGCGCCGCAATCTCTTCCGCCGAAAACCGCAATGTCGCAGGCGTCAGTGTCAGCCGGTCAAACCGGGCGGTCAATTCGATCAGCGCCGCATCGCCGCGCGCGCGCACATCCGCAATGATTCCAGCCACCACGGCATCAACATCCGGACTATCCTCGCGCTTCATCCCCAGCAGGGCATCGAACTGCGCCGCAAATCCGGCATCGCGCGTGTTCAAGGTCAAGGGCATCGCAAATCTCCTTCGCCCTCGCGGACATAGCGCGCCGATCCGCAGGCATCAATCTGCGGCTTTGGTTTCAATCTGGTGAAAATACTCCCGCCGGAGGCCCCGCTCAGGTCAGCCCCGGTGATCCGGAGCCTTGCCCGACGGGGCCATATAGGGCCGGGTCACATCGCGCAGCACGACTTCCAGCGCCTCGACCGCCACCGAAATCACACCGTCCCCCGCCAGCGTCAGCACCACCTTGCCGCCGCCATCTACCCCCGGCTCAAACGCCAGCGCCATCAGCGAAAGCACCACATCGCCATCGGCCCGGCTCACCCCCTGCGATTGCACCGACTGCACATCCTCGATCACCAGCACCGATTGCACCCGCTCGAATGCGCGCTGCCGGCTCTGGGCCTTTTCCGCATCTTCCCAGCGAAACCGGTTCACCAGCACGGCAAATCGGCGGTCCTTGCGGGTCCAGATCATTTCGGACGCGGGAAACACCGCATCCTGCACCAGCGCCGAAATCACCGCCAGATCATCCCCGTCCAGCGCGCGCAACCGCAACGGACGCTCGCCACCATCCTCGAACCGCGCATCCTCGCTCATGATCCGGGGACCCGGGCAATCCGGGCACCAACAGCGCCCAGCTTTTCTTCGACATGCTCATAACCACGGTCAAGGTGATAGACGCGGTTCACCACCGTCTCGCCCTCCGCCGCCAACCCGGCAAGGATCAGTGACACCGACGCGCGCAGATCGGTCGCCATCACCGGCGCGCCGCGTAACCGCTCCACCCCGGTCACCGTGGCAACACCGCCCGCCACATCAATATGCGCGCCCATCCGGACCAGTTCCGGCGCATGCATGAAGCGGTTCTCGAATATCCGTTCCTCCAGCACGCTCACCCCGTCGGCTGTGCACAGCATCGCCATCATTTGCGCCTGCAGATCGGTGGGAAATCCGGGGAACGGCGCCGTCACCACATCCACGGCCTTCGGACGATCGCCGCGCGCGCGCACCAGCAATCCGCCCGGCGTCTCGGTCACCGTCACACCCGCCGCATCCAGCCGCTCGGCAAAGGCTTCGACCAGCGCCAGCCGCCCGCCCAGCAATTCGACCTCACCCCCCGCAATCACCGGGGCCAGCATATAAGTGCCCAGTTCGATCCGGTCCGTGACCACCTGATGCGTTGCACCGCCGAGCCGGTCCACGCCCTGCACGGTAATCCTCGAGGTGCCTTCTCCTTCGATCTGCGCGCCCATCTTGCGCAGACATTGCGCCAGATCGACGATCTCCGGCTCACGCGCGGCATTGTCGATCACCGTCGTGCCGCGCGCCAATGTGGCCGCCATCAGCACATTCTCAGTGGCCCCGACCGAGGCAAAGCGCAGCGGCACATGCGCGCCCTTCAGCCCCCCGCGCGCCACCGCATGCAGATAGCCATCCTTGAGTTCGATCTCCGCGCCCATCGCCTCCAGCGCAGTGGTATGAATATCCATCGGTCGCGCACCAATCGCACAGCCACCGGGCAGCGAGACGACAGCCTCGTGATTGCGCGCCAAGAGCGGGCCCAACACCAGATTGGAGGCGCGCATCTTGCGGACAATCTCGTAATCCGCCCGGGTGCTGGTCATGGTATGCGACGACAGGGCAATCACCTTGCCGCCCTGCAACGCCGTGACCTCGGTGCCCAGCGACTCCAGCAGCGCCGTCATCGTCTTGATATCCGACAGGCGCGGCGCATTGGTCAGGGTCAGTGGCTCTTCCGACAACAGCGTCGCGGGCATCAGCGCCAGTGCTGCATTCTTGGCCCCCGCGATCCGGATTTGTCCCTTGAGCGGCTGGCCGCCGGTGACAACGATAGAATCCATGCCTGCCTACTCTTTCATTTGCTCTGGCTCTGGCCCGTTCTCGGGCTCATTGTCCTCTGACTCTGCCGTTCCGGCGCCCGGATCGGCGCGACCACGGACCTGCGCCTTGCGGCGGGCAATATTCGCCTGCAACGCAGCCTTCAGGCGCGCATTGCGGTCATTCACATTCGGGGGGGTCTGACGCGGTGTTTTCATGGCAAGCGTGATACTGCCCCACCGCCCCCGCGTCCAGACCGTAAGGGGCACCACTTTCTGCGGGGCAAGCCTCAGAAAAGCGCTTGCGCTTGCCCGACAGGACTGTAAAAAGCCGATCAATCGTGCTGTGGTAGCTCAGTGGTAGAGCACACCCTTGGTAAGGGTGAGGTCGAGAGTTCAATCCTCTCTCACAGCACCAGATCACCCTGTTTTATATCCCATATCGACAGCGACTTGGATCATTGTGCCGCAGCCAGACTGGCGCATTGCTCAGCCCAAGGCATGAGCAGACCGGTCTCAGGGGATGACGGGGCAGGCAATATTGATCTCGGTTTCCTCGATCTCGATCGCGGGATCGATCAGCCGGTAGTGCTTGCCAAAATGCAATGCCACGCGCCGTGCATCCTGACGCAAACTGTGGTGGATGACAAAACTCACCTGTCCGGACTTCAATAGTTCGGTGTTGGTGCGGTCGAGGTCATGGGCGGCAAAGACGTCGATGACCCGACCCGCCTCAGCAAAGGCATCAATGATCGCGCGGTTGCCACCACCGATCGAATAGATGCAGCGGATGTCGGGGTGATCTCTCAGCGCTTGCCGGATCAGCGTGCCTGTCGCCCGATTTACCCCAAACCCTTCGGATACCGTCACCATTGCCAGATGTGGGGCATTTCGGGCGAGATAATCGACAAACCCGGTCCGCCGGGCGTCCTCGCCTTCGAACATCTGACTGGACAGCGTCATGAGCACCCGCCCCGGCGCCCGACCCGCCATCCGGGACAAAAGATAGGCCGCCGTCGCCCCTGCCTTGCGGTTCGGCATCCCCACATAGGCCAACCGCAGCGGATGCGAAACATCGGTCACATGGGTGACGACCGGGATCCTGCGGGCGGCAAGATCGGCCAAAGCCGCTTCGACGCCGCGGGTTGCTGGCGCTTTCAATACGATCCCTTGCGTCCCACGCCGTGCAATGGCGCGCAACAGCGCGACCAGTGCCGCCTCCTCCATCACTTCGACCAGATGGAACCGGGCGCGAAACGTTGCCGGGCGCATCAGCGGCAGTTCCGCCTCAAAGGCCGCGCGCACGGCGGACGTGAACCTGTCCGGCGCCTGCATCACGATATCCAGTGTCACTCTGGTGCCGCGCAACTGGCTGGCCGCGTATTGACGGGCAAGTTCGGCCCCGGCGGCCTGCACCCTGTCACGGGTCACTTGGCGCACATGGTCGCGCCCATGCAGAACACGGTCCACCGTGGCAAGGCTGAGGCCTGCCTGATGCGCGATTTCCTTCAGCGTAAACCTGACAACCATTGTACAGTCAGAGGTGTTTTTGAGGTGATTTGCAACTACCCGCTCTGACGTTCTTCAGGCACACCAAGCGCAGCAGGAGGACAACCCCATGAACATTCAGGCTCCCAAACCAAGAAGCGCCCCGGTCTGGCTCACAGCCGACAGCGGCGATTTTGATGCCTATCGCCAGATTGTCGGCCAGACAGCCGACCCGGCCTCGACGCCGCAGGCGGCCGAGGTGATCCGCAACATACCCATGTATGACGGGGCAAACGTCGATATCGCCGCCGCCGATCCGGTCGCGCGCGCGGCGCTGACACAGGAATGGGCCAATGTCTTTGCCAACGGCGCCGGGATCATCGTAATCCGTCAGGGCATGGCCGACCATGCGGTGATCGACCGGGCCACTGCCGTCTTTGACCAGATCATCGCCGGAGAAAAGCAGGCAGCCAAGGGCGGCGGCGACCATTTCGCCAAGCCGGGGGCAAATGACCGTATCTGGAATTCTCTGGAAAAACATTGCCTTGCCGATCCGGCCAACTTTGCCGCCTATTACAGTTCGCACGGTATCGCGCTGGCGTCCGAGGCATGGCTTGGCCCGAACTCGCAGATGACCGCGCAGGTCAACCGGGTGAATCCGGGGGGTGCTGCGCAAACCGCGCACCGCGACTATCACCTCGGGTTCATGTCCGGCGACCAGATGGCGCGCTATCCGGCACATATCCACGCCGTGTCGCCCGTGTTGACGCTCCAAGGTGGCATTGCCCATTGCGACATGCCGGTAGAAACCGGGCCAACCATGCTGCTGCCCTTCTCGCAGCAATTCTTTGAAGGTTATCTGGCGTTCTCCCGACCCGAGTTTCAGGCCCATTTCGCTGCGCATTACGTGCAACTACCGCTGAACAAGGGCGATCTGGTATTCTTCAACCCTGCCGTGATGCATGGCGCCGGCACCAATCTCACGACAGACCGCCTTCGCATGGTGAACCTGCTGCAGGTATCATCGGCCTTTGGCCGCGCGATGGAGACGGTAAACCGAACGCGGATGCTGCACGCGCTTTACCCCGTGCTGCGTGCGACACCGGGGTTGAACATCGCCAATGTCATCGCCGCTTCGGCCGAAGGCTATCCCTTCCCGACGAATCTCGACAACAACCCGCCCATCGGCGGCTTGGCCCCCCGGACGCAGGCCGATTTTCTGCGCGAGGCACTGGCCACAGGTCAAAGTGCCGATGCGTTCTTTGCCACACTGGCCGCGCTTGACGCCAAGAACCTGTCCTGAGGGGGTACGATGAATCGGATTGAGGGAAAGATCGCGATCGTGACAGGCGGCACTCAGGGTCTGGGGGCGGCCATCGCGCGGCTATTCGCGCAGGCCGGGGCGGCGGGCATCGCCATTCTGGGCCGCGACGAAACCAAAGGGAACGCGGTGGCGCAGCAGATCACCGCAGAGACGGGCGTGCCGGTCCTGATGATCGCCGCCGATCTAGCTGAAATTGACGCGGTGATGGGCGTGGTCGCCAGAACCGAGGCGCAATTCGGACGCCTCGACATTCTGGTCAATGCTGCGGGTCTGACGGACAGGGGCAACCTTCTGCACACCTCGCCCGACCTGTTCGACCGGATCTTTGCGGTCAACGTCCGCGCGCCGTTCTTTCTGATGCAAGAGGCGGTCAAGGCCATGGCCCGCTGCGGGGCAAAGGGCAGCATCCTTAATATTGGCTCCACATCGTCGCGGACCGGGCAGCCGTTTCTGGCAGCCTATTCCGCGTCAAAGGGAGCATTGGCGACAGTGACGCGCAATTCCGGCTTTGCCTTGATGCGCAATCATGTCCGGGTGAACCAACTGGATATCGGCTGGATGGCATCGGACCACGAAAAGACGATCCAGATGCAGGAATCAGGAGATCCAGACTGGCAGGCCAAAGCCGAGGCAGGTTTGCCCTTCGGACGGCTGCTCGACCCGGCAGAAGTGGCCAAAGCCGTCCTGTGGATGGTGTCGGACGACAGCGGCATGATGACTGGCGCGGTGCTACAATTCGATCAATCGGTCTGGGGCGGATACGACGGACAGGCGCCCTCCCCAGCCGTGCCATTGTCCTGAGACGGCTGGACCGTCGCGCCGCTGCCTGTACACTTAGAATCGCATGGCCAAGTCTTTGAATGGCGCTGCATGCGACTTGCGAACCCTTCGCCTGCGGCGCAGTCCCGGTGGGCCCGTCACGATATTTTGCGCCCTGTTGCGCCGTGCGGCCACCACCAACATCGCGCCATATTGTGATCTACCTGCGTGACCGTTGCGACGCCCGGCCTAAAGCTGTGCCTTCATCGCCGTCGCAGTGGCATGGGCATGATCCGGCGCCCCCGGAAACATGCGTGAAAACAACCGGCCAAGGCTATCGACATAGGTCAGCGCCACCGGCACCACCACCAGCGTCAGGATCGTCGAACTGATCAACCCGCCAATCACCGCATGCGCCATCGGCGCGTTCTGACCGCTTCCGTCATGCAGGTTCAGGGCCAGCGGCAGCATGCCAAAGATCATCGCCAGCGTCGTCATGATGATCGGACGAAACCGGGTCATGCCCGCCTCGACCAGCGCATCATAAAGGTTCATGCCCGCACGCGTATGCTGATTGGCATTGTCCACCAGCAGGATCGCATTCTTGACCACCAGCCCCATCAGCATGATGAACCCGATCATCGAGAACATGTTGAGGGTCGATCCCCCGATCAACAGGCCTAGCATCACCCCGATGAGCGCGAGGGGCAGTGCCGCCATGATCGCCACCGGCTGCACGAAACTGCCAAATTGCGAGGCGAGCACGAGGTAGATGAAGATCACGGCGAGCAGCAGCGCCGACCCCGCCGCAGCGCCTGTCTCGGCCAGTTGTTCGGCATCGCCACCCGTGGACACGCGGTAACCCGGCGGCAGGTCCAGTGCCTCCATCGCCGCCGTCACCTGCCTCATGACATCGCCCAGCGCCACACCCGACAGATTGGCGGTCACCGAAATCTGGCGCGACTGGTCCTTGCGGGTAATCTCGGATGGGCCAAAGGACGACACGATATCGGCCACCTGATCCAGCCGCACCATCCCGGCGCTGCCCGTGGCACCGCTCTGCGTGATCGGCAAGGCGCGCAGCACCTCCAGATCGTTGCGCGCCTCCAGCGGCAGCTGCACATTGAGGGCATAGTTGCGGCCATCGGGTGCTGTCCAGTCGCCCACCACCTCGCCGCCCAGCATCGGGCGCAGGGTCGCGCCCACCTGCTGCAGGCTCACCCCAAGATCGCTGGCCGCATCGCGATTGACCCGCACGCCCAGCACCGGCTGCGCCACATCGAGCGAGGATTCGACATCTTCGAGCCCTTCGATGGTCTGCAGACTGCGCACCAGCCCGTCCGCCATCGGCCCCAGTACCGCCAGATCATCACCATAAAGCACGATCTGCACCGGCGACGACACGCCACCAAGGCCGCCCGCCGCCCCCACCGTCACCGAGATGCCGGGAATATTGGCCAGTGCCGCGCGCACCGGTGCTGTCATATCCTGCGGGCTGCGCGTGCGCTCTGACGGCGGTACCATCGCCACGGCCATCACCGCAGCACTCTGCCCGCCATTGCCGATACCAGAGTTCACCGTCGCATAGGTCCGCGTCACCTCGGGAAACTGATGCATCACCGCATCCACCTGCCGCAGTTTGCCCTCGGTATAGGCCAGCGACGATCCCACCGGCGTCTCGATCTCGATCTGAAACTCGCTGTTATCCACCGCCGGGGCAAATTCGGCCCCAATGAAGGGCACCAGAAAGAAACTGCCAATGAAAGCCAGAAATGCCACGAACAGCGTGGAAATCCGGTGGCGCAACCCCCAGCGCAGCACATGGCGATAACCAGCGGCAAAACGCATGAAGCCCCGGTCGAACATAGCAATCGCGCGGCCCAGCGGCCCGCGCTTTGCCCCCGGTTCGGCAGACGGATCATACCACACACTCGACAGCATCGGATCAAGCGTAAAGGCCACGAACATCGAAATCAGCACCGCAACCGACACCGTCACCCCGAACTGCAGGAAAAACTTGCCGATGATCCCGTCCATGAAGGCCACAGGCAGGAACACCGCCACGATGGACAGGGTCGTGGCCAATACGGCCAGACCAATCTCGTTGGTGCCATCCAGCGCCGCCTGACGGTGCGATTTGCCCATATGCAGATGGCGCATGATATTCTCGCGCACCACGATGGCATCGTCGATCAGCAGGCCCACCGCCAGCGACAGCGCCAGCAGGGTCATGATGTTGAGGGTAAACCCGAGGAAATAGAGCGCGGTCATCGTCCCGATCACCGAAATCGGCAAGGTCAGGCCGGTAATCACCGTGGATCGCCATGAATTGAGGAACAGGAACACAATGAGCGTGGCCAGCGCCGCGCCCTCGATCAGCATGTTCTGCACGCCCTTGTAGGATTCCTCCACCGGCACCGCATTGTCGCGCACGATGTCGATGCTTACCCCCGTCGGCAGATCATTGGCCACCAGATCAGCCACCACCGCGCGAATTTCCTCGGCCACGGCCACGGTATTGGCGCCTTGGGTCTTGACCACATCGACGGCCAGCGCCTGCGCCCCGTCCAGCAGGGCAAGGCTGGTCACTTCTTCCTCACCATCCGCGACGGTCGCCACATCCGACAGGCGCACCGGCTGCCCGCCCCTGCGGGCCACGATCACATCCAGAAACTCGGCCGCATCCTCGATCCGGCCCTCGACCTGAATCGACTGCACCTCGCGGCCCTGCTCGATAGAGCCCGCAGGCAGGTTCTGGTTCTCCTGCCGCAGCGCCGCCGTCACCTCGCCCACACCCACACCAAAAGCATTGAGCCTGTCCGCGTCGATCAGGATATTCAACTGGCGCGGCACGCCACCCACCACACTGGCGCGGCCCACTCCCTGAATATTCAGCAACCGGCGCACGATCACATCCTCGGTCAGGCTGGTCAGGTCGCGCGGCGCCATCGTCTGCGAACTGATCGCCAGCGACAGCACCGGCAACTCCGACGGATCAAAGCGCAGGACGCGGGGCTGTCCGGCATTCTCGGGGAACGACCCTTCAACCGTCGAAATCCGGTCATTCACCTCCTGCGCCGCATCCGCAGATTCGATATCCATGTCAAAGATGATGACGATCAGCGCCTCACCCGCACGCGCGGTGGACTCGACCGTATCAATCCCGCTCAGCGTTGCGACCGCATCCTCGATGGGACGGATCAGGTCATTCTCCACCGCCTCGGGCGAGGCACCGGGATAAGACACCACCACCGCCACCACCGGAAAATCCACATCCGGCAATTGCTCGATGGGCAGACGCTGAAATGAATAGATGCCGAACACCATGATCGCCACCATCACCATGGCGGCAAAGACCGGCTGCGCAACGCTGATACGGGTCAGGAACATGCCGCTACTCCGTTCAATTCGTGACCAGCGTCACCAGATCGCCGGGGGCCAGTTCGGGCAACGGCGCGCTGATCACCTGCTCTCCCGGTTCCAGCCCGGCACTCACCTGCGTCAGCCGGCCGGCCCAGTCGCCCGCCGTCTCGATCGGCTGGCGCACCAATTCATTCTCGACGATCTTCAGAACATGGATACCTTCGGCATCCTCGCGCAGCGCATCGGTCGGCACCGCAACCGCATCCACCGCCTCGGCCACCACGATCTGCCCGGTGGCAAACATGCCCCCCAGCAGCACACCATCGGCATTGTCCAGCGTGATATAGACCGGAATCGTCCGCGTCCCCGCCACCGCCACCGGATTGATCCGCGCCACGGTGCCGTCAAAGCTGCGCTCCACGATGCCATCCACCGTCACACTTACTGCCTGCCCCGGCTGCAACAGCGCCCCTGCCGACACCGGCGCATTGGCCTGCAATTCGACCGTGGACAGATCCACCAGCGTCAACAGCGGGGTGCCGGTCTGCACATATTGACCCGGATCGACATTACGCGCCGACACGATCCCGTCAAAGGGGGCGCGCAGGCTGGCATTGCGCAGGCGCAATTCAGCCGCCAGAACCTGATCCTGCAGCGCGCTCAGATTGGCCTGCAACCCCTCCACCTGACTGCGGGCCTGATCCAGACTGGATGTCGTGGTCACACCGCGGTCCAGCAGCGCCTCGGTCCGCTCCAGCTGGATTTCCGCCAGATCAAGCTGCGTCGCCGTCGCCGCCGCATTGCTCCGGGCAAGGTCAAGCTCCAGCGTCAGGCTCTCCTGATCGACCTGCACCAGCAGATCACCTTCGGCCACGCGGTCACCGGGACGCACAGCAACACTCTCGACCCGGCCCCCAGCCTGCGAAGATAGTTCCGCCCGCCGCACCGGTTCCAGCGCGCCAATCACCCGCACCCTGCGTTGCAGGGTCTGCGGCGCCACCACAAGCACCTCATCGGGATTGACCTGCATCCGCACCTCGGCCACCGGCACCGGCGCCACCGCGATCACCGGCGCCGTCGCCGCCGCGCGCTGCTGCACAATCTGCCAGGCCGCCCCCGCACCAAAGGCCAGCACCGCCAGCACCAGAATGACCCAAGGCCAGCGCCTGCGACGGCGCGGCAATCCCTCCCGCGCCCGGCGGGCATTCTCGGCCTCACGGCGCGACATCGCCCATTCCGGTTTCTGCGCCGGATCGACCTCTGGCGCTGCCGGTTGCGGCACGACCGGAAATACCGGATTTACAACTGTTGCCATCAGAGTGCCTCTTTCTCGGCGGCCCGCTCATCGGCCATGCTTGGTGCGGCGGGCTTGCGCCTGCCCGTCTGCGGTGCCACCAGCGAATCCAGCGCCGCAGTCACGCTCGTCTCGATCGCGGCATATAACCCGGCATAATCCTGCAACCGCTGCAGCAACGCCGTTTCCTCCGCGGGCAATGCGTCCAGCGTTTCTTCGATGCTGGCGCGGGTGCGGCCCGCCCGCAGCGCCGCCCCGCGCAGCAGGCGCTCATAGGGGGCCTCGCCCAGCTCAAAGTAATCCTGCCGGTCGCCGGGACGCGCCACGCGGCGGATCACTTCGCGTTCCTCCAGCAGGCGGACATTGGTGCTGACACTGGCGCGGCTGACCTGTAACGCCTCCGCCAATTCGCTGAACGAATAGCGGCGGCCGTCAAACACCAGCATGGCAAACAGACGGCCCGCGATGCGCGGCATCCCGTCCATCTGCGCCAAAATCCCCATCTTTTCAATAAAGTCCGCGCGCGCCGCTGACAGTTCGTTCTCGTTAGTCATGCGTCCTACGCTCCTGCTGCAACCCCGCAGATAGGAACGCGAAACGACAATGTCCAGTTTGTTCAGTTAAAATTGAACAAAGCCGCGGCTCAACTCGCCTCGCGCTCTGCCCACCCGGCAAAAATACGCTCCAAAGCGACAACGCCGTAATAAAGCACGATCCCCAACGCCGCGAGGGCGATCAGAACCGCAAACATCAGCGGATAGTCCCCGTTGGTCGCGCCCGACTGAAACAGCGCACCCAGCCCCTTGCCATGCGGCGACACGATCTCCACCAGATTGGTCCCGATAAAGGCCAACGTGACCGACACTTTCAGCGCTCCGAAAAACTCGGGCAAGGTCTTGGGCAATGCAATCTTGCGAAATATCACCATCCGGCTCGCGCCCAGCGCGCGTAGAATATCGCGGTACTCCGGCTCCAGCGTCGACAACCCGATGCCCACCGACACCGCGATGGGAAAGAACGAAATCAGAAACGCCATCAGCACCGTGTTGAAATCATGCTGCCCGATGAACAGCAGCGACAACACCGGCACCAGCGTCGCCTTGGGGATCGCATTGAACCCGACGAGCAGCGGATACAGCGCATCGCGCGCCAGCCGCGAAAACCCCATCGCCATGCCCAAAAGCGTGCCGACAATCAAAGCAATGCCAAGGCCCACCACCGTGCGCCACAGCGTTTGCCAGCCGCCCTTCAGAAACAGCAACCAGAACCGCTCATAGGCGGCAGGCAGGTCGGAGGGCGAGGCCATGACGTAATTGGGCCAGCCATTGACCCAGACAATCGCCTCCCAGAACAGCAGAAACCCAACGATCGCCGCGACCGGCACCGCAATCTGGCGCAGCATCAGTGCAACTCCCCGTCACGACCCTGCGCAATGCGGATCTCATCGCGCAACAGATGCAGCATCGCCACCGCCTCCGGGGTATACAAGACATCAATCGTGCGATCCGCAGGCAGATCGACCGGCACCACCCGCTGCGTGCGCGCCGGGCGGCCCGACAGCACAAACACCTGATCACCCAGAAATACGCTCTCGCGCAGATCATGGGTAATCAGCACGCAGGTAAACCGCTCCAGCGCGCGCAGATCGCGCATGATCTGCCACAGGTCCTCGCGGGTAAAATTATCCAGCGCGCCAAAGGGTTCATCCATGATCAGAACCTCCGGGCGATGCACAATCGCGCGGCACAGCGACGCGCGCTGGCGCATCCCGCCAGACAGTTCCGACGGTTTCTTGCCCTCGAACCCGGCAAGGCCCACCAACGACAGCAATTCCTCCGCCCGGCGCACCCGGTCCGCACGCGGCATGCTCGGCGCCACGATCTCCAGCGGCAGGATGACGTTATCCAGAATGCTGCGCCACTCCAGCAGCACCGGGTTCTGAAACGCCATCCCCACCGTCTTGCGCGGCGATTTGACCCGCTCGCCATGCAACCAGACCTCGCCCTTGTCCGGCATCATCAGGCCCGCCACCAGCCGGGTCAGCGTGGACTTGCCACAGCCAGAGGGGCCGACCACCGCGGCAAACGTCCCCTCCGGCACCGCAATATCCAGATTGTCCAGCACCGGCAGCGGCCCCGCAGGCGTGCGGTAAGCATGGGTCACGCCCTTGATCTCGATCAGATTCATGGATTTCCCCTGATGGACAGCGGGGCCAGTGCGGCCCCGCCCGATTTTATTGCAGCATCAGACCGTCAGCGGGCAGATATTCCGACGTAAAGTAAAGCGCCGCATCCGGCTCCGCGACAAACTCATAGACCGACCGGGTCTGCTCGATCGCCGTGGCCATCCGCGCCGCATCGATATTGCCCAGCCCGTTGTCCTGCACAAAGGGCGTCAGCACATTGGCATCAATCGACATCTGCAGCCGGTTCTGCTCAAGCACCGGATCAGCGGCCGGATTGCGGGTCATCAGGGCCGCCACCGCAGCCTCGGGATCAGCAATCGCATCCTTCCAACCCAGCGCCACCGCACCCAGAAACGCGGTCAGCGCATCGCCGTTCTCGGCTGCCCAATCGGTATTGACGATGATCGCATTGCCATAAAGCGCCACACCATAATCCGCCATCAGCATGATCGACAGATCCTCCATCGGCACGCCCAGCCGCTCGGTATTCAGCGACGAGGTGAACGAAAACCCGGTGATCGCCTGCACTTGGCCATCTGCCAGCATCGGCTCGCGCACCGGAAACCCGACCGGCTCCACCGTGATCTGGGCCATGTCGAGGCCGTTTTCCGCGGCAAAGATCGGGAACTGCGCCCATGCGCCGTCAGGCGGCGGCGCGCCCAGCACCTTGCCGATCAGATCGGCCGGCTCCGACACGCCCAGCGACCGGCGGCCCACCACCGCAAAGGGTGGCTTGTCATAGATCATCATTACGGCCGTTACCGGCGCGCCGGGGTTCTGGTCCAGAAACCGCATCAGCGAATTGATATCGGCAAATCCGACCGGAAACGCGCCCGTCGCTACCTTCGGAATCGCATCGAGCGACCCGTTACCCTCCACAATCTCCACATCAAGGCCGACAGCCCCGAAATGACCATTATCAATGGCAAGGAAATAGGGCGCGGCAGGCCCCTCGAACTTCCAGTCGAGCGCAAAGGGCAGCGTGGTCTGCGCCGCCGCAGCAGAGCCGAGAACAAGCGTCGCCGCAACGGCGGACATCAATTTGTGGATCATGGCAGTGTCCTTTTCATGTCAGAGAAATCTTCTTGCCCATTGGACAAGCTGGCCGCGCAATGTGCAGAAGTCTTGCGCATGCCCGGCACAAAAGCAACGGACCTGCCGCGCAAAGAGGCAAATCCGACCCACATCGCCCATTCCGCAGGCAACCCGCACCAGAGCTTGCGCTGCGGCAAGGCGCGCCTTACCACCTGCGACAACATCCGCGCGGGGGGAAAATCATGACAATCACACGCTGGGGCATCATCGGACCGGGGGCCATCGCGCATAATTTTGCCGACGGTTTGGCACAGGCCACTTCCGGGCAACTCGTGGCCATCGCCAGCCGAGACGCCGCGCGACGGCAGAGCTTTGGCGACGCCTATGCCATCGCCCCCGCCATGCGATTTTCCGACTACGCCTCCCTCGCCGCCAGCCCGGACATCGACGCCATCTACATCTCGACGCCGCACCCATGGCACGCCGAGCTTTCGATCATGGCGCTGCGGGCCGGCAAGGCGGTGCTCTGCGAAAAACCGGGTGGATTGACCAGCGCCGAAGTCATCGCCGTGACCGAAGTCGCGGCCCAGGAACAGCGCTTTTATATGGAAGCCTTCATGTACCGCTGTCATCCGCAAATCGCGCGGGTGCTGGAAATCATCGCTTCCGGTGAAATCGGGCAGATCACCCATATCAAATCGCATTTTGGCTTCAACGCGGGGTTCAACACCACCTCGCGGCTCTATGATCCCGCGCTGGGCGGGGGTGCGATCCTCGATGTAGGCGGCTACCCGGTCTCGCTCGTGCGGCTCATCGCCGGGGCCGGCATCGGTGCGCCCTTCGACAATCCGGTCACGGTCAAAGGCTCGGGCCTGCTGGCCGCAACCGGCGTCGATGCGGTGGCCTACGGGCTCTTGGGCTTTGCCTCCGGTATCACCGCCGAGATCGGGGTGGCAGTGGCCCGCGCGATGGACAACCGGGCGATCATCAGCGGCACGCTGGGCCAGATCGTGATCGACGACCCCTGGGTGCCGGGGCGCAACGCCGGCCCCTCCGACGCCACGCTGCATATCACCTCGGGCAAGGACACCCGCAGCGAAACGCTGCGCGACCCGCGCATGCTCTTTGCCTTCGAGGCTGAACTGGTCAGCACCGCGATCAGCGAGGGCGGATTGCAAGCGCCACACCCAGCAGTCAGCCATGCCGATAGCATCGGCAACAACATCGTGCTCGATCAATGGCGCGCCGAACTCGGCTATGAAGTCATCAGCGAGATACCCGCAACCAACCGCCGCCTCCCCGGCGTCCTGCCCGCAGGTCTGCCCGCCATGCCGATGATCCGGCTCGACGGTCTAGCCAAACCCATCTCGCAACTCATCATCGGCTGCGACAACCGCAACACCATCGCCGAAGGGGCCGTGGTCTGGGACGCATGGTTCGAGGCTGGCGGCAACGCCTTTGACACCGGTTTCGTCTATGGGGGCGGGCGGCATGAACTGGTGCTGGGCGACTGGATCAAAGCGCGCGGCCTTGCCGATCAGGTCACCCTGATCGGCAAGGGCGCGCATACGCCCTATTGCACCCCGCGCGCCATTGGCACGCAACTCGCACTGTCGCTCGACCGGCTCGGGGTATCTGCGGTACCCATTTACATCATGCACCGCGACAACCCTGAGGTGCCGGTCGGCGAATTCGTCGATGCGCTCAATGTTCTGCACAAGGCGGGCAAGATCGGCATCTTTGGCGGCTCGAACTGGTCGGTGGAGCGGTTCACCGAAGCCAACGCCTATGCCGCGCGGCACGGGCTGGAGCCAATGCGGATTCTGAACAACAACCTCGCGCTCGCCGTGATGGAAAAGCCGGTCTGGGCGGGCTGCACCACATCCAACAGCCCCGATACTCTGCGCTTACTGCGCGATACCAACACTGTGCATCTGTCATGGTCCGCAACAGCGCGCGGTTATTTCCTGCCTGAAGCCTTGCGTAACCGGCTCCCCGCCGACATCGGCCCCGAAGCCTGTTTCGGCAGCCCCGCCAACGCCGAGCGGCGCGTCCGCGCCGAGGCATTGGCGACAGAACTGGGCGTCTCCGCCCATAATATCGCCACCGCTTGGGTGCTCGGGCAAAGTTTCCCCTCACTCGCGCTGATCGGGCCGCGCAGCCCCGGTGAGATATTCTCCACCCTACCCGGCGCGGGGCTGAAACTATCGACCCATGATCTGGCCTGGCTCAATCTGGAACGCGACAGCCGTTAAACCGCGCCCAAGCGGTCACAAAGGCGGCGCTGGCCTCCGGCGGGAGTATTTGCACCAGACTGAAACTGCATTCGGCAGAACATGCTCAAGCGGCCGCGTCCCATCCTTTGCGAATATGGGTATAGCCTTCAAGATAGACCGCCTCCGGGCTTTCGGCAAAATCGCGCCAGACCTTGGTGGCGGCGGCCAGTGCAGGCAGGCCGCGCCCAAAGGATTCGATGGTCAGCCAATCGTCATAGCCGCTCGCCCTGATCGCGCGGAACGTCTCGGCCCATGGGATGTTGCCACGGCCCGGCACGCCCCTGTCATTCTCGGAAATATGCACATGGGTGATATTGCGCAGATGCTCGGTATAGGCGGCAATCGGGTCCGCCTCTTCGATATTGGCGTGAAACGTGTCATACATCGCCTTGATCTGCGGATGCCCGATTGCGTCGACATGCGCCGACAGCGCCGCCATCGTATTGACCAGATAACATTCAAACCGGTTGAGCGCCTCCAACCCGATAGTCACACCGCGCGCACCGGCATGATCGCCAATCGCGCGCTGGGCGCTGACCGACCGGGCAATCTCCTGTGCCGTCGGCCCCTGCCCGCTGAAATGGCCGAGCGTCGAATGCAGCGGGCCGGACAGCCGGTCAGCGCCCAGCGCCTGCGCGCAGTCAATCGTATGGTGCATGTAAGCGATCCCCGCCGCCTGCGCATGTGCATCCCCAATCAGGTTCATTGCCGGATCGCCCATCGCCGAAACGGCGGTGCGCTGCAGTCCGATCTTGTCGAGCATCTCGCCCAGCCGCGCATAATGCGCCCTGTCCCCCTCGAAGATCGGCACCTCGACCCCGTCAAAGCCGGTGGCCTTGATATCGCGCAGCAACGCCTCATGTTCGGGGGTGACATGGGTGGTCCACAGGAACATGCACATGCCGATTTTCATCTCAAACCTTCCCTAATTGCTTGCGCTGATCGTCATCCGGCCCGGCCATGCCGTCAAGTTGGTATTACCAAAGCCGGATTGCACAATCCGCGGGCAATCGCTGCTTAACCGCATTCACCACCGGTTTTCCGTTGTTTTCAACATTTTTCTGGACAATTTCTGCAGCCGTCCCGAAAAATTTCTGCCGCCCCCGTTGCCGGATCATCAAATCTGGTCTAACCAGATGGGATCACGCAGGAGAGGCCGGGCCCGACCCCGGTCTGCTCCGTCAATATTGCTCAGGGGGGAATGATGCATCTTTCGACTCACAACTGGATGCGGGCCGAACCGCTCGATGTCACGCTGCGCCGGATCAAGAAATACGGCTATGAGAGCATCGAAATCTCCGGCGAACCCACCCAATACGAAGTGAAGGAAACCCGCGCCCTGCTCAAGGAACACGGGATCCGCTGTTGGGGTGCGGTCACGCTGACACTCGGCGAACGCAACCTCGCCGCCAAGGACGAAGGCCAGCGCGCGCGCTCGGTCGATTACGTCAAATCCGTGCTGACCATGGTGTCAGAGCTTGAAGGCGAGATCATCACCCTCGTCCCTGCCACGGTGGGCAAGGTGGTGCCGGACGCCACTGAAGAAGAGGAATGGGGCTGGGTGGTCGAGGCGACCAAGGAATGCTTTGCCCATGCGCAAAAGGTCGGCGTCAAGGTCGCCATCGAGCCGCTCAACCGGTTCGAGACCTATTTCTTCAACCGCGCCGCACAGGCCCTCGCCCTCGCCGACGCCGTTCACCCCGATTGCGGCGTCTGCCTTGATGCCTATCACCTCAATATGGAGGAAGCGAACATCCATGACGCCATCCGCCTCGCGGGCAAGCGTCTGTTCGATTTCCATGTTGCCGATAACAACCGCTTTGCCGCGGGGCTTGGCCATCTGGAATGGGCCAAGATCGTCGGCACCTTGCGCGAAATCGGCTATGACGGCGCGCTGACCAATGAATTTGTTGCCCCGGTGGACCGCACCCCTGCCGCGATCTATCCGCATATGGTCGAACGCAACCCGGTCGATATCTCGCCCGAACAGTTGAAATTCATTCAGGATCACGGCTCCTCCCTGCTGACCGAGGCGTTCTATGACGATCAGATGCGGATCACGGCCGAAACGCTGCTGCCGCTGATCAAATAAGCACGCAAGCAGCGGCGCAACACAGATGCGGATCAAATCAGCACAGGCCTGGTGGGTGTCGATCCCGATCGCTGCGGCGCGCCAGCATCGCAGCGATTTCGGCACCCTGACCACCTTTGACAGCGCCATCCTGCGGATCGAGACCGAGGATGGGCTGATAGGCTGGGGCGAGGGCAAGAATGCCGCCGGCAGTGCCGGGCATTACGGCGCGCTCGTGCATCTGCTGAATGACGAGATTGCGCCCCTGCTGATCGGGCGGCAGGCGGGCGATATCACCGCGATCTGGGAACTGCTCTATAACGGCGTGCGCGCCGGTCAGGCGGCCAAGGCGGGGCACGCAATGCCCGGCCTGTCGCGGCGCGGCCTTTCCATCGCGGCCATTTCCGCCGTCGATATTGCGCTCTGGGACATTCTGGGCAAACACTTGAGTCAACCGGTCTGGCAGTTGCTCGGCGGGCGCAAGGCTGACCGGCTCCCCGCCTATGCCTCGGGCGGCTGGGCGGATGCGGCGGGTATCGGGGCGCAACTGCAATCCTATATCGACCTTGGCGGCTTCAGGGCCGTCAAGATGCGCGTCGGCTCCATGGACGGCGCCGCCCATGTCAGCGCAGCGCGGGTGCGCGCCGCACGCGCCGCCCTTGGGCCAGACATCGAAATCGCCGTCGATGCGCATGGCACTTATACCGTGGCCGAGGCGAAACGCTTTGCCCATATGGTCGCTGATTGCGATCTGGCGTGGTTCGAAGAGCCGGTGATCGGCGATGACAAACCCGGCATGGCCGAGGTGCGCGCCGCCACCACCATGCCCATCGCCACCGGCGAGTCCGAATCCACCCGTTTTGCCTTCCGCGATCTGGCCATGGCGCGGGCCTGCGACATCTTTCAACCCGACCCAGCCTATTGCGGCGGCATCACCGAGGCGATGCGCATCGCGGCCCTCGCCAGCACCTTCAACCTGCGCTACGCCCCGCATCTCTGGGCCGGCGCGCCCTGTTTCTTCGCCGGTCTGCACACCTGCGCTGCCAGCCCCGCCGCCTTTACCATCGAATATTCCTGCGGCGCCAACCCGATGATCCATGACCTGATCGAAGGGCAAATCACAGCACAGGATGGCATGATCGCCATACCAGATGGACCCGGCCTCGGCTTTTCGATATCCGAAGCATTCCTGAAGGCGCATGTAAGGGCAGGCTAGCAATGTCGGAGAAAAACCTGCTGCCCGACCTCGCCGCGCATCTCTATGCCTCCAGCGCCGCCGACAGCGGACGCACGCCCTCCGAGCGTGAACTGGCCGAACATTTCGGCGTCAGCCGCGGCCAGATCCGCGAGACGCTGGCGATCCTCGAAGCCATGCGTATCGTCGAACGTCGCGCCAAATCCGGCATCTTCCTGACCACCCGCACCGCCAGCGTCGAAGCCCTTGCGCTCTTTGCCAAGGCGGGCCTGCCGCTCGACCCGATCCAGATCTACGAGGCGGTCGAGTTGCGCAAGATCCACGAGATCAAGGCCGCCGAACTCGCCGCCCTGCGCGCCACCGATGAAAACTTCACAAGGCTGGCCGAAATCCTTGACCAATCCGAACGCCGCCTTGCCGCAGGCGAGGCATTGGCCGAAGAGGACCGCGACTTTCACCTCGAAATCGTCCGTGCCACCCAGAACACCGTGTTTTTTCGCGTCTGTTCCGTCTATTACGCCATGGGTGAACGCCGCCTGCCGATCTATTTCGCCGATCCTGAGCGTGGGCGGCGCAGCCACGCCGAACATCTGCAAATCTTTGACGCGATGCGCCGCCGCGACGCCAATCTGGCGCAGGCGTTGATGAGCACGCACCTGCAAGGGGTCGAGGGTTATTGGAAGGGCCTCATCACCGGCCAGACCGATCCCAAACCCTGAAATGGCGCAGGTTTTCTCCACCCATCCGCTGCACCCCGACGTGACCGCAAGGCTGCGTGCCGCCAGCGATTACCTTGTCGCTAGCAGCCCCAGCGCCGCCGCCATCATGGCCGAAGGCACCGGCGCCGATGTCCTGATCGTGCGCGCCCCAATCCCGCCGGAATACTTCAGCCAAGCCAAAGGTTTGCGCGCTGCCGTCCGCCACGGCGCCGGGCTCGACATGATCCCGGTCGAGGCCGCGACGGCAGCAGGTGTCCTCGTCGCCAACGTCCCCGGCGCCAATGCCGCGACCGTCGCCGAACACGCCTTCTTCGCCGCCACAGCGCTCTTGCGTCAGTTCCGCCGCGTTGACCGCGACCTGCGGCAACAAGGCTGGAACGCCGGGCGCGCCCATGCCGATCATGGCCGCGAACTTGGCGGGCGCACCCTCGGCATCCTCGGCTTCGGCGCTATCGGCCGCGCGCTCTACCAGATCGCCACCGGTTTCGGGATGCAGGTCATCGCCTGCACGCCGCGGCCCGCCACCCTGCCCGCCGACATCATTGCCGTCGATCTCGATACCCTTGCCGCCCGGTCCGACATTCTTGTGCTCTGCTGCCCACTGACGCCCGCGACACGCGGCGCGCTCTCCGCCACCCGCATCCGGTCCATGCGGCCCGGTGCTATCCTGATCAACGTCGCGCGCGGCCCGGTGATCGACACCCCTGCGCTGATCGCCGCGCTGCAATCCGGCGATCTCGGCGGCGCAGCCCTCGACGTATTCGACACACAGCCGCTGCCGCCCGACGACCCGCTCTATGCCTTGGACAACGTGATCCTCACCCCGCATATGGCCGGTGTCACCGAAGATTCCATGCTGCGCATGGGCCAGATCGCCACAGACGAGCCCAAGTTCGACAGCTGCGGGGCGGTTTTTGGTAGTTTTGGAATCGTCAGGATAGGGAAATCAAGTGGTTAGCTCGCCTCCAAGATGGCTTTTGCAACGTATCTGTAGTTACACGCCATAGCG
>Ga0105050_10001686_pt1 | contig 32827 bp, 42 predicted proteins | sample FRY01_FD_78088 | JGI IMG/M metagenome (GOLD analysis project Ga0105050, IMG submission 78088) | Freshwater microbial communities from Lake Fryxell liftoff mats and glacier meltwater in Antarctica - FRY-01 | ecosystem: Environmental > Aquatic > Freshwater > Ice > Glacier meltwater ...
ACTGAGCGGGGTGGGGAGGAGGTGGTGATCATCGGAAGTCAGGGCACCGAGCGCATGACGGCCGACGAGATCGCGCGGCTGCGCGGGACCATCGCGTACGAGGTCACCTGTGCCGTGAGCACACGGGTGGCACGGGTTCACGCGGAGTGAGCGCACCGCCAGCCGCCCTCGCGCTGCGGATTCCGCTGGCGTCGCTGCCCCATGGGTCGTGGATCGTGGGTGGCTGCCTACGTGACGCCATTCTGGGGCGTCCCGTGGCCGATGTGGACGTCGTGGTCGCCGGTGACCCCGAGGCCGCCGCACGGGCCGTCTCACGGGCGCATGGAGCCAGTCGCTTCCGATTGTCCCGCGACTTCGGGGCCTGGCGGATCACTGGGGGCACGCTGCCGTGGCAGGTGGATGTCATGCCGCTGCTCGGTGGCACGCTTGATGAGGATCTCGCGCGGCGCGACTTCACCGTCAACGCGCTTGCCTTGGCGGTGACGGGGCATGCGGACATCGTGGACCGCCATGGTGGCATTGCCGACCTTGATGCCGCCCGCATCGCACTGGTCTCGGATTCGGCGCTCACCGACGACCCCGTGCGCATCATTCGGCTCGCACGCATTGCCAATGCCCTTGGGTTTGTCATTGATCACAGGGCGCGCGACGCTGCCCGTGACGCCGCGTCGGCGATATGCGAAGCCCCTGGTGAGCGGGTGATGGAGGAGTTCAGTCGCGTCGTCCGGGCGGATGACCCCGTTGCGGCCTTCGCGCTGCTTGACGACGTCGGCGGGCTGGCAGGGCTCATCCCGCAACTCGGGGAGTGCCGTGGCGTGGAGCAGAGCGACTACCACCACCTGGATGTCCTGGCGCACACCATGGAGGTGGTGGCGGGCGTTGCGGCCATTCAGGCGGATCCCCAGACGATCTTCCGCGGTAACGCCGACGTGGTGGCCGCCTCCCTTGCAGAGCCCCTCGCCGATGACCTCACGCGGGGCGACGCGGTTCGCATCACGGCGCTTGTGCACGACATGGCCAAGGCGGCCACGCGTGGTGTCACCGACGAGGGCCGGGTCACCTTCGCTCGACACGACCAGATCGGCGCAGGCATGGCCGACGCGCTGATGCGTCATCTGCGCACGTCAACTCGGCTGCGCGAGTTCGTGACCAACGGCGTGCGCGAGCATCTGGCATTGGGCTTCATGGTGCATCGCCAGCCGCTCTCCCGAGTGCAGCACGACCGGTTTCTGCGTCGCGTCGCCCCCGACCCGGTGGAGGCCATCGTGCTGTCGGTTGCCGATCGTCGGGCCACCGATGGGCCACGCACCACGCCGATGCAGATCACAAGGCATCTGGCCATGGCTCGGGAGATGCTCGCGGCGCACGTGGCCATCGAGGCCCGCGAGCCAATCCGCTCGGCGGTGGATGGTGCGGAGTTGGCCGACATGCTCGGACGGCAGCCCGGTCCCTGGATCGCGGAGGTGCTCACGGCGATCCGGGAACAGATGTTGATGGGGCGTCTGGACAACCGCGCGGCTACCGAGCGCTTTGCACGCGCGTGGGCCGAGGAGCACTCGTCCACGCCGTAGTGGCGTCAGGCCGCTCGCGCCGCGGTCTAGGATCAGCGCCCTGATGGCAGTGCATCTCACGCGCATCTACACCCGTACTGGTGACAAGGGCGACACGCGCTTGGGAGACATGAGCCTCGTGCGCAAGGACCACCTTCGCGTCATCGCCTACGGCGAGGTGGACGAACTGAACGCCGTGCTGGGCGTGGTCCGTCTGCAGGCACTTCCCGAGGGGTGGGACGACCGCTTGGGTCAGGTGCAGAATGACCTGTTCGATCTGGGCGCCGATCTCTGCGTGCCGATGACGGCTGAGGGATCGCGTCTGCGTATCGCGGTGGAGCGCGTGACCGCCCTCGAGCAGTGGTGCGACGAAGTGAACAACACCCTGGCGCCCCTCGACAGCTTCGTGCTTCCGGGTGGCACCGCCGCCGCCGCCCACCTGCACGTGGCACGCACGGTGTGCCGGCGCGCCGAACGCACCGTGGTGATGCTTGTCGACCAGGAGCCGATCGGCGAGCACGTTATCGCCTACATCAACCGGCTCTCGGACCTCTTCTTCATCCTGGCCCGTGGCGCCAACCACGCTGGGGGTCGCCCCGACGTGCTGTGGGTGCCGGGCGGTGGAAACGCCCCGGCGTAGGTGCTTTGGGGGTCCTCCCCCGCGCAGGTGTGTGGCTACGACCCCTTGGCGGGTGCGAGGGGCGGTGTGCCCGCCCGGGAGCGGCCCCGCCAGATGAGGGGCAGCCCGATAAGGATGAAGATCAGCGAGATGATCTGGGCGGTCGTCAACCCGGCGAACTCCACTGGATTGATGCGCACGAACTCCGCGAGAAACCGCTCGATTCCGCTCAACACGAGGTACAGACCGACGAGCGACCACGGTGCGATGAGGCGGCCACGGAAGCGCCACAGTATCCAGAACACCACGAGCATTGCGGCGCTCTCGTAGAGAGGGGTGGGATGCACTACGATGCTGGTGGGCACCGTGCCATCGGGATACGACATACCCCAAGGCAGATCCGTGGCGGGCCCGTAGTTGCCGTCGCCGGACAACTGGCACCCGATGCGGCCGATGGCGTAGGCGAGCGCGAGCGGTGCCACGGCCGCGTTGGCCATGATGCCCACCGGGATCCGTTTCCACATGGCCACGAGGATCACCGCGATGACGCCGCCCACCACGCCGCCGTACCAGACAATGCCTGAGCCCAAGAACAGATTCTCGCCCGGCTCTCCCCAGTGCTCTACCAGGTAGTAAACCCGCCCTCCAAGAAAGCCGCCGACTGCGCCGGCGAGCACGATCTCAAGCGCGTGTGAGGGGTCGAACCCACGCTGGCGCAGATCAATTGCCAGAAACACGCCGCCCATGACGGCAGCGAGGGCAATCATGAGCCCGAACGAATGAAATACGAACGGCCCGATTGATCCGAGGGTTGGGAACACCCCCGGAATTTAGCAGCGGACAGCCCCCACGACGTCACCCCGGCGCGACATCGGAACAACGCGCACCACATCGACCGTGCACGAGACGTTAGGGGCGGACAATCCCCACGACGTCAGTCCGGCTCGACATCGGAACAACGCGCACGACATCGCCTGTGCGCGGGGCGTGGATCATCATGCCGTTACCGATGTACATCCCCATGTGCGAAAGGCCGTTGAGCATGATGAAATCGCCGGGCTCGATCTTATCTATTGGTACCTTCGGGAATATCGCCCAGATGGCGTAGGTGTAGTGCGGCACGCTCTTGCCGATTTTCGCGTACACGTAACTGACCAGCCCCGAGCAGTCGAAGCCCGCGGGCGTTCCCCCGCCCCACAGGTAGGGCACGCCCTGATACTGCATGGCGATGCGCACGGCCTCAGCGTTTCCCGCGCCGGAGGGGAGGGCCCCTCCCCAGGGGGCGAAGCCGGACGAAGCGGCGGCCACGGCGGCCCCACGCAGGCGCGTGGCCTCGTCGGTGACCGCCGTACGAAGGTCGGCGCGGGCGCTCTTGAGCAACTTCTTGCGCTGGGCCAGGATGGCCTCGACGTCCGCCTTCTCGTCTATAGCCTTGGCGACCTCCACCTTGGCCGCCGCGCGGTCACGATCCAGTTGCGCGCCCACACGGATCGTGCGATCACGGAAGGTCGTAATGTTGCCCACCACCCGGGCGTCCTCAGTGCCGGCACGCTCGATGGCATCCACCTGCGCCACCGCGTCGGTGAGACTGCCACTCGATACGACGACCTCTATGAGGGTGGCCTCGGGGTTGCGGTAGAGGGCGCTGATGCGGTCGGCGAGGATGCGCTGCGAGATGGTCAGGTCCGCGATGGCCTTGTTCAGCACGACCTGATTCTTCTTCAGGTTCGCGCGAATGTTGCCCAGCTTCCAGCGGGCGCCGTTATAACGTTCGGCCGCCTCCTCCGCCTTGTGGCCGTAGGCGTCCAACTTGGCCTGCAGCTGCTTCACCGCGGTCTTCTTCTCGCGCACGGTGAAGGGGGACCCCACGGTGCTGGCGGGCACGCCGATGCCCACCATGAGGGCGCCGCCTGCGAGGACCGTGGCGATGATGCGTCGGGTCCGAGGGATGTTGTGTACCGGCCGCACGAATTCCGACATTTTCACAGAATGGTGGTGAGCAGGGAAATATTGGTTGCACGTGGCACAGGGGCCCTTTCACATTGACCCCGTCCGGGCACATCACGACAATCCCCGATGTGAGGCGACCTATGCCAATTGCCCTCCGGGCGATCCTGATCGGTACCTGCATAGGTGCTGTTGCAACCGGCGGTGCCGTGGGCGCGGGAACATCCGATGTCACTTCCCGTGGCATCGGGGCGATTCTTCCTAGCGGTAACCTGGCCACGGCCATGGCGGGACGCCACCACCCCACGCGATCGGCCACGGCCACGCCATCCGGCGCTATTGCCGCCGGGGGCACCGTGTCGGTGAATGTTGGTGCCGGGCCGAACTCGGGCGGTACTCTGGCTGAAGGGGAGGCCAATGCCCGGGGTGTGAGGCTGTTCCGTGGACGCGTGGTGGTGAACGCGCTGCACCTGAGCGTGCGCGCCGACACTGGCGCAGGTGGCACCGCGTTCGGCGTCGCGGCATGGTCGGCCGACATTACGGTTGACGGCCAGCCCATTGACGAGCAGCCCGGAACGCCGGTGGACATCGCCGGTATCGGAACCATGACCATCGTCGAGCAACTGGTCCAGGGCGGAACGGTCACGGCCAATGCCCTTCGCATTCAGATCACCGACCCGACGTCTGGTCTCACGCCCGGAACCGAGGTGGTGCTGGGGCACCTCGAATCCACCATCGGTGATCCCGTGCCAGACTCGCTTTCACCCGACCCGGGTAGCGCGCCGAGCGCCCCGGGCGCCGTCGCACCCGCCGACGGGTCACGTGCGCCGGCCAGCACCACCCACCGCGCATTGCCCGTGGCGCCCGTTCTCTCGGTGTCTCCGGTCACCTCGGGCACCGGCGTTACGTCCACGCTGATTCCCGGTGGCGGTCTTGGTTTGCCGCGCCAGATCGCGCCGCCCATATCAGTTGTGCCCACCTCCGAGGGCTACGTGTTCCCGGTCAGCGGCGGTACGTCCAACGACTTCTCAGATGAATACGGCAGTCCGCGTGCCGGTACCGGTTGGCATCAGGGCAACGACATCTTCGGTGCCTCGGGCACCCCGCTGGTGGCCGTGGCCGATGGCATTCTTTCCAAGGTGGGGGTCAACCCCATCGGTGGCAATCGCCTGTGGCTCACCGATGATCGGGGAACCGCCTACTACTACGCCCACCTCTCGGCATACCCGCCTGGGATCGCCGATGGCGTGCGGGTGCGCGGGGGTCAGGTGATCGGCTTTATGGGAAATACCGGTGACGCCATCGGCACCCCCCCGCACGTGCACTTCGAGGTGCACCCGGGCAACGGCGACAGCGTGAATCCCTACCCGTACCTCATGGCATGGTTGCGCAATGCACCCGTGGCCATGGCGTTTACCGCAGCCACGGTGGCAGTCGGCCACACGCCGGCGGCCGGTGCGTTGCTGCTGTCGGCAACGCCGATTGACGATGGCATCACCGGCCCCGCCGACGGCACCGCGGTCGCGGTCCGCTAGGCGGCGCGGGATCCCCGGCGGGGGCGCACCACACCCTGCAGCACCTCGGCGGTGAACGGGCCGACCGTCTCGCCCTCGGCCGCGTAGCGGTACAGCGCCACTGACAGAATCTGGCTGAGTGTGCCACCCAGGACCGACCCGATGATCACGAGCACGGCGCCGATCACCAACAGCGCGGTGCCTGCCGCCACAGTGCTTCCGCCGACCATCATCGCGCCGATGACGACGAGGGCGATGCCGGGCAGCACGATGAGCACGCCCACGACGCCGCCGGTGATGGCCTGACCCACTACTTGCTGGCCCCATCGCTGTTTGAACAGCGACGACGACCGCTTGAGCGCCTTGATGGGCCCGAGGCCCTCGAACGTGATGACGGGGATGGCGAGGAATGACACCAGCGACCACGCGAGCCCTGCGAGGGCTCCGACGACATTACCGATGCCGTCGAATCTCGACTGGATGACGCGGATGACCAGCGCCACCGTTGCGACCATGAGGGCCCACTTGGCGATCTCGGGGATGCGCTCGCGGGCCACGTGAATGCCGTCCGCGAAACGTGCGTCCTCGCCCCGCAGCACCTTGTCAACGGTCGCGCAGAGGCCCACGCCCACGAAGACCCCGGTGAAGGCGATGAGATATCCGCTGATCGCGAACAGGATGATGGCGGCCCACAGCACATCCGTGAGGGCGATGAGCAGGATGCCCGGCAGCGTGAACAGCAGGCCGATGATGAGGGCCAAGACGATGCCCACGACGGGGAAGGCCATGAGCGCCTTGTGGTCGCGCAGAGTGCGCCAACTGATCTTCGCCAGTTCGAGGCCGGTGCGAAAGCGTGACTGCCGTGCCATCAGGGGGTCTTCCTGTCAGACGCCAAAACTGTCCCCACAGGAGCAGGTACTGGTGGCGTTGGGATTCTTGATCACGAACCCACGTTGCATGAGCGACGTAGTGTAATCAATCACGGATCCGCTTACGTGGATGGCGCTCTTGAGATCAAGAAGCACGCGGATGCCGTTGCTGGTGATCTCACGCTCGTCGGGCTCTGGCGCGCCGTTCGCTGCGATGAGGTCAATGGAGTACTCAAGGCCAGAGCAGCCGCCCGCATGAATACGCAGGCGCACGCCGTGGCCCATGTCCTCACGCTTGGCCGACGCGCGGATGTATGCGGCCGCGTCGTCGGTGACCGACATCCCAGCCCCAGCCCCGGTCCCTTCGGCCTGCTGCTCGCGGGCGAGGCGCGCGCGCTCGCGCGCAGCGGCTTTCTTCTCGTCGAGCGTGAGCGACCGCTGGGGCGCGGTCTGGGCCTGATCAGCCATGGCCCATGACCTTCATCAGCAACTTGCCGTCGTCGGTCATCTTGTCGGGGCCCCACGGCGGGGTCCATACCCAGTTGAAGTCCACTGAGGTGACGCCCTCAAGTGGCTCCACGAACTTGCGTACGTCAGCGATAATCTGCTCGCTTGCCGGGCAGCCCATGGACGTGAGGGTCATGTTGAGGGCAACCTTGCCGGTGGCCTCATCCACGATCACCTCATAGAGGAGCCCGAGGTCAACGATGTTGATCCCAATCTCGGGGTCGTCCACATTCTTCATCGCCTCGCGGATGTCATCCTGATTGACCATTTAGCCTCCCTGCATGGTTGTTTCACGGTAGCCTGCGATCGCATCCCGAAGCGCGATCCAGGAGAGGAGCGCGCACTTTACGCGCACCGGGTAGTTGGCCACACCCTTGAGGGCGATGGCATCGCCCAGCAGGTCCTCATCGGGCTCGACGTCGCCGTGCATCATCAGGCGGAAGTGCTCCACCAGATCGAGCGCGTCATCCAGTTGCCTGCCCTGGGCGGCCTCGGTCAGCATTGACGCCGCCGCCTGCGAGATGGAGCACCCCTCGCCATCCGAGCGGATCTCGACGAGGTGGTCGTCCACCACGAGGATGTCCAAGTAGCACTCGTCCCCGCACACGGGGTTGTGCTCGTGCACCGACGCCGACGCGTGCGCGATGCGGCCCTTGCCACGGCGGTTGCGATAGTGGTCGAGGATGAGTTGCTGGTACAGGTCGTCGAGGCCACCCATCAGGTCACCCCGAACCAGGCGCGGCACTCGATGAGCGCATCACGCAGCGCCAGCACGTCGTCTGGGGTGGTGTACATGTAGCCGCTGGCGCGCGTGGTGGCCTGGGTGCCGAGGGTGCGCATGAGTGGCTTGGCGCAGTGGTGGCCGGCGCGCACGCACACGCCCTTGGAGTCGAGGAACTGCGCGATGTCGTGCGGATGGAGGTCGTCCATCACCCAACTGAAGGCCGCGCCTCGGCGATCGGGGTCGCGCGGACCCAACACCCTGAGCCCGGGCACCTCGTCGAGCGCTGTCAGCATCTGTACGCAGAGTTCGCGTTCGTGTGTACGGATGCGATCCATGCCGATGCCCTCGAGAAACTCCACGGCCGCGCAGAGCCCCACCGACTCGGCGATGGGTGGCGTGCCGGCCTCGAACTTGAGCGGGATCTCGGCCCACGTGGAACCCTCGGTGGTGACGTCCTTGATCATCTCGCCGCCGCCGAGGAAGGGATCCATTGCCTCGAGCACCTCGGGCCGCCCGGCGAGGCAGCCGATGCCAGTGGGGCCGCACATCTTGTGGCCCGTGAACACGAGGAAGTCGCTGCCGATGGCTGTGGCGTCTACCGGCATGTGCGGCACGCTCTGAGTGGCGTCCACCATTGTCAGCGCGCCCACCGCATGAGCCATCGCCACGATCTCCTCGACCGGGTTGATGGTGCCCAGCACATTGGATACGTGCACCACGCCCACCATACGCGTGCGCTCCGTGACGAGGCCACACATGGCGTCCAGGTCAATCTCGCCGCCGGGGGTGATAGGGGCGAACACCACCTTCGCGCCGGTCATCGTTGCCGCGATCTGCCACGGCACGATGTTGGAGTGGTGCTCCATGCCGCTGATGAGGATCTCGTCGCCTTCACGCAGTTCGCGCACGCCCCACGCCCAGGCGACCAGATTGATGGCCTCGGTCGCGTTCTTCGTCAGCACCAGCCCCTCGCGCGCGTGATTCACTAAGCGCGCGGCCGCGGTGCGACCGGCCTCAAACCGGTCGGTGGCCTCGATCGCCATCTCGTACACCCCTCGATGCACGTTGGCGTTGGTCTCGCGGTAGTACGCGTCCATGGCATCCAACACGGCATGGGGCTTCTGCGACGTGGCAGCCGAGTCGAGATAGTGCAGCGGCCGGCCGTCCGGCCGCGGTGTGGCGAGCAGGGGGAACTCCGCCTTCAACGCGGCGACGTCCACTGCGGTGGCGGAGTTCCCCATGTCGTTCCTATCTGGGCGCGTGTGCCGGCTCGTGGGCACCAAATTCCACGTAACCCTTGTCCTCAAGGTGGTCCGCCAACTCGGGGCCACCGGTCTGGGCGATTCGGCCCTCGAACATCACGTGCACCACATCGGGCTGGATGTAGCGCAGGATACGCGTGTAGTGCGTGATGATGAGCACTCCGAGATCGGGGCCGCGCTGTGCGTTGACGCCCTCCGCCACAATGCGCAGGGCATCCACATCGAGGCCGGAGTCGGTCTCGTCGAGGACGGCGAACTTCGGCTCGATCAGTGCCATCTGCAGGTTTTCGTGGAGCTTCTTCGCGCCCCCCGAGAAGCCCTCGTTCAGGTAGCGATCGGAGAATGACGGGTCGAACTGCAAGACCGCGCTCTTCTCCTTGAAGAGCTTGGCGAACTCACGCACCGGCATATCCTCGCCGCGCGTCGCGTTGACGGCCGTGCGCAGGAAGTTCACTACCGATACACCGGGCACCTCGATGGGGTACTGCATGGCGAGGAAGAGGCCCTTCTGGGCGCGCTCGTCGGCCTTCATCTCAGCCAGATCCTCGCCACCGAACAGCACCGAGCCGCCGGTGATCTCATACCGCGGGTGGCCGGCCAGGGCGTACGCCAGCGTGCTTTTGCCAGAGCCGTTGGGGCCCATGAGGGCATGCACCTCGCCTTGGGGCACCTCAAGGTTCACTCCCTTGAGGATGGGCGTGTCGTCTACGGCGACGTGGAGGTCGGTGATCTTCAAGATGGGGTCAGCCACGGAAAGTGGTCTCCTTGTCATTATCGAGCATCGAAGGGATGGGTGATGTTGGGGGTGGGATTGATCCACACCCGTCCGTCACGCACCTCTACCGGAAACACCGGTACGGATACGGTTGCGGGCATCGACGCGCCACCGTCGGAAAGGCGGAAGGCGGCACCGTGCTTGGGGCACTCGATGCGGTCCATTTCGGTATCGAGCCAGCCAGCGCTGAGCGATGCCATGGCGTGCGTGCAGGTGTCGTGCACGGCGTACAGGGTGCCGCCGACGTTGGCGAGGCAGATGGGCTGACCCTCGACCTCTACGCGGATCATGGTGCCCGGTGGGATGTCGTCTGCCGACATGACGTCGACCTCGCTCATCGCACCTTCGCGCGCACGGCCATTTGCAGTTCCTCGCGCAGTTCGTCGAATGAGATGTGGTCCAGGACCTCCTGGAAGAAGCCGTAGACGATCTGTTGCTTCGCCTCGGGCTTGGGCACGCCGCGGCTCATGAGGTAGAAAACCTGCTCGTCGTCCACACGACTCACCGAGCTGGCATGCGAGCACTTCACCTCGGCCGTCTCGATCTCGAGGAACGGGATGGTGTCGGCGCGCGCGCCCTCATTGAGGATGAGGTTGCGATTGGTCTGGTACGCGTCGGTGCCCGGGGCACCCGGAGGCACCACCAGATTGCCGAAGAACACGGTGTGTGCCGTGTCCTGAATCGCACCTTTGTACAGCAGGTTCGAGTAGGTCTGCGGTGCCTCGTGACGCGAGATGACGCGGTGCTCAAAGTGCTGGGTGCCGGTGGCGAAGAACAGGCCGAGTGCGCGCGCGTCCGACCCGGTACCGCGGCAGTACATGGTGGGCTCCACACGCACCACGTCGCCGCCGAGCGTCACGTTGACCGACCGCACCTTTGCGTCTTTCCCGGCCGACGCACGGATGGTGGCCTGATGGCGAACCCCGGAGCCCCAGCCAATGTACGACACGTGTTCCAACTCGCCGCCGTCGGCCACGAACAACTCCACCACCGACGATGCGTTGACCACGCCGTCGAGATCGGACGAGAGGTAGCGGTCCACCACGGTGGCCTTCGCGCCCTCGGCGATGATGACCAGCGTGCGGCCGAACACGCGACCGACGGCACCGGTTGCGGTGGTCACCGTCTCCACCGGCAACTCCAGATGCACGCCGCGGGGCACATAGACAAAGGTGCCCGCATCCCATCGCGCGGCGTTCAGTGCGCACGGCCGGTCAGAGAAGTCGGCCAGCGAGTAGAGGTACTCGCGTACGAGGTCGCCATGTTCACGGAGGGCCTGTCCCAGCTCGGCCACGATGACGCCAGGCGGCAGGTTCTGCACCTCGGCGGGTGCTGGCAGGCCGTCAACGAATGCCAAGCGCGCGGCGCGGCCGTCAATGTCAGGCAACACGACGTCACCCGATGGGGTTGCTCCGGCGGGTTCGGCACCGGCCATGCCCAGATTGGCTGGCGGCGTGAAGCGCCACTCCTCCTCGGTGCCCGTGAGCACAGGCATGGCGTCCAGCGCGGCGGTTGCCGCAGCGCGGGCCTCCTCGGCCCACGCTGCGGCAACCGCCAACGGTGTGGCCTCAGCCAATGGAACCCTCCATCTGCAACTCGATCAGACGGTTGAGCTCGACGGCGTACTCCATGGGCAGTTCCCTCGCGATGGGCTCGATGAACCCGCGCACGATCATGGCCATGGCCTCCGCCTCGCTGAGCCCACGGCTCATGAGGTAGAAGATCTGGTCGTCGGCAATCTTGGACACCGTGGCCTCGTGACCGATGGAGGCGTCCTCCTCCTGGATGTCCATGTACGGGTAGGTGTCAGAGCGGCTGTCATCGTCGAGCAGCAACGCGTCGCACACCACCGTTGCCTTCGCGCGTAGCGCACCCGGCTGCACCTGCACCAGACCGCGGTACGAGGTGCGCCCGCCGCCCTGCGAGATGGACTTGCTGACGATGACGGACGAGGTATCGGGAGCTACGTGCACCATCTTGGCGCCGGCATCCTGATGCATTCCCGGGCCAGCCATTGCGACCGACAGCACCTCGCCGTGCGCACGCGGACCCACCATCCAGACCGCGGGGTACTTCATGGTCAACTTGGAGCCGAGGTTGCCGTCAATCCACTCCATCACGGCGTCCTCGTGTGCAACCGCGCGCTTTGTCACCAGATTGTAGGTGTTGTTCGACCAGTTCTGGATGGTCGAGTACCGACAGCGCGCGCCCTTCTTCACGATGATCTCGACGACGGCGGAGTGCAACGATTCGGCCGACCACGTGGGCGCAGTGCAGCCCTCGACGTAGTGCACGTACGAGCCGGGCTCGCAGATGATGAGCGTGCGCTCGAACTGCCCCATGCTCTCGGTGTTGATGCGGAAGTAAGCCTGCAGCGGAATCTCCACCTCAACGCCCGGCGGGATCCAGACGAACGACCCACCCGACCACACGGCCGAGTTGAGGGCGGCCATCGTGTTGTCGCCGGGCGGGATGACCGTGGCCCAGTACTCACGGAACAGGTCCGGGTGCTCACGCAGGGCGGTGTCGGTGTCGCAGAAGATGACGCCCTTCTCAGCCAGATCCTCCCGGATGGAGTGGTAGACGACCTCCGAGTCGTACTGTGCGGAGACGCCGGCGAGGAACTTCTGCTCGGCCTCGGGGATCCCCAGTTTGTCGAAGGTATTGCGGATGTCTTCGGGTACGTCATCCCACGACTTACCCTGACTGTCCGTGGCCTTGATGTAATAGTAAATGTCCTGGAAGTCGAGGTCGTTGAGGTTGCCACCCCACTGGGGGATCGGGCTCTTCTCGAAGATCTCCAGCGCGCGCAGCCGGAACTTGGTCATCCACTCCGGCTCATTCTTGATGGCGGAGATCTCGCGGACGACGTCGGCGTTCAAGCCCTTCTTGGGTTCATAGACGGAGTGGAGCGGATCGTGCCAGCCAAACTTGTACGTCGTATCGATGTCGGTCTCTGGCTTGGTCGTTGACACGGTGACGCTCTCCTTCGGGGTGGGTCGCAGAATGTCTATAGGTTACGCCAATAGCCGCAAGAGGCAACCGATAATGGGGACTGGCCCCCGTACTCGCAGGCGCACCGGTTGACAGGGCTATCCTTGCCCGGATGAGCACGAATCCCGCAACCCTTCCCAACGACGAGTTCGAGATCCAGCGCCTTGTCGCGGCCTTGGGCGATGGTACTCGGAGGCGCGTGTTCTTCACCGTGCGTGAGGCCGGCGACCTGATGGGCAAGGACGACGTCGCGGAGGCAGTGGGCATCACACGTCGCCTTGCCGGCTTTCACCTCGACAAACTCGTCGAGAAGGGGTTCCTGCGCGCGGAGTTCCAACGTCGCACCGGCCGCACCGGCCCCGGTGCGGGACGCCCGGCCAAGCTGTACGCGCTGGCGCCGATCGAGGAGGACAAGATCCTCAACGAGAAGCATTACGACCTGCTGGCCGAGTTGCTGATGCGGGCCATGGACGATCGCTCCGGCGCGGATCCGCAGCAGGTGCTCGAGCGCGTGGGGTACGAGTTTGGGCGCGAATTGGGCGAGGCCGAGCACGCCGCCGGACGCAGCCCCTCATACGCCAGCACCACCGAGGCCGTCATGGGTGTCGTCGGTGCGCTCACGGGATTCGGCTTTAGTGCCACAGCGGGCACGGATGGCCAGTTCACCGCCAGGACATGCCCGTTCGAAGAAATGGCCAAGGTGGACCCCCACCGGGTGTGCGGTCTGGACCGTGCGATCTGGCGCGGTGTGCTGTCGGCCTTCGATCCCGATGCCACCATCGCGGATGCCACGGCGCGTGCTGAGGGTGATGAGGCGTGTGCCGCCAGAGTGGTGCCAGCGGCGGACTAGTGCCCCCGTGGGGGGCCGGGCAGGTGGTGCCTACAGGTCTTTGAGCCTACTGGTGCCGAAGAGCCAGAATATCCAGCCAGCGAGGCTCGTCATGATGACGGCGCCGATGATGTCGGTGTAGTGGCCCGCCACCGCCGAGGCAATGATCTGGACGAACATGATCAGCGCCAACAGGCCGAACATGACCCACCCCAGCCACATGATCCACCCGTAGGGCAGGTATTGGCGGGTACCGACGGTATGGGCCAGCGGCGCGTAGTTCGCACGGCGGCCGCCGGATCGCTTGGGGCCGGTGTTCTTCTTACGGGGTGCCATCGGACGGGAGACTATCGCGCTCGGCGGCGGAAGTCGTCGGCTGCCACGTGCCGCGCCGAATTCGGATGATGCTCGCGCCCATGGCGACGATGTAGACGGAGCTGAACGCCATCTGGGCGATGGACCCGTGGACCAGCCCGAAGAGGCCCCACGGGATACCGCCGATCATCGCGAGCACACGTAGGCGCACCTGATCGCGGGATGCGCGTGAAGCGATAGCGAACAGCAGGCCGGCGCCGGCCAGCAGGTCGGACGGTCCGGCCCAGAAGGCGATGACCAGCACGATCGCCACGGGCACTGCGGCGGCCAGTGCGATGCGCCCACGGCGGGAGGACGGGTCAGCCCCGGCCACATCCACTGCGGTGTAGAGGCCGTTCATTGACACCCCAGACGCGGCACCCAACAGGGCCCAGTGCAGCATGAGCACCGCACCGCCGGATGCATCGATGGCCAGTAACCGCAGGCGTCGCCGGGCGAGGGTGGCACCGAGCAGCAGTCCGTACCCCAAGAACCCCGTGGCCTGCGTGATGATGCCCGACCAGTTCACAGCCCAATCCTGACGGGCACCGCCACGGACGTGCCTCGCTGTTGGTTGCCTGCACGCATGGATCCTGGGAATACGGCAGCGTGGGTGAGGTGGCATTACCATCACCATCACCATGATCACCACCAGCACATCGGTGCGCGGGGCCATTGATGGCGTGGCGCTCTCCAACGTCACACACGTCGCGGTATTCATCGATGGAGGTGAGCGTCGTGTCGTCGGCTGATCATGACCACCCGCCGTTCCGCTTCAGCACGCGCATGCGCGTGGACTTCGCGGACACAGACGCGGGCGGAATCGTCTACTACGGGCGGTACAGCCGCTACGTGGACCGCGCCGTATTCGACTACCGGCGCGCGGTGGGCATTGGTTTGCTGGGTGAGCCCGGCCATCTGTTCGTGGTGCGCTCGATGGGCGTGGACTTCCACGACGCGCTGCGTTTTGACGAGGACATCGAGGTCTTCGTGCGCACCGCGCGCATCGGTACCTCGAGTCACACGCTCGACCTGCGCATTGAGCGCATCGAGGATCACGGCGCACTGCATGTGGCCGATGGCCGGGCGGTGATCGTTGGGGTTGACAGCTACGAGGCCAGCGTGCCCACGTCGATGCCCGACGCCATGCGCGCCGCCATCGAGACGTTCGAGGCCTGATCATGAGGCTGCTTGGCCAGGATCGCGACGTGCTGGCCGCCACCGGCGTTGACGCGGATGCCCTCGATGACATTGAGACGTGGGCGCGGCGCACCGTGATGGTGCCCGAGGGTGCCATGGTGGTGGACGCCCATGCTCACCTGGGTATCGATCGGGACGGTCGTGCGCTGGCCGCCGCCGATCTGGTGGCCGACCTCGACGCCAATGGCATTACGGCGGCCGTGGCGTTTGCCGCGGACGAGCCCGGGATGGATGGCGACTTCCGTGAGGCTAACCAGCGTGTGGCCGATGCCGCCGAGGCACATCCGGGCCGCATCATCCCGTTCTGCCGACTCGATCCCACGCGACCCATAATGGCGGCGCTCGCGGCGGCCGATGGCGCAGGGGCGCGTGGCTTGAAGTTGCATCCGGTGGCCCAGCGGTTTCGTCCGGAGGCGCCCGAGTGCGTAGCGGCGGTGCGCGAGGCCACCGATCGCGGTTGGCCGGTGCTGTTTCATGCGGGCTTCGGTGCCCGCCCACTTGGCGATGCGTTCGCTGCACTGCTCGCGCAGGTGCCGGATGCGCGCATCATCCTTGCCCACGGCGGGCGGGGCGATCACCGTGCGCTGGCTGCAGTGGCGGCCAGATACCCCAACGTGCTGTTCGACACCTCCATCGCCGCGCTGCCCGACCTCGTGACGCTGCCGCCCGAGCGCATCATCTTCGGGTCGGACCGTCCGTACGGCGACCATGCCCAGGCGTTGCATCTGGTGGGTACGGCCGCCCGTGTGGCTGGTTGGGACGCTGCTGCGCTGCGCGGCGTGCTGGGTGAGACGCTGCTGCGATGGATCGGTCCGGTGCACGTATGAATCGGACCGACGCCCTACGCGTGGTGGCGCTTGCGGCGCAGGCCGAGATGGCGCTGGTGCGGCGCGATGGGGTGTGCGGCCCGCTACTGGCCCAGGCGGCGCGCGCTGCCGCGGGCACTCCCGCCGAGCTCGTGCTGGCCGAGGCATCGCGGTTGGTGCGCGCGGCGCCCGAGCGCGAGGCCGTGCGTCAGGCGGCGCTCTCGCTCACGCGCATGGGTCTGCACGAGGCCGAGGCATCGGTGCTGGAGTCTGCCTAGTGCCCCGAGTCATAAATTACGTGGCAGTTCCCGGCTGCATCCCATCGCGATGCGGCGTCCTTAAGCAGCCCCAATATGCCCGATATTGGGGCTGATCTGCGTCCTTGCCTCGCGGGGGATTCGCTCGGGAACTGCATACGAATTTACGACTCGGGTCACTGGGCCAGCATGACCACCCGCGAAGCGGGGTAAGAAACGACGAAGGGCGCCCCTGGGGCGCCCTTCGTGAACGCGTGAAGGTCTAGGCGCGGGCGGTCAGGAAGTCCTGCACCATCTTCTCGCCGGCCTCGTGTCCCTGCTCGAAGTAGACGCGGTTGATCTCCGTGAACACCTCCCACTGGGCGGGAACGTCGTCCTCGGCCAGCGTGGCATCCACCGGGCAGGCCTCGACGCAGGCGTCGCAGTCAATGCACTCGGCCGGGTCGATGTACAGCATCGTCGCCGTGTCTGCGTGCTCTTCGCCGGGGGCGGGGTGGATGCAGTCGACCGGGCACACATCCGCGCAGGAGGTGTCTTTGGTGCCGATACAGGGTTCGGCGATGACGTATGCCACAGGGGCTCCTTCGGATGCTCGCTTCGATGGACGCGGATGCGTCCACTGACGGCGATAAGTCTAGACGTTCACCCGGGCGAGGCCCACCGCTTCGGCCACCCGTTCGGCGATGCCCCGAAGTGCTTGTGCTGCCGGGCTGTCGGGTCGTGCTGCCACCACGGGCAGCCCCTCGTCACCAGCGCGGGCCACGTCTGACTCGAGCGGCACCTGCCCCAGCAGCGGCACGCCCAGATCGGCTGCCAGCTTCTCTCCGCCGCCGCCCGCGAACACGTCATATCGGGCGCCGGTGTCGGGTGCGATGAACCACGACATGTTCTCGATCACGCCGACCACCGGCAGCTCCACGCGGTCGGCCATCGCGGCCGCCCGTCGCGCAACGCGCTGGGCTGTCAGTTGCGGGGTGGTCACCACCACCACATGCGCCGAGGGCAAGAGTTGCGACAGCGTCAACGGTACGTCGCCCGTGCCCGGTGGAAGGTCCACCAGCAGCACGTCGGGGTCATCCCAGAAGACCTCGGTCACGAATGACTGAAGCGCTTTGTGCAGCATGGGTCCGCGCCAAATCACCGGGCTGTCACCTACGGTCATGAAGCCGATGGACATGAGCCGAACCCCGTGGGCCTCCACCGGGATGATGAGGTCATTCAGCATCACCGGTTGCCGGTCGGCACCCATCATGTGGGGAATGGAATAGCCATAAACGTCCGCGTCCATCAGGCCGACGCTGTGCCCGGCCTCGGCCATGGCCACCGCCAGATTGCACGTGATGCTGCTCTTGCCCACGCCCCCCTTGCCCGACGCCACCAGGATGATCTTGGTGGGAGAGTCGGGACCGAAGGGGCTCTCCTTGCGCGGACCACCGATGATGTTTTCGCGTACTCCGGCGCGCTCCTCGTCGGTCATGGTGTCGAGGCTCACATGCACGCCTTCCACTCCGGGCAGCACTGTCAGGGCCTCGCTCACCCGGCGCTGAATCTCGGCCTTCAACGGGCAGCCGGCCACGGTGAGTTTGATGCTGATCGCCACGCGCGACCCATCTACCTCAACCGCGCCCACCATTCCGAGCGCCACGATGCTGCGGTGCAACTCGGGATCCATCACGCGGTCGAGTGCCGCGATGACCTCATCTCGCGTGATCACATGAACATCCGGGCGTACGGCTCCGACTGCGCGAGCGTCACACCCCACCGGTCATGCCCCGGGTAGATGAGGGTCTCGCCGGGGATCTCGTCGAACACCCGAGCGAGCGAGCGCACCATGTCGTCGTGGCTCGATCGCGGGAAGTCGGTGCGGCCGATGCCCATGGCGAAGATGAGGTCGCCTACCAGCGCCTGGCCCGACGCGGCGTCGTACGCCACCTGACACCCCGGAGAGTGGCCGGGGGTGGCGAGGATCTGCAGGGTGAGGTCACCGCACGTGACGGTGTCGCCGTCCTCGAGGATGGCGGCGGGGGTTACACCCGGCGTGGGTGGCGGGTTGCCGAACAGCGCGGGGTTGAACGGTGCAGGTGCCGCCAGCCACCCCTCGTCGCCCAGGCCCACCCACACGGGCAGGCCCTTCTCGGCCCACACGTAGTTCTCCACGATGTGGTCCCAATGGCCGTGGGTGTTGAGTACCGCGATGGGCGTGACGCCCATCTCCGCGATGGCCGTGGCCACCCAGCCACTACTGCCAGCGGCGGGGTCCACGACAAGTGCGCTCCCGCCCTCCCGATCGGCCACCACGTAAGTGTTGGTGGCCACCGGCCCGAATGTTCCGCCTCGAACGATCACGGCCGGAAACGTAGCGCTCGTGACGCCACAGGGTGGGGTTCATCCATCCCGCTGTTCATGAATTATCCGGAAAAGATGAGCCCCACCCCGTGGCACCACGTGGCGGTGACGGCCGGGATACAATCCGGCCATGCGGATCTCGGTGGGATCGGACATGCGGCAGCCGGTCACGGATGCCGTGGTCGAGTGGCTTGAGGGGCAGGGGCACGAGGTCATCCTCGTCGGGCCGCTCGTCGATGGCGACGACCGCGAGTGGGTGGCCGTGAGTGAGGCCACCGTGCGGCCGGTGGCCGACGGAGCGGCCGACGACGCGGTGCTCTTCTGCTGGAGCGGAACGGGCGCCTGCATGGCGGCCAACAAGGTCCCGGGAATCCGGGCGGCGCTCTGCGCCGATGCCGAGACCGCCCGCCTTGCCCGCAAGTTCAACCACGCCAACGTGCTGGTCATGAGTATGCGGGCCACGTCGCCCGCCGTCGCACTCGAGACGCTTGCGGCCTACCTGTCCGAGCCCTGGGGCCAGGATGACTTTGATATGAGGAACGTGCGGGCGCTCGATTCGCTGTCCTCCCCACGCACGTTGTGAACACGCAAAAAGCGACCTGACCGCTCGTTGGGGAACCGACCACCGGTCCGCCGCGTTCACAACGTGTGTGGGGAGGACACCTCGGCGCTGAAGACGGGGTTGCCGCAGTGCGACCCGTTGATGCCCGCCCGCACCGGATCGCGTGAGGGCGTGGGCGACTGGGCGAGGGCGGTCCCGGCGGGCACCAGACCCAGCGCCAGTGCGCCAGGGGCGATGTCTCCGCGACGGAGGGCAGTGGCAGGGCGCAGCCGCATGTGAGAACTCACGCAGCGCCGCCCGTGGACCGCTCGGCGGCATGCTTCGCCCGCGCGCCCTCAACGCCCTTGATCCGCTCCTCGTGCAGCGCCGTGGCCTGAGCGCGAGCGATGTCGCCCGAAGCGTTGAGTCCCTTGAGCGATCCCCGGAACACCGGCATGACATGGCGGGCCAGGAGGTCGTACGACCGGCGCGTGGCCTCGGGGCCGGCCCACTCGTGGCCCCACACCAGGAACGTGCCAAACCCACCGGTGCGCTCCTGTAGTTCGCTGATGAAGGCGGTGAGGTCGTCGGGCGTGCCCACCACCCATGACCCGGCCTCCACCATCTGGTCTACGACCTTGCGCTTGGGGCCGGCGACCGGTGCGGGGCGACCCGTGAGTGCCTGGACATATTCGAATAGCCACTCGCCACTGCCAGCCCGCATCTCTTCGATGGCCTGCTCACGGGTCTCCGCGAGGTGCACCGGTACCACCACGCGCCAGTCGTCACGTGAGGCGGTGCGCCCGGCACGAGCGGCGGCATCCTCGGTGATGGCCCACTGGGCGGCCAGGTCAGCCGATCCGAAGAAGAGGGAAAGGGGTGCGGCGCCCAAGCGGCCAGCCAGCGCCATTCCGAACGGCGACTCGAGGCTGGGAACCGCGAGTGGGGGGTACGGCTGCTGATACGGACGCATCTGCAGCACGGCGTCGTGCAGTTCCCAGCCGGGGCCCGATGCTGTGAGGGGATCGGTGCTGGTGAACAGATGCAGGATCGCCTCGAGCGACTGCTCCATGCGGTCGCGGAGCTCTGCCGCCGGCACGCCCAGCATGGCGGCGTCCGATAGGTGGCCGCCGGGTCCAACGCCGAGGTTGATGCGCCCGCGCGTCAAGTGGTCGAGCAGCACGATGCGGTCGGCCACCATCAGGGGGTGGTGGTACGTGAGACTCACGGCTCCGGTGCCCAGACGGATGTGGCGCGTGCGCTCGGCCGCCACCGCAAGGAAGATCTCCGGTGACGCGATGTACTCCCACCCGGTGGAGTGATGCTCGCCCACCCACACCTCGTGGTAGTCCAAGCGGTCCAACAAGCAGATCAGGTCGAGATCGCGCTCCAGCGCCAGCGTCGGGTTCTCACGTGGGTCGTGGAACGGGGCGAAGAAGGCACCGAAGCGCATGGCTCAGCTCCCCAGCAGGCTGCTTGCCTGCCCCAGATTGATCTTGCGTGCGCCAACCGGGGCGGTGATGTCCACCCGCGTGCCGAACGCGCTCAGCCTCATGGTGAGGGTGAGGGCCAGCGCATTGACACCAGGTGCTGCATCAACCTTGCCCTTGAGGGCCACATCGGCGTTCGCCCCGTAGATGAGCAGGTCGTCGGTCCCCACCCATATGTCCACCACGCCGCGCTGCAGTGCCGTCTGCGCCTGTGCGGCTGTGGAACTGGCGGTGGCCCCCGATGCTCCCGCACTGTTGGCCAGCGTGCTGATGTCGTTGGTGACCGCCTCGGGATCCACCTGCCCCTGGATGTGCACCGTCGGTACGCCATTAACGTCCTCGTTGCCGATGATCTTCGGGTTTACGATCCATCCCGCCAACGATGACGGCAGCGCGCTCGGGTCAACCGACCCCACGGCACCCTTGGGCAGCATCAACTCGATGGCTTGGCCCAGCACCGACATGTACAGGTGATCACCAATCTTGGTGATGTTCACCTGAAGCGGCGCTGTGGCCAACTTGGTGGAGAGGTCAACCGTGATCTGACCCGGCTTTTGCACGGTGCCCTCACCCGAGATGCTGATGGGTTGGGTCAGAAGGGCGCCCACCTGCCCGCCGAGTGCTCCGGGCTGGACGTCGGCGCTCAACTTGGCCGTGAGCGCCACGTGGTACGACGACTGCTGATCGGTCTTCGCCGAGGCTTGGGTGAGGATCTGCTGTGCGCTCAGCCCGTCGGTGGCGCCCGACGCACCACCCCCGCAGCCCGCAAGGGCGATGCCGACGACCGCGACGACCGGGATGAGCAGAGCGAGATGGCGTGCCATTTGGCCGGTATACCATGCACCGCGTGCCGGAGACCTCTCTCGAGATCATCCCAATGGGAGCAGGAGCGGCGTTCGGACCGTCGGACCAGGCTCAGTCGTCGTATCTGGTGCGGGGTGGGGGCTCGTCAGCGGTGCTCGACATGGGCTCGGGAACGTTCAACCGCCTGCTCGGCGAGATGGACCCGGTGGACCTTGATGTGGTGATCATCAGTCATCTGCATCCCGATCATCTGGTCGACCTGCTGGCCCTTCGCGTGTACATGGCGCACGGTCCCGGATTGGGGTATCCCCTTGAAGTGCACGGCCCCCCGGGGCTTGAGGCGCATCTCAGCGCGCTGGTCGGTGGTGAGCAATGGGAGGGCATTACGTTTCATTGTCTTGAGGAGGGGGGAGGCACCCTGCTGGCCGGAGACCTCGTACTGAGCCACACGGTGGTGCCCCACCTGCCGCCCACCCACGCGGTGCGCGTTGACCACGGCGGCCGGTCCATCACGTATGGCGCCGACTGCGCGCCCAACGATGCGCTGCCGGAACTGGCAGAGGGCACTGATGTGCTGCTGCTCGAGTGTTCCTGGGGCACGGGTGAGCTGGTGCCCGGGGTGCCGCATCTCAATGCCGCCGCGGCGGGGGAGATGGCCCGGCGTGCGGGCGCCCGGCGCCTCGTGCTGATGCACGGATACCCCGACGTGGACCAAGATGCGGCCGTGGCAGAGGCGCAGGCCATCTTCGGCGGCCCCGTGGAGTGGGCACGCGAGGGCGTACCGGTGCACGCATGAGTGGTGGGCCCCAGCGCCCGCCGCGCCCGCAGTTGCCGGTGGGTAAGTCGGTGGTCATCGCCGTGGTACTGAGCCTGCTCAGTACCACGGCATTGGTCACCTGTACATCGGTCGCTATCTGCGAGGGCTCGTGTGGTTCGTGGGGGCCGTGATCATCGGCGTCATCCTCAACCAGCAGGCCGTGGTCACGCCGACTGCCCTTGCGCTCATCGTTTTGGTGTCGGTGCTCGCCGCCATTGATGCGTGGGTGCTGATGAAGCGCGACCCGGCCAGTCGGCCCTAGTGTCCCGAGTCGTTACGCGATGAACGTCGGCGCCCTCCTTGCCACGATTGACACGCTGGCGCCGTTCGGGGCCGCGGAGCCATGGGACAACGTGGGCCTCATGGTGGGTCGGCGCGACCGCACGGTGACGCGCGTGCTGGTGGCGCTCGACCTGCGCGCCGCGGTGCTCGACGAGGCCACAGCCGTGGGTGCGGACGCCGTGCTGGTGCATCACCCGCCAATCTTCCCGGCGCTCTCGGCGGTGAGCGATTTGCGTACCGCGGGTCGGCTGGTGCTGCGCGCGGCCGAGGACCACATAGCGGTCATTGCCGCGCACACCAACCTCGACTCCGCCAGCGGCGGCCTGAACGACATCATGGCCACCGCCGTCGGCATCACGCACGCCACGCCGCTGGTGCTGTCGCCCGCCGACCCCGCCATCGGCCTGGGCCGAGTCGGGCAGGTGTCGCCCACCACTCTGGGCGCGCTCGCGGCAGTCGCGGTTGCTGCCTTTTCGCCCCGGCAGGCCAACCTGGCCGTGGCTGGTGATGTGGACATGGTGGTGGTACGCGTGGCCATCTGCACGGGCTCCGGTGGATCGCTCATTGATGCCGCGCGCGAGGCCGGAGCCGACGCCTATCTGACCGGCGATCTGAAGTACCACGACTTCGACGCGGCTGAGGGGATGGGGTTGGTGAACCTGCCCCATGCGGCTGTTGAGGCCCACGCGCTGCGCGAGTGGACGCCGCTCCTGAAGGCCGCCCTCGCACCGTCGGGGGTTGATGTCGTGACGGCCTCCGTGAACACCGACCCGTGGTTTGCGGCCTGCTAAAGTGCCCGGGCCTCGCGGGTGTAGCTCAGTTGGCTAGAGCGTCTGCTTGCCATGCAGAAGGTCGAGGGTTCGAGTCCCTTCACCCGCTTTTCGTGCGCACAGGCGGTACCCATGGCGACCTGGCGAAATGGGAACGCATCGGTCTGCAAAACCGACATGAACCGGTTCGACTCCGGTGGTCGCCTTTCCCATAGGTACGCCCCCTCGGCTGGTCATACCCCCGCCGGTGATCACACGGGGTGAGCGCGCCGCGTAGGTTTAATCGCATGGTGCCCACCACTGTGTGCGTGGTGCCCACGTCACACGAGCCATGCCGCCAGGTGGGCGGCCGCGGCGGTAACGCCGATGCACACGAGGATGACCGGGGGCGTCATGCGCAGCAGACAGCGCCGCTTGCGATACCCTGAGTAAGTGGCCATCGCCCTGAATGAGACTCGGTCCTTGCGGCGTTGGAACATCACCTTGGCGATCCTCCATGCCGCGCAAGGCATCGCAATTCTGCTGCTCTCCAACGGGTTCAGCCTGGGTCTGAGCATCCCATATATGACCGGCCCTCCCGGAAGTCCGACCCTGGGGATCGACCCCGTGTGGCAGGTGCCGCTGGCCACCTTCATCGCCGTCTTCTTGTTCTTGGCGGCGGCTGATCACCTTATCTGCGCGCTGCCAGGCGCCGATCGTTGGTACGTCCGCAGCCTCGAGCGCGGCACTAACCCGCTTCGCTGGTGGGAGTATTCGGTCAGCGCATCGCTCATGATCGTGCTCATCGCGCTGATCAGCAGCATCGGCGAACTCACGGCGCTCATCGCCATCTTCGGCGCCAACGTGGGAATGATCCTCTTCGGTCTGGCCATGGAAGAGCGCAACCCAGCTGGCACCGAGCGCGTTGACTGGCGCCCGTTCATCTACGGGTGCATCGCCGGGGCCTTTCCATGGGTGGCCATCGGCATCGTGCTCATTCGCGCACAGATCGCGGCCGGCGTGCCCGGCGCCATCTGGGGCATATACATCTCGCTGTTCGTGCTGTTCTTCACCTTCGCGCTCAACATGTGGCTGCACTATGCGAAAAAGAGCAGGTGGGCCAACATCGTGTCGTACGAGAAGACCTACCTGGTGTTGTCGCTCGTGGCCAAGTCACTGCTCGCATGGCAGATCTTCGCCGCCGCGCTTACGGGCTGATCGCGCCCGCGAGGGCCGACCCTGACGAGCCGCCCTGGGACGGCGTTCCCGCACTGGTGGCGGCCTCGCTGGTGATGGTTCCAGTGATGTCGGTACCGGTGATGGGGTTCGGCGTCATCGCCACGTCCAACCACGGAATCGGATGGGGCATCATCGCGGGGTTCCTCGCGACCATGGCGTCGTGGGCCTCGCCACACTCATCATCGGGGTGGCGGCGGCTGTGAGCGGCGCGCGATTCCCGCTGCCCCTGCTGATGGTCGCCCTCGGTACCACCATCGCCTTGATTGCTGGAACTCTGCTGATGCCGGTGCTCATGGCCGCCATCGGCCTCGATGAGTGCGTCATCCCCGTTCGCGGCTGCTGACGGGCGCGGGTGGCAAGGTGTTTCAGGTTGTGTGCCACACCGCTTTGAGGACCAGTGCGACCGGCACCAGCACGAGGGGGAGGTTCACCAACAGCGCTTGCGCTGCCGGCCCCAGGTTGAAAGACCTGTCGCGGGCTGCCTCATTATTGATCATGCACTGAGGTATCGCTCATGACGATCGTATGCCGAAGGCATTGCTCGCGGCAATGTGGGGACAGACCCCGGGTGGGGACCGTAAGCCGAATGCCGACGACGTGGACCGGCCTGGTTTACGTCCTGTGGAGAACTCGTCCGGAAGGTAGGAGCAACCCCACCGTGGCGATCAGCTCACGGTAGGGGTGGGGGTGGCACATCGCAGGTGTTGGGTGCGGGCAGGGAGTTGAATCGATCTTGAATCCAGGCTGTGGCTGCTGGCCCTGCGACGGTGGCTTCCAGACCGTGGGTGACGATGGGCCCGCTGGATCCCTTGGCCAGCGGTCCAAACCAGTCGATGCTCAGGGCACTGCCGGCCTTGCACCACTTGTTCTGCATAAGGGCAATGGAGTTCGGCAGCACGACACCGTCGCTGGTGGATTGGGCGATGAACACGGGAACGGCAGGTGGCAATGGCACGGGGGTCTGCGCAGCAATCATCGCGGACCAGTCCGGCTGCGTCGTTGGGTCCTGCTCAAAAAGTCTCTGGCCCAGATGGACGCGGACCGCACCGATGAGGCCGGCGGTCTTGAGGCAATCCATGGCAATCGCCTGATAGTTGGCCAGCCCCGCCGGACTCGCCACCTGCGTGGCAGCGAGCGCCGGGTTCACGGTCGGCCATGACACCATGACCTGCGATCCAATGATCCAACTCACGGGCATATTCCATTGCTGACTGAAGAGCGATGCCAATTCTGCAGCGGGGGCAGCAGCAGCGACGCCGACGAGTGTCAGCTCGGGGGCGTACGCAGCGGAGATTTCGCCGACGAACAGGGCAGCGTTCCCTCCCTGTGAATGCCCCCATACGGCATATCGGGAGCCAGCGTGGCTGTTGGGAAGCGTGCCGACTGCGCGCACCGAGTTGATGACATCGCGTGCCTCAGCCTTACCGACCAGATACAGCGATGTGCCTGGTGTCCCGAGCCCCGAATAGTCAGTAGCAGTCACGATCCAGCCCTTGTCCAACATGCCCTGCAACCAGTCCATGTCGGCGAGCACGTTGCGCGAACGGGATGGTGCGCACTGCGGACCCAGTCCAGTCGTCGGATGAGCCCAGGCGACGATTGGACGCCCAGCCGCAGGAGCCGCCGCTGTCGGGATGAACACCATGCCGCTGGTAACCCGAGCAGTCCCGTCAGGGTCTTGGCTGCCATACAGCACTCGGAAGGCATTAGCGCCGGAAATGGGCAGTCCAGCTATCGGTTCGGACTTAATGAGGCTGCCCGGCTGGCCGGCGGGGATGGGCTTGGCAATGTCATAGAACGGCTGGAGTTGCTTCTGCTGCTCGGCAACCTCATGACCGCTGACGAAAACCTTGAGCCCCACCGCAACGAGAACAACGACCGCAACGACGCCAACGACCAAGGCCACAATCTTCAATCTGTGCATGGCGGTCACCGTACCAACATCGCCTTGATTGCCGGAATTCTGCTGATGCCGGTGCTCATGGCAGCACGAGGGGGAGGTTCACCAACAGCGCTTGTGTCGGCGGCCCCACGTTGAAATACCTGTCGCCGGTTGCCCCATTATTGATCATGCACTGAGGTGTCGCTCATGATGGTCGTACGCCGGGCGCATTGTTCGCGGCGGGGGGCATGGCTAGCATTCCCGCGGAAATCGGCCGTGCGCATCCGGGGGTCCCGAGTTACCCCGGAGATTTGCTCGACCGGCGTCAGTTCCACCCGTGGCCCTGACGTTCCCATTTGCTTGGAGGCACGTTGTCTGCACGACACTCCGTGGTGATCCGCTTGGCCGGCGAGTCCGGTGAGGGCGTCATCTCGTCTGGGGACATCCTTACTCAAGCCGCTGCGCGCGGCGGGTATTACACCCAGACATTCCGCACGTTTCCCGCCGAGATCAAGGGCGGCCCGTGCATGTATCAGTTTCGCCTGAGCGATGAGCCCATCTGGAGCCACGGCAAGGACGTGGACCTGCTCGTGTGCTTCAACCAAGAGGCGTGGGATCTGAACTGGGACTCCCTGGGTCCCGACGGCGTCATCCTCTACGACGTCACCGAGGTGACGGTGCCCGAGGAGTATCTCCCGCGCGCCCGTCCAGTGCGCATGGAGGCGTTGGCCAAGGAAATCGGCGGCTCGCTGCGCGCCAAGAACATGGTCGCCGTGGGCGCCGTCACCGGCGTTATTGAGTTCGACACCACGCCCATCGAGGAGCTCGTGCTCCGTCGCTTCGCCCACAAGGAGGGCGTGGGCCAGGCGAACATCGCGGCCCTGCACGCTGGTTCTGACGAGGCCGCCGATCTGAAGGGGCGCTACCCGTTGGTGCCGCCGGTGGAGGTGGACGAAGACCGCATGCTCATCTCGGGCAATCAGGCCATCGCCATCGGTGCCGTGGCCGCCGGCGTCAAGTACTTCGCTGGCTACCCCATTACCCCGGCCTCCGACATCCTTGAGTGGCTCTCGGTGCGTCTGCCGCAGGTCGGCGGGATCACCATCCAGTGCGAGGACGAGATCGCATCGCTTGCCTCCGTGGTGGGTGCCTCGTACGCCGGTGTCAAGGCCATGACCGCCACCTCGGGCCCCGGCCTGTCGCTGATGAGCGAACTCATCGGCTATGCCGGTACCGCCGAGATTCCGGTGGTCATCGTTAACGCCCAGCGCGGTGGGCCGTCCACGGGTCTCCCCACCAAGACCGAGCAGAGCGACCTGAACCAGGCCCTCTACGGCAGCCACGGCGACGCCCCGCGCATCGTCATGGCGCCGGTGTCGGTTGAGGATTGCTTCTTCGCCATCATTGACGCGTTCAACTACGCCGAGCAGTATCAGGTGCCGGTGATCCTGCTTACCGATCAGGGCCTTGCCACGCGCCTTGAGGTCATTCACCGTCCGGACGTATCGAAGCTCACGCTGACCCCGCGCAAGACCTCCAAGGGCATGGCCCGTGAGGACTACAAGCGCTACGAGTACACCGCCGACCATGTCTCGCCGATGGGCATTCCGGGTGAGCCCAACGGCATGTACGTGGCCACCGGTATTGAGCACGACGAGTACGGGCACCCCGCCTACACGCCCGAGATCCACCTCAACATGTCGCACAAGCGCTGGGACAAGCTCGACCCGCTTCGCACCGAGGCACGTCAGGCCGCCCATGGTGAGACGCAGCCCACGGACGTGGCCTTCATCGGTTTCGGTTCCACCTTCGGCCCGGTTCGCGAGGCGATTGACCGCCTGACCGAGCTGGGCATGTCGGTTGGTTCGTTCTACCCGCGCGTCCTCGCACCGTTCCCGGCCCAGGCCGTTATTGACTTCGTTGCGGACGCGAGGCGCGTCATCGTGCCCGAGCTCAACTTCACCGGGCAACTCGCCCGTCTTATCAAGGCCGAGACCGGCATCGAGTTGGAGAGCGTCGCCCAGTGCAACGGCCTCCCGTTCACCGCCGAGGCCATCATGGACCTCGTCACCCAGGAGGTGGCCGTATGAGCACGCGCAAGCCCAGCGACTTCAAGTCTGAGCTCAAGCCCATCTGGTGCCCGGGTTGCGGCGACTTCGGCGTGCTCGCGTCGCTGTATCGCTCAATGGCCGATCTCGACCTCGATCCGACCCAGACGGTGGTCGTGTCGGGCATCGGCTGCTCCAGCCGCCTGCCGCACTTCGTCAGCACCTATGGCATTCACACACTTCATGGTCGTCCGCTTCCGGTGGCGATGGGCGTGAAGCTCGCGAACCCCGAACTGACGGTGATCGCGGTGGGCGGCGACGGCGATGGCTTTGCCATTGGCGCGGGGCACTTCCCGCACGCTGCCCGGCGTAACGTGGACATCACCTACTTGGTGATGGACAACGAGATCTATGGACTCACCAAGGGGCAGGCCTCACCAACGTCGCAGTTCCAGCAGAAGGCGCCGACAACGCCCTTCGGTAACCCCGAGGACCCGCTCAACACGCTGGCCTTTGCGCTGTCGGCAGGTGCCTCATTCGTCGCTCGCGGTGCCTCGTTCAACACGAAGGCACTCACCGAGCTCATCACCCAGGCGATCGAGCACAAGGGCTTCGCATACATTGACGCCATGTCTCCGTGCGTGGTCTTTAACAACACCCAGAACTTGTGGAAGGAGACCGTCACCGACGTCGCTCCCGACCACGATGTGACCGATCGTGTCGCGGCGTTCGACCTCGCCCTTCGCGGAGGGTTCACGCTGGGCATCCTGTACCGCCAGGAGCGCCTGAGCCAGACCGAGCGTTACCAGGCCATCCTCGAGAAGGCCAAGGTCAGCGACGTTGACACCATGCTCAACGCGTTCAACGCCCGTCAGGGCGTGGCTATCGGCAAGCCTTCCTGAGGCCCGCCGGCATCATGTGATGTGCCCCTCGGGCCCGCTTTCGGCGGGCCCGAGGGCGTTATGTCCCCCCGGACCATTCCTCCCGGCAGGCCGGGCCCCCGTTAGGGTCAGCACGGTGGCAGGACCCCCGGCCGCATCACGCTTCTGATGTCACACGCCGCTCCGACTCCTCCAGCCGGCGCAACGGCCCCTGCCGTGGCGGGGCGGGTCAGCCGGAGCCCGTTCCGGCACACACGCCCAAGCCCAATTGCCGCAGGTAATCGACGTTGGTGACCCCGGCGAGGGTCTGCGCGGCCGTGGGGTCGGAGTTGATCAGATCGATGGCCTTGCGCCCGGCGTTGGCCAGAGCAACGTTGTCGTCAGCGGCCTGCGTGATCGTCCGATAGGCGTCCACCACTCGTCGCCATGTGGCCTGGAGGTCGGCGGGCGGTACGAGAGTGTCCACAGCATCAAGGTGCGCATGCCATGCCGCGGCCACCTTGGGATACCACGCCTGGGCCTCGGTATCGCTCGCGGTGGGCGGGTCCCCAATCTCCTCAATGCGGTTGTAGAGCACCCGGCAGGCGGCGTCGGCCTGTGTGCGGAAGGCGGTGGCGGTGAGTGGGGGCCCGGTGGGTGTGGGCACCGTCACACGCGGGCTTGACGCGACCGGCTGCTGTTGAGCCCCACAGCCCGCGAGCCCGGTGGCCAGCGTCACCGCGACCAGTGCACCGGCGATGCCGAGGCGGGCGCTCAGGCGTCGTCCGACGAGGCCTCGCGCACGCGAGTATCGGCGTCCAGAGCCATCTGCTTCATCGCCTCGGTGCGCAGAGCCACCTTCTGGGCCAGTTCGGGGTCGCCGAGGGCCAGAATGCGCGCGGCCAGCAGGCCGGCGTTGGTGGCGTTGTCCACCGCGACGGTGGCCACGGGCACGCCACGGGGCATCTGCACCATTGACAGCAGGCTGTCCATGCCGGACAGCGCCGTGGTGCGAACGGGAACGCCGATCACCGGCAGAATCGTGACCGAGGCCAGCATGCCCGGCAGATGCGCGGCGCCACCGGCACCCGCGATGATCACTTGAAGGCCGCGACCGGCGGCGTCCTTGCCGTACCGGATCATCTCGTCGGGCGTGCGGTGGGCGCTGGTCACACGCACCTCGTGCCCGATGCCCAACTCGCCCAGCACGTCAATGGCCGACTTCATCACGGGCAGGTCGGAATCGCTGCCCATCACCACGCCGACGAGGATGCTCACAGTCGCACCCGTGACGCGGCCAGACGGGCGGTCTGAAGGGCATCCATGGGGCTGGCTCCGAGCGCGGTCACGTGGCCCATCTTACGACGCACGCGCACGTCGGCCTTGCCGTAGAGATGCACGTGGGCACCCCCGATGGCGACAGCCGCCGAGATGTCGGGATTGCTCGGGCCATCGTGATCACCTAGCAGGTTCACCAGTGCCGCCCCCGGCGCTACCAATTCGGTGGGGCCAAGCGGAAGGCCCAGGATGCCGCGCAGGTGGTTCTCGAACTGGGATGTGACACAGGCCTCGATGGTGTGGTGGCCCGAGTTGTGCGGTCGCGGCGCCAACTCGTTGATGAGGATGCGGTTGTCGGCGGTGTGGAACATCTCCACGCCTGTCACCCCCGCACCGCCCGCCACGTCGGCCGCCTCCCGGGCAACACGCTTGGCCTCATCGGCCACGCCGGCATCAACGGGAGCCGGGCAAAGCAGTTCGCGAAGCACGTGGTCATGCTGGCGGGTCTCCACCACGGGGTACACGGCGTCACCGCCGCCGTGGCGCCTCGCCACCATCACGGCCAGCTCGCGCTCAAAGTGCACGAAGGCCTCTACAAGCACACCGCCACCACGCTTGGCCAAGGCGGGATACGCCGCGCGCGCCTCGTTCAGGTCGCGGCACAGGGCGTTGCCGTAGCCGTCGTAGCCCAGACGACGCGACTTGAGCATGAGCGGCCAGCCGAGGTCACGGCCGATGGCCTCGAGATCGTCGACCGAGTCGGGCACTGCGAATGGCGGTGTCGGCAGGCCCGCATCGGCCAGACGCTGCTTCTGCAGTGCCTTGTCCTGCACCACGCGCATGCGGGCGGGGTGGGGACGCACCGGCGTGCCGGCGTCCTCCACCGCCATCAAGTGGTTGGCATCCACGAACTCGTTCTCAAGCGTCAGTACGCCAACCGCGCGCCCCATGCGCATGAGCGCCTCGGGGTCCGTCCAGTCGCCCTCGATGAGCCCGGCGGCGGGGCCCACGGCGGGGTCGCCGGGATTGCCGAGCACCGCCACACGGATGCCCAGCGGCCACGCGGCCAGGGCGGTCATCTGCGCCAGTTGGCCGGCGCCGGCGATGCCGATGTCGTAGGCGGGTCGCGGGTCGCTCACACCGATCACGGTACCAGCGCGGATCGGGGGCGCGGCCCTTGCTATTCTCCCGCGCCCGAGGGCGTTTAGCTCAGTTGGGAGAGCACCAGCTCGACAAGCTGGGGGTCACTGGTTCGAGCCCAGTAACGCCCACTCTCGGAGGAAGGGTCTGCATTTGCAGGCCCTTTCGCTTTTTCGTAGGGACTGACGCTTGAGCTCGACACCACCGGCCCACCACGTAGCTGCTCTGCAAGCGCGACGAGCACCCAGACTGGCTCCTCGGTCATCGTGTGTGAGTAGGTGTCGAGGGTCATGCTCGTCTTGCTGTGGCCGGCGGCCGCGGCCACCTTCGGGATCGGCCATCCGACCTGAACCCGCAAACTGATGAAGCGGTGACGAAGGGCGTGTGGATTGATGTGGGGAATGGCTGCCAGCTTGCATGCCAGAGCCATGGCGCGTCGAACCGCCTTGTCTGTGCCGGGAAGGATTGCTGCGTCGAGGTTACGGTCCTCTCGCGGGACAAGGCGCTCGATCTCCCAGATGAGCTCACTGGGGACATCGACCATGCGTCGCCCGGCTGTGCCGCCCTTTGTGCGGTTGCGGGCGACACGCAACTGCTCCCCGGGCGCGTTGAGGTCGCCCCACGTGAGCGACATCATCTCTGCGATACGAAGACCTGTTGCCTCCAAGAGCTTCACATGCAGTCGATAACGCGGCGTGATTGCCCCGAGCAGCGCCATGAAGTCTCGGTACGCCGGTGGGGTCACCTCCGCTGTGTCCTTGGCGGGCAGGTGAATCAAACGAGAGCGCGCAGGGTTCGGGTCGCGCTCGGCATAGTCGAGCGTCATGCGAACGAGGTCGAGGTACTTGGCGACGCTGGCCGGGGCGAGTTCCTCCGCTTGAAGGTTGATCCACGCCTGGACGTCTTTCCAGGTGACGTCATCGGTCGCGATACGTGCGAGCGCCCCAAGGCGCGCTTCAGCCTTTCGGTAGACGTGGGTCGTCGAGGCCCTCACATCGATCCGAGACTCGATGTATGACGCTGCCGCGCCGGCGACGGTCTGCCTCTGGTGCTCGATCGCAAGAAGGTCGAGGCGCGGCACCTCGACGCGGGCCATGGTGGTCTCGATTGCATCCTGGCGTTCTCGTGCAAGCTTGAGCGTCCG
>Ga0105050_10001689_pt1 | contig 32780 bp, 27 predicted proteins | sample FRY01_FD_78088 | JGI IMG/M metagenome (GOLD analysis project Ga0105050, IMG submission 78088) | Freshwater microbial communities from Lake Fryxell liftoff mats and glacier meltwater in Antarctica - FRY-01 | ecosystem: Environmental > Aquatic > Freshwater > Ice > Glacier meltwater ...
AAGATACGATCTGCGCTGAGTTCGCGATGACGCCGAACGATTTCAAGGATCGCTATCTGAGCGTCGATGGCGCGGGCTTTTCGATCTCGCCGTATTTCCGCCAATCGGCGTGGTTCCGGTTTCACAACCGGGGCGAAGGCGTACCGGGGCTTTATGTGGTGGGCGCGGGCGCGCACCCCGGGGCCGGTCTGCCCGGCGTCGTGTCATCGGCAAAAACACTGGACCATCTGGTGCCTGAACCGGTAGGCGCGCTGTGAACCGCGACAGTAATCTGCTGTCAGCCGCGCCGGATGCGTGGCCCACGCTGAAAAGGCATGGCAAGACGTTTGCCTGGGCGGCACACCTGATGCCGCGTCGCGACGCGGATCGTCTGGCGCGGCTTTATGCGATATGCCGCAAACTGGATGATCTGGTCGATCTTGATGGCAGTGCTGACGCCAAAAAGCGTCTTCTGGATTTGCGTGCCCAGCCGTGGGTTGCCGGTTCTGCCGATCCCATTGCGCGCGAACTGGCCCTTATGGTGGCAGGCATGGGCGTGAGTCCGGCCACCATGAACCAGTTGCTTGACGGGCTGATCAGCGACCTTGACCGTCCGGTCATGGCAGACGAGGCAAGTCTGATCCGCTACGCATACCATGTGGCCGGAACCGTGGGGTTGATGGTCTGTGACGTGTTGGACGTAAAGGCAGTCACCGCCCGGAATGCTGCGGTAAATCTGGGCATCGCGATGCAACTGACCAACATCGCGCGCGATGTCCGCGAGGATGCCCTCGCTGGTCGCAAATACCTGCCCGCGACGTGGTGGGATGCGACGCCCGCAGACATCGCAGCCCCGTCACCAGCCATGCAGCGTACGGGGGCCGTCGCCGTGCTGCGGTTGCTGGATCTGGCTGACAGCTACTATGCCGGCGCAAACTGCGGCTTTGCGTATCTGCCGCTGACAACGCGTCTGGGATTAGCGGTAGCCGCACGGGTGTATCGCGGGATCGGTGCGGAATTGCGGCGACGTGACGGCGCTTTCCATCAGGGGCGGGTTTACGTCCCACGCTGGCGCAAGGCGGTGTTGACTGTGGCGGCGGTTGGCGCGCTGATCATGCCGTCCAGGCCAACGGGTGAGCCGCCACTGCATCCGGCGATCCTTGATCTGCTACCGTCTCCATCCAGATCCCATGCGGCGTTTGATGGCCATAATTGATACCGATGTGGCGATCCTGGGTGGCGGCTGCGCAGGACTAAGCCTTGCCGTGCGTTTGGCCGGGTCAAACCTGCGCGTGACCGTGATCGAGCCGCGATTGGACTACGAAGATGATCGCGTCTGGTCGTTCTTTCGCACCCAGGCTGATCCGTTCGAAGCGTGTGTTCGGGCAAGCTGGTCGAAATGGCACGTCTCCAGCGCGGGTGTGACGGTGCGGCGCAAATCCGACCATCTGCGCTATGAAAGTGTGTCGTCGGGGGCGTTCTACCGGATGGCCCGGCAAATCTGTGATGCTGCACCGAATATCGACCTGCGTCTTGGCACATCCGTGTTGGCTGACCCACGGCCGCCAGCCATGAATGGCCCGTGGCGGGTTGAAACAAATGCGGGCCAACTGGCAAGCCGCTATGTGATCGACACCCGGCCCACCGGGCGCACCACCGGTTATGGACAATCGTTTCTGGGGCAGGAAATCCGGGTCGGGTTTGATGCGTTTGACCCCGACGAAGTGCCCATGATGTGCTTTGCGGCCCCCCGCGCTGACCGGGTGGATTTTCTGTATATTCTGCCCTTTGCACGCAACGAAGCGTTGGTCGAGGTTACGACCTTTGGTGCGCAGATACCTGCCATCAGCGAACATCGACTTTGGTTGGATCGCGAAATAGCGCAATTGACCCGCGGACAATCGTTTGATGTGCTGCGCGAAGAACGGGCCTTCATTCCGATGGTCTTGCCGGAGCGGGGCAAAGCGATCCTGGCCCCGTGTTTTGCTCATGCGGGATTGCGCGGCGGGGCGGCCCGACCCAGCACAGGATATGCCTATCAACGCATTCAGGCGATGGCCGATATCTGTGCCGCCCAACTTCTGCGCGGTGCGGATCGTATTGATCTGGCGATAGACGGCCCGATGACAAGGTTCATGGACGGGGTGTTCCTGCGGGTGTTGCAACGCCGCCCCGACCGGGGGCCAGCCCTGTTCACCGCCCTGTTTCGCAATGCGCCCACCGATCGGTTGGAGCGGTTCTTGTCGGGGTCAACCGCACCGATCGACCGGGTGTCCGTGATGGCGTCCTTGCCCCCCCTGCCGTTCCTGCGCGAAGTGTTTACCGGATGAAAAGCGATCCGAGTCTGATTGCAGAGCACCGCATGATATTTGCGGCCATAGTTCCGCTTTTGTTGGGGATTTCGCTTGTGTCCCAGCCGCCGCTGATCTGGCAGATCATCGCACTTGGGCCTTTGGTGGCACTTCTGGGCCTGCCCCACGGCGCGCTGGATCACCGGGTGGCAAGCGCGCTGTGGCCACTGGCAAAGCCGCGTCATCATGCGGTTTTTGTCGTCGGATATATGGGCCTGGCGCTTGCCGTTCTGGCATTGTGGTTCCTCCAACCAGGCATCGCACTCGGCGCATTTCTGATTTATTCAGCGTTGCATTTTGCCGATGATTGGCGGCACGAATTGGGGCTGTGGCAAAGCCTGCCTTTGGGTGTTTCCGTCATTGCCTTGCCCGCGCTGGTGTTTCAATCCGACGTGGCGATGCTGTTCGGGCTTTTGACGTCAGAGCCGACAGCAATCCTTTTTGCAGACCTGATGCAGAGCACGGCTATCGCGGCGATAGTCGTGTCGGTCTTGTGTCTGGTATTGAACGTCAGGCGCGCGCCTTGGGTCACGCTGGAATATGCCTTGCTGGTTACGACAGCGTTGGTCACCCCGCCCTTGATATACTTTGTGATCTATTTCTGCGGCCTGCATTCGCCCCGCCATTTCTTGTTGACGGCAGACCAGTTGGGTCTGACGCCCGCGCGGGGTTTGCGCGCCGCATCGCCCATCATGTCGGCGACTTTGCTGCTATCGGCCCTTGGCGCCGTCGCGCTTTACACATTTACCCCCACGTTCGAGGCGGCGACGCTGCAACTGGTTTTCATCGGTCTGGCAGCTGTGACGGTGCCACACATGATCCTGACTGCGGTGTTCAGGTCGGTTCATCAGTGACGGTCGGCGCAGCTTGGGCTGTCACCGCGCAAGCTACTTGTAAACCTCGCGCCGGGCACTGAACACACGCACGCGTTTGCGCCATGCGCGATAGCTGCCGGGTTTCAGTTGCCCACGCATCAGCGCCTTGACCTGATCGGGACCAAGCCCGTGCTGGGCGCGGATCGTCTCGAAGCTGACATGATCACTGAGCGCCATCTCGATGATTTCGCTGATGGTGGCAGCATCGGGTGGGGTTTCGGTCATGATGTTGCAGGCTTCCGGGCGGTGCCCATGTACAGGATCGTGGTCAATGGCAGGCGGCCAAAGGTCAGAGCGCCGCGCCGGTTCAGCCCGCGCTGGCCAAGACCGGTGAACGGGCCAGGCACCAATCCCGCATTGGTCAGGCCACGGCGCAGTTCGGCGGGTATGATGAACATCGCGGGGTCGTGCCTGCCGCGTGGTAGCGGGCGCAGCAGATCTTCGGCAATCGTGATGGTGGCAAACCGGGCGACCGGGGCTAGGGCCACTGGCATGCACGCGGTTCGCGTGTTTTTTGATAGCTGACGCGCCCCTGCACAGTTTCAACGCGGCAAAAAACTCGTCAACGATACGCCTCTGCCATTGGACGCAGCGCCACGCGGGCGCGCAGCTTGGCGGCCATCAAATACATGCCGCCGATCTTGCGGTGTAAAAACAGCGTGGCGGCGGGCGGCACATGGCTGAGCTCGCGGTCCTGACCAAACGCCAGCCCCATATCCCGCAGACGTTCCAGAAGGTCGGACCGGCCAAAGTCGAAAACCGCAGCCTCGCGCAGCGGCGCCATGGCGGCGACGAACATCGCCTGGATCAGGTCTTGATGGTGCTGCGCTGTGGTACTGTTGAAATAGCCGATCCGCAGCATAGCGGCCTGCGTTTCTGCCGGATCACCCTCCAGCGCTGCGTGCAGCAAATGCCGAAAATCGGCAGCGAGTGCCGGGGCTATGGGTTGCACCGCCCCGAAATCCAACAGCACAACCCGCCCAGTGATGGGGTCATAGCGGTAATTGGCAAGGTTCGGGTCGGTCTGCATCGCGCCAAACACGAACAATTCACGCAAGGTCAGGTCGATCAACCGGGCCGCCACCCGGTCACGCATCGCCTGTGGCGCGTCCGTCAGCGCCTCAAGCGGCTGGCTTTCGATATAGGTCATGGCCAGAACCTGCGGCGTGCTCAGGTCCACGTGCAATTGCGGCACCACAAACGCATCCGACCCGGCCATCAACTGTCCGAAATGCGCCAGATGCCGGGCCTCGGCCAGATAGTCGGCCTCGGCGTGCAATTGGCGTCTGGCCTCGGTCAACAACGGGGCAATATCCATGTCGCGGGGCAAGAGACCCGGCAGCCGCATCAGGGTTGCGACATTGCCGACATCGCTGTCGATACTGGCCCGCACGCCGGGATACTGCACCTTGATCGCAAGGTCACGGCCATCGGGCAACACCGCGCGGTGAACCTGCCCGATGGATGCCGCCGCAAACGGGCGCACATCAAACCGGGTGAACCGCTTGATCCAGCCCGCCCCCCATTCGGCGTTCAAAACCGTCTGCAACTGCTTGGGTGGCATAGGCTTGGCATCATTGCGCAGGGTGGCCAAAATGGCCGTCAACTCGGGCCCCAGCACAACGCCCGTGTCCATCGACAGCATCTGCCCCAGCTTCAGCGCAGCACCGCGCATGTGCGACAGGCTTTGGGTAAACCGCAGCGCATTGGCGGGTGTCATCAGCAGGCCCGCCAGATCGGGCCGCCTGCCCTGCACCAACTGCCGCATCCCCCCGGCCATCACGCTGCCTGCAATGCCACTGGCCATCCCACCAAAATGGGCCAGCCGCGCCACACGGCTGGCAGGGACCGCGAAACCCTTGCCGTTCAATTCCTTGTCCGCCACGCGATGCCCTTTATGTCGCCATATGCCTTACATGGGGCTCGGGTTCGGTTCGTCCAGTTGAAGATCAGGCCGGGCGCAAACCAAGAGGGGGTGTGCCGATAGCGGCGACCCGGCCTGTCATGCCCCCGGCCCGCCATCTTGTTGCAAGGAGCTGAAAGTCGGCAGGCCAGCGCGCAGTAAAAACATGTCGGGTGCGGCGGCCTCGTATTGCAGGGCGGCACCGATGACGGCGGCATCGTCAAAGGTCCGCCCGATGATCTGGATTCCGGTCGGCACGCCGTGGCTGTCACGCCCGGAGGGCACAGACACGACCGGGCAATGGTGCAACATGTTGAACGGATGCGTCAGGACCCAGCCGTATTCAGCATCCACCGCGCGGCCGTCGACGATGAAATGCCGGCCGACGGGGTCATGGTCGGCCCGGACCGCACCGATGGACAGCGTCGGGCAGATCAGGATGTCGAAACGTTCGAAAAGGGCGCCGATGGTCTGGTACATGGCGTGCTGCACGTCCCAGGACCGTGCTGTCTCGTCGGGCGTGACCTTGGCCGCCATATCCGCTGCCGCACGGGCGTAGCCGGTCAAGAGGTCGCGGTGATCAGCCGCAGCCCACAACGGCTGACGCCCGAAATGCATCGCGCAGTACCAGGCCATCGAGGCGCGATCGACCTCTTCGGTCCAGCCGATAGCAACCTCTTCGACATGGGCACCGTCTTGGGCGAACACGTCCAGGGCGCGCAGCGTGTTGGTGCGCACATCCGCACTGATCGGCACATAACCAAGGTCCATCGACCACGCTACGCGCAGCGGGCGGCGCGTGGCCTCCAGCGGCAGCGTGACACGGTCGCGCAAACTGTCGTGGTCGCGTGGATGCGGGCCGGAAATCAGGTTTTGCAACAACGCGGTGTCGCCCACCGTGCGCGTCAGGACACCGCAATGATTATAGCGGTCGAAATTGGCGGGTGGCCCGTCGGGATTGCGCCCATGTGGCGGTTTGAACCCGACCAGCCCGCACGAACTGGCAGGAATGCGGATCGAGCCGCCGATGTCGGTTCCGGTGGCAATAGGGGTCATGCCCGCCGCCAATGCTGCGGCGGACCCGCCCGACGATCCGCCCGGCCCGAATTCCGGGTTGAACGGGTTGCGCGTCACACCCCACATCCGCGAATTGCAGGTGCCGGACAGGCAGAACTCCGGTGTCGTGGTGCGGGCGTGCAGGATGGCCCCTGCCGCCTGCAACCTTTCGATCATCGGGTCCGAAATGGTATCGACGTGATCCTTTAGCACCAGCGAGCCTTGGGTCGTGCGCCGCCCTGCAATGCGTTGCGCATCCTTGACTGCAACCGGCAAACCCTCCAGGGGGCGCGGATCACCCGACCGGGTAGAATAGGCCGCCTCTGCCGTTTTCGCCGCCGCCCGCGCCGCGTCAAAGTATGTGTCGGCATAGGCGTTGATCGCCGGATTTACCGCGTCGGTCCGGGCCAGCAGCGTGTCAAGATATTCGACCGGCGACATTGCCTTGGCGCGAAAGAGTGCCAGCACACCTTGCGCAGGCAGATAACAAAGATCCTCGGGCGTCATGTTGGCTCCTGTGCCGGGCGATTGGCGGATGCTGGAAATTGCGGTTTTGATCGGACCGCTGGCAGAGGGTCTGCACGCGGGTCAGTCGCCGTCGCCGGACTGCGCAAGTCGGTAATCCGTCATGGCACGTTGGATGGAAAGCGTGCAGCGTGGCCTGCCGTCGCGCGGTTGTCATCAGGGCCGCCTGCTGGCCCGCATGGCCCGCAGCTTCAACAGCGCAATCGGTTTAAATGTCCTGACATTGGCCGCGACATTCGCGGTCAACGCCGCTTCAGCGCGCATAGGGGTCCGCGAGGGCGGGCAGCACCGTTCCGGCGCAATCGCCAAAGCCGATGATATAACCGTCTCCTGTGCAGATGCCGCGCAAAGTCACCGTGTCATGATCCGCGATGAAGCTGCGGGTCTGGCCATCGGCGAGGCTGAAAGGCTCCGTGCCGCCCCAAGACAGTACCAGCAAAGACCCGCGGCCGTCTTTTTCAGGCCCGGAAATCGTGCCGGACCCCAACAGATCACCCACGTTCACCGGACAGCCGGATGTCGTATGATGGGCCAGTTGCTGCGGGGCCGAATAATACATTTCGGCATAGCTGGTGCGGCTGATAATGGTTTCATCGCCGCCTTCCGGTGTCAGGGCAACCGCGAGAGCGATGTCATAAAGCATCGGTCCGGGTTCTTGCAGATAGGGCAGCAGCGGCACGTCGCGGGCAGGCGTTGACGTGCGGAACGGCTCAAGAGCCGCGCGCATCACGATCCATGGGCTGATGGTGGTGGCAGTTGCCTTTGCCTGAAACGGCCCGAGCGGCTGATATTCCCAGGCCTGAATATCGCGGGCCGACCAGTCGTTCAGCAGCACATACCCGAAGATCATCGCATCGGCCTCGGCCACAGTCACCGGCTGACCAAATGGGCTGGGCTGGCCGACCACTGCACCCATTTCCAGCTCCATGTCAAAGCATTCCGAAGGCGCAAACCGGGGTGTGGCGTCAGCCGGCCCCTTCAGTTGCCCCCAGGGACGGCGCAAATCGGTCCCCGACACCACGACCGACGACGCCCGCCCGTTATACCCGACTGGAATATGAAGCCAATTCGGCGGCAAGGCATTTTCCGCCCCCCGAAACATGGTGCCCACATTGGTGGCATGGTGGCGGCCTGCGTAGAAATCGGTGTATTCCGACACGAGAAACGGCATGTGCAGGGTCACTTCGGTCAGCGGCACCAGATAGGGCGTCACGACCGACGCATCGCCACCTTTTGCCAACAGTTCCTCCAGCCGGCTGCGCAGGGCGGCCCAGGCGTCTGGCCCAAGTGCCATGACCTCGTTCCAGAAAGGCACATCCAGAACCGGGTCTCCGGACAGACGGATCAGACCGTCTGCCTCCAACCCCGCCAGATCCAGCACCTGATCGCCGATGGCGACGCCACAGCGCGGTTCCTCATCACCCGTTGAAAATACCCCGCAAGGCAGGTTGTTCAGCGGAAACGGGCAATCGGGGACGTTGGCACTGGCAAGCCATGAGGGCATCAGAGGCATGGTCGATCCTTTCAGGCTGTGGCGGTTGTGCCGCGTGCGCGCCGTTGGCGGGGCCGGGCAGGCAACCCCGGGTAGCGTGTCAGGTCCAACCTGCAACGGCCGCCCCGGAATTCCGGTTGCTGTGAAGCGTCATTTGATCCCGGGCGTGCCATCGAACTTCTTTTCCAGACTGTCCCAGCAATCAATGTAGTCGTCCTGCAACGGAGCCTCCTTTGCCGCGAATTCGGTCAGGTGCTGTGGAAAGCGGGTCTCGAACATGAACGACATGGTTTCCTCAAGCTTCTCTGGCTTCAGCAGTGCATGTGACGCACCTTCAAAGGCGTTGCGATCCGGTCCGTGGGGCAACATCATGTTATGAAGCGACATGCCGCCGGGGATAAAACCTTTGGGCTTAGCGTCGTAGATACCATAGATGTTGCCCATCAGTTCCGACATGATGTTCTTGTGATACCACGGCGGGCGAAAGGAATGTTCCGCCACCATCCAGCGTTCGCGGAACAGCACAAAGTCGATGTTGGCAGTGCCTTCCTGCCCCGACGGGGCGGTCAGCACGGTAAAGATCGACGGATCGGGATGATCGAACAGGATCGCGCCAACGGGCGAATAGGTGCGCAGATCGTATTTATACGCACAATAGTTGCCGTGCCATGCCACGATGTCCAACGGTGAATGGCCGATGTGGGTTTCGTGGAACCGGCCACACCATTTGACCACGACACGCGACGGGGTTTCGCGATCTTCATAGGCCGCAACAGGGCATTTGAAATCGCGCGGGTTCGCCATGCAGTTGGCCCCGATCGGCCCGCGTGACGGCAAATCGAACTTCTGGCCATAGTTTTCGCACACAAAGCCCCGGCACGGGCCTTCCAGCACCTCGACCCGGTAAACCAGCCCGCGTGGAAGTATCGCAATTTCTTTCGGCTCCAGATCGATAATGCCCAGTTCGGTGTAAAAGCGAAGCCGCCCCTCTTGCGGAACCACCAGCATCTCGCTGTCGGCCGAATAGAAATACGCGTCCACCATCGACTGCGTGACAAGATACAGGTGCGTCGCCATGCCCGCTTGGGTATTTACATCCCCCGCCGTGGTGACGGTGCGCATTCCCGTGATCCAGGTCGTCGGGGCATCCCCCGCGGGCATCGGATCCCAGCGATACTGGCCAAGGCTGATCACATCGGGCAGCACATGCGGCGCAGATTTCCAATAGGGCACGTCGATCCTGGTGAACCGTCCGGTGTGTTTCACCGAGGGCCGGATGCGATAACACCACGTTCGCTCGTTCTGGCCGCGCGGCGCGGTAAAGGCGGTGCCGGACAACTGTTCGGCATAAAGACCGTAGTTGCATTTCTGCGGAGAGTTCTGTCCCTGCGGCAGCGCCCCCGGCAACGCCTCTGTTTCAAAATCATTCCCGAAGCCGGACATGTAGCCGGTGCAGGTGCGACTGCCGGCATGCGGAACACCAACACGATCGTCCATGATTTCCCTCCCGGACAGCAAAATTTTCATCACGGCGATCCGTCGGGTTGACCTTGCGGAACCGCAACCGGATCGAAGGCCACCCAGAGCGCGGGGTCGTTGGATTACCCGGCGTCGCGGCGGTCTGTTTCTTCATCTTGAAACGACCCTGCCACAGTATCGCGGTGCTGTCACGGGGGCGTCCCCGGGCGTTGCGCAGGTTCTTTCCCGGGCTGTCATCAACACTTTGCGCCCAGGATCCGACGGTCACGTCATCGCCTTGCGCCGCAGCGGCTGGGCGCGGGTTACCAATAAGGGGCGCGAAGAGGCCGGAACGCGTCTTTCATTCCGACAACGTGCATATCAACGAGGTGTCATGCGATTCGCCAGCACACAGATCAATCCGACAACGCGACGATCACACGGCGGTTCTGGCGGCCCTTCTTCTCGATCTTGCCGATCGCCACCCGTCCGATTTCGCCCGTTCGCGCCACATGCGTGCCACCACAGGGTTGCAGGTCGATCTGGCCCGTGCCCTTCCCGATGCGGATCAGGCGCACGTGACCTTGCCCCAGCGGCGGCATCACCGACATGGTTTTCACCAGTCCCGGATTGGCGAGCAGTTCGTCATCGCTGATCCAGTCATCCGTCACCGGCATATCGCGCCCGATCAGCGCATTCAGTGCCGCATCCAGTGCCGCGACATCCTCTGGCGGGTCGGGCATGTCGAAATCCAGCCGCCCGCGCTCGGCCCCGATCTGACCCCCGGTCACCGGCAGCGCAATCACCACCGACAAAAGGTGCAGCGCGGTATGCACCCGCATGTGGCGATAGCGGCGGTCCCAGTCGAGGATCTGGCGCACCTCGGCGCCAACCGGCGGCATCGCTACCGGTTCGGCTGCGATCAGGCCGATACGGCCCTCGGGCAGCTTTACCGATGTGGCGACCGCAAAGCGCCCGCCCTCCCACACCAACGCCCCGCTGTCGCCGGGCTGACCGCCGCCGTTCGGGTAAAAGATCGTGCGATCCAGCACGATGGCGCCTTCGGCGGTATGGGCCACGACGCGGGCCGTGTCTTCGCGAAGATAGGCATCGTCACGGAACGTGGGCGTGGTCATCAGCGGCTATCCTCGGTGTCGGAATCGGCGTCATCATCAGGCGGCAGGTCTTCCAGCGGCGCGCGGCTTTCGTGGGCCACCTGGTCGCGCTGCGGGATTTGCGGTGTGACAGCCAGAGCCGCCGGTGCGGATTCCGGCCGCGCCGCAGGGGCCGGCTTTGACAGCGCCTCGCGGATGGCATCGGGGTTGCGGATCCACAGATCGCGCTGTGCAAAGGGCATATCGACGCCCTCCTTTGCAAAGCGCGTCGCGATGGCGTGGTTGATCTCGGTGCGCACCGAAAGCGAAAAGTTCACGTCGCGCAGGATCACCCGGATTTCAAAGTTCATCGCATCGGCGCCAAATCCCATGAACGCAATCAATGGCGGCGGGTTCAGCACGGCCAGGGGCTGCGCCTCGGCAATCTCGCGCAGGATGCGCTCCACCTTGCGGGTGTCAGACCCGTATGCGACGCCAATCGGCACGATCAGACGGCCCGACAGGTTGAAATGCGTCCAGTTGGTGACCTGCCCTGCGATCAGATCGGTGTTCGGCACGATGACATCGGTGCGGTCAAAGGTCTGTATGCGGGTGGACCGCACCGAAATTGCCTTGACGACGCCCTGCACGCCGCCAACCTCGATCCAGTCACCTTCCGATACCGGGCGTTCAATCAGCAGGATGATGCCGGACACAAAGTTCGACACGATATTTTGCAAACCAAAGCCAATCCCGACCGACAGGGCACCGGCCACAATCGCCAGTCCCGACAGATCAATCCCCGCAGAGTTGATGGCGACAAGGCCGGCAAGAAAAATTCCGACATACCCAACCCCCGCAACAATGGCATTCTGGCCACCCTGATCCAGACTTGTCTTGGGAAGAATGGTGGTTTTCAACGCGCCCTGAAACAGCCGCGTCAGGCCATATCCAAAGGCAAACAGCATGGCGAAGAACAGGAAATCGGTCGGCGAGACGCGGGTTTCGCCCAGTTGAAAGCCTTCGCGGAACCGGGTCCACAGCTCGGTCATATCGGCCAGGCGCGCGCCCCAGATCAGCGCGAACAGCGGCGCCGTCGCCAGCGTCAGCACAAAGCCGACCAGCACCGGGATCAGCGCTTCGCGGCCCGCTTCCTCGTTCCGGGTGGCCAGCGCATACACATCGCCCACCAGCGTTTGCAGGATGTAAAGCATTCCCGCCAGCCCCAGCGACATCGCCGCCGGATACACCATCGCCTGCCCGGCCGACACATAGCCGACAGCCGCCAGCACTGGCCCAACCACGCCAACCGCAATCGTCACCCGGCCCAGAATGACGATCAGCCGGTCGCGGTAACCCGGCGTGCCACCGGCAGCCGCGCCGTTCCTGACATGCAGCAATAACAACTGGCCAATCCGCAGCAGCTGCAACCCGCCCACCACAAGGATCGGCAGCGACAGCACCGCCTGCGCCGCGTCGCCAACCCGCACCGGGTCCATGGCCGCCGCGCGCAGCATGTCCAGCCCCAGCAGCACCCCGAATGACGCAACATGAAACCGCCCCTCGGCCCGGCGCTCGGGTGTAAGCGTCAGCGCAGAGTCTTTCGTGCTGCCCTTGGGAAAGATACGTCCGCCCAGCCACCTGGCTGCGAAGAACATGAAACCGATGGCGGGGAAGACTTCCACCACCACGCTGCCCACAGCGCCCAGAAGCCCGGTCAGTTGCAGCGCATGGGTCAGGGCCATGACCCCCACCGACGGGATCACAATCTGCCCCAGCGACACCAGCAGTGCCCAGATTTTCGCCCCCCGCGCCGAGGCATGTTCCTGCAAACGCCAGGTCAGATGCTCCATCCAGTGCCGGCCGCGCCAGATCAGCACCATGGCGAAAACCAGCAGCGCAAGGATCAGCGGCAGGTTGTCGGCAAGCTGCTGACGCGCGGCAGGCCGTGCCACCGCTGTCCGGGTTTCCGCCCACAGGCGCACACCGGTATCGGTCAGCGCCCGCATGGCGGCGGGCCAGTTGGCCGGGTTGATCGGCATCGGCCACAGCCGCAGCAATTCGTCCGCTTGCCGTTCGCGCACGATGCGGTCGATCTCGCTGATCAGCCCGTCGGCGCGGCGATACGCTTCGTCTGCCGCAATGCCGGGGGCTTGCAGGCGCACCAGCTGATCTGTCAGTTCCGTGCGGCGCGTCGCAAGCTCGTCGGCCTCGGTCTCGCCCTCCGCAGGGGCGGGGCCAAGGGCCGCAATCTGGGTGCGCAGCGTGGCGATACGGGTTGAGTTGGCGCTTTGCGCGACCAGCAGCGCCTCGCGCCAGTCCGCCAACTGCGCGCGCATCCGGTCCAGCGCGCTATCGGTCGAAGTCCGGTCGGCGGTCGCGGCCTCGGCACGGCTGGCAAGGGCTTCCCATGCGGCGTAATCCGGGCCGGCGTCCGCAGCACCCATGGCCTCGCCGCCCGGTTGCTTCGCTGTCCCGGGCTGCGGGGCAAGTTGCAGGTCCGGCGTGGTCACCGGTGGCGCCGGCGTCTGCGCGCCCGCCGCCCCGGCCAGCAGACACATGCCAAGTGCCAGCGCCCGCAACAGCCCCGGAGGTCGCAGTCCGGTCATGCGTCGAGGTAAACTTCAGGCAGCAGCGCCGGCGCGCGGTCCAGCCACTCCGGTACCGGCAAGCCTTTTTCCTTCAGAAACGCGGGGTTATAGAGCTTGGACTGATACCGGCTGCCATAATCGCACAGAATGGTGACGATGGTTTTTCCCGGCCCCATGTCGCGCGCCATGCGGATCGCGCCGGCAATGTTGATCCCGGAAGAACCGCCCATGCACAGGCCCTCATCGGTCAGCAAATCGAACACGATCGGCAGCGCTTCGGCATCCGGGATGCGATAACTGAAGTCCGGCTTGAATCCTTCAAGGTTCGCGGTGATCCGCCCCTGCCCGATGCCTTCCGTGATCGACGATCCGGGACTTTCCAAAGCGCCTGTCGTGTAAAAGCTGTGCAGCGCCGCCCCTTCCGGGTCGGCCAGCCCGATCTTCACGCCCTTGGTTTGCAAGGCCATGGCGACGCCGGCCAAAGTCCCTCCCGATCCCACCGCGCAGATGAAACCATGCACGCCGCCCTGCGTCTGCTCCCAGATTTCCGGCCCGGTCGTCTCGATATGCGCCTGCCGGTTCGCCACGTTGTCGAACTGGTTGGCCCAGACCGCGCCGTTGGGTTCCGTCCGCGCCAGCACGTCGGCCAGACGGCCGGAGTAGCGCACATAGTTGTTGGGGTTCTTGTATGGGGCCGCCGGCACCTGCACCAGTTCCGCACCCGCCAGACGCAGCATATCCTTCTTTTCCTGGCTTTGCGTTTCCGGGATCACGATCACCGTGCGATACCCCAGCGACGCCCCCACAAGCGCCAGCCCGATCCCGGTATTGCCCGCCGTGCCCTCCACGATCGTGCCACCGGGCTTCAAAAGCCCCTTCGCCACCGCATCCTGAATGATGTAAAGCGCCGCGCGGTCCTTGACCGACTGTCCCGGGTTCAGAAACTCGGCCTTGCCCAAAATCTCGCATCCCGTCAGCTCCGACGCTTTTTTCAGCCGGATAAGGGGGGTTTTGCCGATCGCATCGACCAGATCGCTGTAAATCCGCATGGGACATTCCTTCGTGCTTTGCCACAGGTGTAGGGGTGACGCGCCCGGAACTCAAGAACCGGCGATGCAGCCAAAACCAAAGCGCACAACGCATCGCCCTCTTTTCAGACACAAATATCCCACGGGGGGTCCGGGGGGTGTGAAGCCTCCCGGCGGCTGGCCACTACGCCACAACGGCCCGCAAGCGCGCCCGTTCCCGCTGCAACCACAATGCGGTCAGGATCAGCGGCGCATTGGCGGCCTCACCTGATGCCACCAGCGCCATCAGATCGGCAAAATCCACCAGTTGCCCGCGGATATCCTCGGTCTCGCCTTCCACGCCAAACACTCCCGCCGCCCCGTCCGGCAGGTCGGTCAACGCAACGTAGGAATACAGGAATTCAGACTTCGCCCCCGGCGACGGGTAATATTGCGCGACCGGCAGCAAGTCCCCCAGCACCAGCCCCGCCTCCTCGAAGGCTTCGCGGCGCGCCGCCTGTTCCGGGCTTTCGCCGGGGTCGATGCGCCCGGCAATCGCCTCCAGCAGCCAGGGCTGGGCGTCGCCGCGTGCCATCGGCGCAGGGCGGAACTGCTCGATCAGCAGTACCCGGTCGCGCACGGGGTCATAGGGCAGCACGGTCACCGCATCGCCGGATATGAACACCGCCCGCGACACCGCCTCGCTGAACCCGCCGCCATACCGGCGGAACGACAGTTCATATTCCTCGACCGCAAAGAAATGCGCATAGGGCTGGCGCTGATGCGCGATCCGCACATCCCCCGGTGCTGCGCGGTGCCGCAGCGCTGTCGGCGCGGTGACCCCGGCCCGCACCCGGCTGGCACCCCGCACCAGCATCTGCGCATAGCGCGCCTGCACCGCCTGCGCAGGTTTCTTGCCGTAAAGGTGCATGACGTCGTGCGCCGTGGCCAGGATGATGTCACCCCATTGCCCCTGCCAGTCCGCAAAGCTCCAGACCGCACCCGGCTGCCACTGGCCCGCTTTGGCAAGGTATACCCGCGCGGTCACTGGCCCGCCCGCCGCCTGCACCGCCAGATCGGCTGTGTGAAGCGCAAAGCCGCCGCCATAAAAATCGAGTCGCGCCGCGTCTTCAACGCTCAGGCCCCGCACCAGCAGCCCGCAGGCACGGCCCTGCGCGCCGGCCACAAGCACCGGGAACGGGTGCCCTTCCGCCCAATACACCGCATGGCCCGCCAGCGCCGCGGGTTCCGTCTGCACCGGACGCCCCAGCACATGCGTCAACAAAGGCTCATGGCACAGCATGCCGTAAAAGAAGAAATCCTGCACGGTCACCGCCACTGCCGCCCGGCCCATTCGGCCAGCATGCCGCCCAGAACCCCGCCTGTGAACAGCACACCCAGAACCTCGGGCGTCAGCATCATCTGGCCACGTTCCAGCATCAGGGCAAACGCCGCCAGCACGGCATCCATCGGGCCGTCGTAGCGCATCTTCATCGACCGCAGGATCATCTCGTAGATCGAAAACCCCAGCAGCGCCCAGACCGCAATCGTCACCGACGTGCGCACCCCGAATCCCATCGCCGCCCACATGCCGCGCCCCACCAGCGATCCCATCACGATCCAGCCGTTCAAAAGGCCGATCACTGCACAGATCACGCTGAACAAGCCAAACTGAGTGCCCTCAGGCATCGCGGGTTTGAACAGTTCGGCGGCAAAAAAGGCCACCGCTGCAAAGGCGAAGGCGGCGAACAGTTTGGCGGCAGTGGGCATCGTGCTGTGGTATCCTCTGCCGGCAAGCGAGCACTACATGGGCCGCGTCACGGTGATTTGCGTCACGTCGCAGTTTCCGCCCTGAAACGAGCCTGCGCAAGAGGTCAGGTAGAAATTCCACATCCGCCGGAACCGGTCGTCAAAGCCCATGCCCGCAATCTCGTCCCAACGCGCATTGAATGTGTCGTGCCAGCGCCGCAGGGTCTGGCTGTAGCTTGGGCCGAATTCGATGGAATGGGCCAGTCGCAGGCCGGACCGTTCCACCTCGCCGCGCAGGGCGGAAGGCGACGGCAACATGCCGCCCGGGAAGATGTATTTCTGAATGAAATCAACGCCGCGCCTGTAAACCTCCCACCGCTTGTCCTGCACGGTGATGATCTGAAGCGTGGCATTGCCGCCCGGTTTCAGCCGCTCGCGCAGGGTGCTGAAATAAACCGGCCAGTATTTTTCGCCCACCGCCTCGAACATCTCGATGGAGGCAATGCCGTCATAACTGCCGCGTTCATCGCGGTAATCCTGCAACTTGATGTCCACGAGGTCCGACAGCCCCGCCTTTGCCATGCGCGCCACGGCGTAATCATACTGGGCCTGCGAAATGGTCAGCCCGGTCACCCGGAGCCCGCGTTCCTTCGCGGCATATTCCGCGAACCCGCCCCAGCCGCAGCCGATTTCCAGCACATGATCGCCGGGCTTGGCACCCATCTGATCCACCATGGAGGCGTATTTCAGCGCCTGTGCGTGTTCCAGCGATTCCTGCCCGGTGTGGAACAGGGCCGACGAATAGGTCATCGTCTCATCCAGCCACAGGCCGTAGAACTCATTGCCCAGATCATAATGCGCGGCGATATTCTTCTTCGCCTGCCTGCGCGAATTGCCGCGCAGCCAGTGGCGGGTTTTTTCATAGGCACGCACAAGGGCCATACCCGGAAAGCCGTCGTACACACCGTCATTGTCGGCATGGATCAGATCCATGAAGGCTTGCAGATCGGGCGTTGACCACCAGCCTTCCAGATAGGCATCGCAAAAGCCAAGGTCGCCCTCGCGGATCATGCGCGCGAACAGGTCGGCGTTGTGCACCACAACTTCGCCCACCGGCCCCGGCCCCTTGCCTTCGGCACGAAAGCGTCGGCCATCCGGCATCACGAAATCCATCCGGCCGTGTTGCAGGGATTGCAGAACCTCGAAAACATTGCCGAAGTAACGCGGCAGGCCCTGCTGGCCTTTGGTCGTGGTGAAAACGGACATGGACCCCCCTTGGGTTATTATTGTTTTATCCGGTGCAGATACGCGGACAGCCATCAACTGCTTCGCGCCGAATAGGCCGCCAGCGCCCGGTCCCGTCCGTCAGAAAGCGGGATCACTGCTAAAGGATATGGTGCATGACGGTTCAATGACCAGCTTTGCGGCACCGCATCAAAGTAACTTGATGCAAGGGCGGGCGGCGACGTTGACAATTCCGCAATGAACCGGCGCCGATAGGTAGCGTTGGGGTCGAATTTTTCGGCCTGCGTTGCCGGGTTGAAGATGCGGAAATAGGGGCTGGCATCAGGGCCGGACCCCGCCGCCCATTGCCACCCCATCGCGTTCGACGCGACGTCCCAATCGATAAGGCAGTCGTCGAACCACGCCGCACCCACCCGCCAGTCGGTCAGCAGATGTTTGGTCAGGTAGCTGGCGACGATCATCCGCCCCCGGTTGTGCATCGTGCCGGTCACATACATCTCGCGCATTGCGGCATCGACGAATGGCTCGCCGGTCATGCCCCTGCGCCAGCGTTCGGCATCTGCGTTGTCGCCGCGCCACGGGAAAGCATCCCATTCAGGTTTCCAGTTTGAGTGCGTGATGTGCGGCGTATGGTACAGCAGATGATAGGCAAATTCGCGCCAGACCAGTTCCTTCAGGAAGGTTTGCGCACCCGCCTTGCCCTCATGCAGCGCCCGCATCCCGGCGTGCCAGATCCGGCGCGGACCGATCTCGCCGCAGGTCAGGTTTTCCGAAAGGCGGGAAGTGCCCGCCACGGCAGGCAGATCGCGGGCGCTGGCATAGTCATCCACCGGCCCAGCCAGAAACGCGTCCAGCCGCGCCAGGGCCGCCGCTTCGCCCACCACGACATGCGCGGCGACCACCGACGCACCCCGGCGCATTGCAGCGCCCATTTGCCAATCCTTTGGCCGGTCACTGACGGGCCACACCGCAGGCCCCCGCAGCGCCTTTGGCGCAGGGGGCGGAGCGGCAACATCGCGCCCCTGCACCGACCGCCAGAACGGCGTGTAAACCCGGTAAAACCCCCCCGTCCCGGTTTCCACCGTCCAGGGTTCATGCAACAGGTGTCCCGCATGACTGACCGCTGCAATCCCTTGCGCCTTCAGGGTTGATTTGACGGAGGTATCACGCGTTTTTGCCACCGCATCATAGGCGCGCGACCAATGAACCTCGGCTGCGCCGGTTTGCGCCGCCAGTTCCACCAGCACCGCCAAAGCCGGACCGCGCCGCAGGATCAGCCGGCTGCCGAGGCTTTCCAGCGCCTGCGCAAAAGCGGCAATTCCAAGGCCGAGCCGCCACTTGGCCGCAGCCCCCAACGCATCGGTTTCCGGGTCAAGGATGAAAACGGGCAGCAGGGGTCGGCCCGTCGCCACGGCAGCCGCCAGCATCGGATGATCGTCCAGCCGCAGGTCGCGGCGAAACCACAAGATCAGGGGGGCGTCGGACATGCGTTCAAAAACCTTCACGATTCCTTTGGGTTACGCAGCCCCGACCCTGTTGGATCACCCGCACCTAAACAAACTGCTCGCGGATCAGCCGTTCTTCCAGCCCGTGCCCCGGATCGAACAATATCCGGTGACGCACTGACGGTTCCGACCGGATTTCCACCGACACCACACCGCGCACCGACCGGCCATCCGCATCTGCCATCACAGGTCGCTTTTCCGGGTCCAGCACGTCGAACCGCACCACGGCGGTTTTCGGCAGCAACGCGCCGCGCCAGCGCCGGGGCCGGAACGCGGCCATTGCCGTCAGCGCCAGCACATCCGCACCAATCGGCAAAATCGGCCCATGCGCGGAATAGTTATAGGCCGTGGACCCCGCAGGCGTTGCCAGCAGCGCGCCGTCGCAGACCAGTTCTTCCATCCGCACCTTGCCATCGACGGATATGCGCAGCCAGGCTGCCTGCGGGCCGGCGCGCAGCAGGCTGACCTCGTTGATCGCCAGCGCCTCGCGCACCTCGCCCTGCGCTGTCACGGCGCGCATCGACAACGGGTTGATGACTTCTTCCGCCGCGACCGCCAACCGCTCTTGCAAGGCCAGCGGCGACCAGGCGTTCATCAAAAAGCCGATGGTGCCCCGATTCATGCCATAAACCGGCGTATCAAGGCTTTGTGTTTCGTGCAGGGTCTGCAACATGAATCCGTCGCCACCCAAGGCCACAACCACCTCGGCGGCATCAAGCGGGCATTGGCCATGGGCGGCCACCATCGCCACCAGCGCCTCTTGCGCCGCCGGGGCGGTGCTGGCGGTAAAGCCGATACGCATGTCGCAAAGCCTCCGGGGCGGATGCGCCCCTTGAACAGTCTTGGCGGGGTGCCCCGGTAAACTCAAGCCCTGCGCCGTGCAAATCGGAACAGTGCGGCGTCCGGGTGCGGCAAAAAAGCGTGTCGCAGTGCCCCGGATTTCGCGCAAACTTGGGGATGCGTCGTTTTACGGTCTTTCTGAAGCGGGCCGTATGTTCTAAACAGTTCCATTAATTTCCCGGACAGGAGACGCCCCATGAATGCCACCCACTGCGACGATGGTTTCTTCACCGAAAGCCTTGCCAGCCGAGACCCCGAACTGTTCGCCTCGATCTCCAGCGAGCTGGGCCGCCAGCGTGACGAGATCGAGCTGATCGCATCGGAAAACATCGTATCCCGCGCCGTGATGGAAGCGCAGGGGTCGGTGATGACCAACAAATATGCCGAAGGCTATCCGGGCAAGCGGTATTACGGCGGCTGCCAGTATGTCGATGTGGCGGAAAATCTGGCGATCGACCGCGCCAAACAGCTGTTCGGCTGCGGTTTCGCCAACGTGCAGCCGAACTCGGGGTCGCAGGCCAACCAAGGTGTGTTTCAGGCGCTGATCAAACCGGGCGATACCATTCTGGGGATGAGCCTTGATGCCGGCGGCCACCTGACCCACGGGGCCGCGCCCAACCAGTCGGGCAAATGGTTCAACGCCGTGCAATACGGGGTCAGGCAGGACGACCTGCTGCCGGACTATGACCAGATCGAGGCGCTGGCGCTGGAACACAAGCCCGCGATGATCATCGCCGGCGGTTCGGCGATTCCGCGCATCCTCGATTTTGCACGCTTCCGCGCGATTGCCGACAAGGTCGGCGCGTGGTTTCTGGTGGACATGGCGCATTTCGCGGGTCTGGTGGCGGCGGGCCTTTATCCGTCGCCCTTCCCCCACGCCCATGTGGCCACCACGACCACCCATAAAACCCTGCGCGGCCCGCGCGGCGGCATGATCCTGACCAATGACGAGGCGCTGGCCAAGAAGTTCAACTCGGCCATCTTTCCGGGCATTCAGGGCGGGCCGCTGATGCATGTGATCGCCGCCAAGGCGGTGGCCTTTGGCGAAGCCTTGCGGCCCGGTTTCAGGGATTATCAGGTGCAGGTGGTGAAAAACGCGCAGGCGCTGGCGGATCAGCTGATGAAGGGCGGGCTCGGCACCGTGACCGGCGGCACCGATACGCATCTGATGCTGGTGGACCTGCGCCCGAAAGGCGTGAAGGGCAACGCCACCGAAAAGGCACTGGGCCGCGCGCATATCACCTGCAACAAGAACGGCATCCCGTTCGATACCGAAAAGCCCACCATCACCAGCGGCATCCGTCTTGGCACCCCCGCAGGCACCACCCGCGGCTTCACCGAAGCCGAGTTCCGCCTGATCGGTGACTGGATCGTCGAAGTGGTCGATGGTCTGGCCGCCAACGGCGAAGACGGCAACGTGGCGGTCGAGGCGGCCGTGCGCACCAAGGTCGCAGGGCTTTGCGCCAGGTTCCCGCTGTATCCGACCCTGTGACAGTGCGGTGCGGGGTGCTTTGCCAGGCGCCCCGCAACACCCGCAGGTGGGGGCCAGCGTGGCAAAGACGCCGGTTTCAAGCTTGACCGCGAGTCATCCGCCACGGTTTCCTTGCAGCACGGTTACAGATACCCCCGCCACCGCAACACGCCCAGAAGGATCAGCCCGACCACGATCAGGCTGAACATGATCGACGACGCCATGCCGATCACCATTCCCGTGCGCCCGTTCCAGCGGTTCACGCCGTTCAGATGCTTCAGGCAGGCGTCGTAAGCCGCCGCAACCTGTTCTTCGTCCACCTGCATCAGCAGCTTGGGGTTTTGCGACATGTGCGCGGCCTGAGCCAGCACATCCGCCGCCTGCCGCACCCGGCGCGGCAATACCCGCCCGCCGCGTTGCAGCTTTTCGGCCAGCCCGCGCCCCTTGATGCGCAACCGTTCTTCCATCAGCGCCGCCACGCGGTCGGCCATCTGCTGTATCGTCACCGCGCTCATCGGCCTGCCCCTTTGTCGTTGCCGCAAGTGTAGGCGGGCAATCGCGGCGCTTCAACACCTCTGGCACGGGGCGGCGCTGCGGACTATGAACGCGGCATGCTGAACACACATCTGCACCCCGCCGAGACGCCCTCCGGCCACCTGCCCCTGCTCATCGCGCATGGCCTGTTCGGGTCTGCCCGCAACTGGGGGGTGATCGCGCGTCGTCTGTCGGACACGCGCGATGTGGTGACGGTGGACCTGCGCAACCATGGCGAAAGCCCGTGGCAGGGCAGCCACAGCTACCCCGACCTTGCCGCCGATCTGGCAGAGGCGATTGCAGGGCTTGGCGGGCAGGTGGACATTCTGGGCCATTCGATGGGCGGCAAGGCGGCGATGGTGCTGGCGCTGACCCAAGGCGCGCTGGTGCGCAGGCTTGTCGTGGCCGACATCGCGCCCACAGCCTACACCCACAGCCAGACCAGACACATCAACGCCATGCGCGGGCTTGACCTGACCGGCGTCACCACCCGGGGCGAGGCCGACCGCCGCCTTGCCGGGCATATTCCCGACGCGGGCCTGCGCGCCTTCTTCCTGCAATCGCTGGACCTGAAGGCGCAGCCACCCCGCTGGCGGCTGAACCTTGATGTGCTGGAGGCCGAGATGCCGAACATCGTCGGCTGGCCCGGCACCACAGGCCAGTTCGACGGCCCCGCCCTGTTTCTGACCGGCGGCCTTTCGGACTATGTTCTGCCCGAACACCGGGCCACCATCCGCGCCCTGTTCCCCCACGCCCGGTTCGCCAAACTGCCCGACGTCGGGCACTGGCTCCACGCCGAAAAACCGCGCGAGTTTGAAGAAACGGTCAGGGTGTTCCTGAACGCCTGACCCCCCGGCATGGCCCCCACATCATGCCCCCACATCATGCCCCGTCACCGTGACCCAAAATCATGGTCAAACCCATGACCCTGCCGGGTCAGGCATCAAAACCGCTAGACACGGTTCCGCAACAGCCGCCGCAATATCTTGCCCGACGCCGATTTCGGGATCGCGTCGATATAGTCAATCCGCTGCGGCACCTTGTAGCTGGACAACCGTTCGCGCAGATAGGCCGTCAACGCCTGCGGGTCGTGTGCCGCACCGGGTGCGGCCACGACGAACGCCATCGGCATCTCGCCCGCCTCATGATCCGGCACGCCGATCACAGCGGCATCTGCAATCGCGGGATGGGTCTGCAATACCGCCTCCACTTCGGCCGGCGCAACCTGAAACCCCTTGTATTTGATAAGTTCCTTCAGCCGGTCGCGGATAAAGAGATACCCGTCTGCGTCAAAACAGGCCACATCCCCGGTGTGCAGCCAGCCGTCTGCGTCAATCGTGCGGGCGGTTGCTTCGGGGTTGTTGAGATACCCCTTCATCACCTGCGGTCCCCGGATACACAACTCACCCTCCTGCCCCGCATCCAACGCCTCGCCCGTCGCAATGTCGATGATCTTGCATTCGGTATTCGGCACCGTCAGCCCCACCGCACCCGACCGCGCCGCGCGGTGCGAGGTGAAGTGCGACACCGGGCTCATCTCGGTCATGCCGTAACCCTGGATCGCGATGCAGTTCAGCCGCTTGCCGCAGGCATCGGCCAACTCTGATCCAAGCGGCGCTGCGGCAGACACCACCACCTCCAGCGACGACAGGTCGAACTGGTCGATCATCGGATGCTTGGCCAAAGCCATCGCCACCGGCGGCACGGCGAACACCTGCCGCACCCGGTGCGTCTGCACATGACCAAGGAACGACGGCAGATCGAACCGCGGCATGGTCACCAGCGTGGCCCCGCCGGTCAGAAACAGATTCATCATCACGTTCATGCCGTAGATGTGGAAGAACGGCAGGAACGCCACTGTCACCTCGCCGTCCATCACCTCGATCAGCGCCATCGACTGATCCACATTCACCGCCATGTTGCGCTGGCTCAGCATCACGCCTTTCGGCAGGCCGGTAGTGCCCGATGAATAGGGCAGCACGACAATGTGGCTGTCCAGATCCACCGGCACTTGATCGGCCAATGGCGCGCCCATCAGATCGGCCAAAGGCTGCACGCCGTCCGCGTCACCGATCACCACCAGCCGCGTCACTGCGGTGCCCACTATCGCCGCCCGCGCAATCGGCAGAAAGTCGGGGATCGTGACCAGCATTTCGGCCCGCGAATCGTTCAGCTGGTGGCGCACCTCATGCTCGGTATAGGTCGGGTTGATCGTGGTGATGGTGCCGCCCGCCCATGCCACGCCATGAAACACTGTCGCATACTCCGGCATGTTCGGCGCCATCAGCGCCACCACATGCCCCGCCCCGAACCCCGCCGCAGTCAGCCCCCCCGCCAGACTGCGGATCCCGTCCATCAGCGCCCGCCCCGTCAGGCTGCGCCCCGTCGGCCCGTCGATCAGCACTACCCGTTCCGGGTGGCGCGAAAGCCCCTGAAACAGCCGCTCTGTGATGGTGACATCCTGCACCGCGATCGCGGGCAAGGGACTGGTGAATATGGTCATGTGGCATCCTCCCTCCGGGCAGGCTAGCATCGTCGCACCGGGCCTGTCTGTATTCCTTCACCAGCTGTCTGTCGCGACTTTGGCATCAGATACAGATCAGCGCGCCAACGCCAGAAGTGCCCCCACATCCAGATGCGCCTCCAGATGCAGGGCCAGCCTGTCCAGCACGTCCTCCACCCCCGAGCCATAGGCCAGATGCGACGGCGTAGCCCCCAGCCCCGTCAGAAACGCCGCGCGAAACGCATCGCCCGCGAACATGCCGTGCAGATAGCTGCCAATAATGCGCCCATCCGCCGAGACTGCTCCCTCCGGCTGGCCGTCCACATGGGCAAAGGGCCGCGCGCAAGCCGGGCCAGAGGTGCGCCCGATGTGTATCTCGTAGCCCTGCATCGGCGTGCCCGTCGCGGCATGGCGCGCGTCCACCCGGGTCAGCCGCTTGTCCTGGCTCATCACTGTGTCCACCTCCAGCAACCCCAGCCCCGGCGTCTCACCCGCAGCACCCTCGATGCCGTCAGGGTCGCGCACCACACGGCCCAGCATCTGATAGCCGCCGCAAATCCCCAGAACATGCCCGCCCCTGCGCACATGCGCGGCCAGATCCACATCCCACCCCTGCGCCCGCAGAAACGCGAGATCGGCGCGGGTGGATTTGGTGCCGGGCAGGATCACCAGATCGGTATCCCCCGGGATCACCTGCCCGCCATGCACCATGGTCAGCGACACCCCCGCCTCCTGCGCCAGCGGGTCCAGATCATCAAAATTCGCGATCCGCGAAAACACCAGCACCGCCACCTTGAACGCGCCCGCCCCGCCGCCGCGCGGCAAATCAAGCGCGTCCTCCGCCGGAAGGCGCGCGGCACCCGCAAAAAACGGCACCACACCAAAGCCGCGCCAGCCGGTCCTGTCAGCAATCAACCGATACCCATCGTCAAACAAACGCACGTCGCCCCGGAACTTGTTGATAATGAAACCAGCGATCATCGCGGCATCGCCCGCGTCAAGCACCGCCTGCGTCCCGACCATCTGCGCAATCACCCCGCCCCGGTCGATGTCGCCCACCAAGACCACCGGAATGCCGCCCGCCCGGGCAAAGCCCATGTTTGCAATATCGCCCTGCCGCAGGTTCACCTCTGCCGGGCTGCCCGCCCCTTCCACGATGACCAGATCATGCGCCGCCCGGAGCCGGTGAAAACTTTCCAGCACCGGTGCCATCAGCGAAGGCTTCAGCGCCGCATAGTCGCGGGCCTTCACCGTCGCCACCCGCCGCCCCTGCACGATCACCTGCGACCCGACCTCGGATTCAGGCTTCAGCAGCACCGGGTTCATATCGGTATGCGGATCCAGCCCGCAGGCCAAAGCCTGCAATGCCTGCGCCCGACCGATCTCGCCGCCGTCCGCGGTGACCGCCGCATTGTTCGACATGTTCTGCGGCTTGAACGGCGCCACCGTCAGCCCGCGCGCCCGCGCCGCACGGCACAAGCCCGCCACCAGCAACGACTTGCCGACGTTGGACCCGCAGCCCTGAATCATGATTGCCGTCATTGCATCTCCTGCCGAACGCCCGCGAGCGGTACTTTCAGAGGCCTCCGGCGGGGATATTTAGAAACAGAGAATGATCGAAGACCGTCCTTTTGCCATTCTCAGTTTCTAAATATCCCCGCCGGAGGCCTTGACATTCACCTCACGTGGCCTGTCAGAATTCCACACCTGGCTGCGCTTTTATTCCTGACCGGAACGGATGTTTTACCAGCGTCATTTCCGTAACCAGATCGGCCAGTTCCATCAGTTCTTCTTTCGCGTTGCGCCCGGTCAGCACCACGTGGGTCCGGGGCGGTTTATGGTCGCGCAGAAAGGCCACCACCTCGGCCAGATCCAGATAGTCATAGCGCAGTGCTATGTTGATCTCGTCCAGCAGCACGAAGCGGATGGCGGGGTTCAGGATCAACTCTTTTGCCTTCGCCCACCCCGCCTGCGCCGCCGCCACATCGCGCGTGCGGTCTTGCGTTTCCCAGGTAAACCCTTCGCCCATGGCGTGAAACTGGCACAGTTCGCTGAAATGCCCCTCGATCAGCCGCCGCTCGCCGGTATCCCATGCGCCCTTGATGAACTGCACGACGGCGCAGGGCATGCCATGCGCGATGCAGCGCAGGATCATCCCGAAGCCGGAAGACGATTTGCCTTTCCCCGCACCGGTGTGAACGATCACCAGCCCCTTGTCGCCGCTTTTCGTCGCCATGATCTTGTCGCGGGCGGCCTTCTTCCTGGCCATTTTCACCGCGTGGCGGGCATCGGCATCGACCACCACAGCGGGCGTTTCCGGCGGCCCTTCAACGGGGGCATCACTCATGTTTGCGGTCCTTCCGGCTTGACAGTCGCGGGGTGGCGTGACTTGGGTAGCGCTACGTTGGTTCCTGTCGTAAGGCAGGCTAAGAGGGAATGCGACAGGTTTTCCGCCACCCGGCAGATCCAAGCGCAGCCGCCCCCGCGACCGTGACCGGAAAGGTCGCCCGATGCCACTGGCCCCCGATGGGCCGGGAAGGTGGGCCGACCGTGGGGCATCCGTCCCGTATCCGCAAGCCGGGAGACCTGCCCGCGTGGATGACTGAACGGGCGGACGGGGTGTTCCGCAACCGGCAGGGTGGTGCCATGCGCCCCCGTCTGGTGCGTTGCCCCATCGCTATATTGACGGGACCATCATGGCGGTTACGCTTCTTGTCTGCATCACCTGCCGCGCGGGCCTGCCCGTGGAAGACGGCATCCCCTGCCCCGGCCTGCGCCTGCACGACGTGCTTGCACAGGATATGCCCGCGGGCGTGACCCTGCGCCCGGTGGAGTGCCTGTCTGCCTGCGCGCAAGGCTCCGCCGTGGCTTTGTCTGCCCCCGGTCGCTGGACCTATGTCTACGGTCGCCTGTCCGAGGTGGACGCGCCAGCTATTCTGGCCGGGGCCGCGCTTTACGCCACTGCCCCCGACGGCATCGTGCCCTGGCGCGACCGGCCCGTGATCTTCCGCAAAAACTCCATCGCCCGTATTCCACCGCTTGAGGTAACCGCATGAACGAATTTTCTTCGCAAAACCTGGCCAAAATTCCCGTCACCATCATCACCGGCTTTCTGGGCGCGGGCAAAACCACGCTGATCCGTCACCTGATGGCCAATCCGCAGGGTCTGCGGCTGGCCATTCTGGTCAATGAATTCGGCACCATTGGTGTGGATGGCGACATCCTGAAATCCTGCGCCGATGCCAATTGCCCGGTGGAAAATATCGTGGAACTGGCGAATGGCTGCATCTGCTGCACCGTTGCCGATGATTTCATCCCCACGATCGAGGCGCTGATGGCCTTGCCCGTGCGCCCTGACCACATCCTGATCGAAACCTCGGGCCTCGCGCTGCCCAAACCGTTGCTGAAAGCCTTCGACTGGCCCGCGATCCGGTCGCGCATCACCGTGGACGGCGTGATTGCGCTGGCCGATGCCGAGGCTGTGGCGGCGGGTCGTTTCGCACCCGACGTGGCGGCGGTGGACGCACAGCGCGCGGCCGATCCCAGCCTAGACCACGAAACCCCGCTGTCCGAGGTGTTCGAGGATCAGATCCTCTGCGCCGACCTGATCTTGCTGTCCAAGGCCGATCTGGCGGGTGCTGCCGGGCTGGACGCCGCCCGTGCCGTGATCATGGCCGAGACCACGCGGCAGATTCCGATTCTACCGATGACCGATGGCATCATCGACCCGCGCGTGATCCTTGGCCTGCATGCCGCCGCCGAGAATGACATCGCGGCCCGCCCGTCGCACCATGATGGCGACGATGACCATGAGCATGACAATTTCAATTCGGTTGTCATCGACCTGCCCGAAATCACCGACCCCGAGGCGCTGGCCGACGCTATCCGAACCCTTGCGCGCGAACAGCATATCCTGCGCGTGAAGGGCTATGTCGCGGTCACCGGCAAGCCGATGCGCCTGCTGGTGCAGGCGGTGGGCGAGCGGGTCCGCCACCAGTTCGACCGCCCGTGGCCTGGCCCGCGCCAGTCGCAACTGGTGGTGATTGCCGAGCATCACCGCATCGACGCCGCCGCGATCCGCGCCGTGCTGCTGGCTGCGGTTCAGCCAGCGACCATCGGGGCCTGATCCATGCATGTCGTCTTTCGCGAAAGCCACGGGCTGGAGGAAACGGAAACCCCGTTCGACGTGGGCCAAAGCCCCGCCGATCTGGTGGTTCTTTCGTTTTCCGACAGCGACCTTGGCGCTTTTGCGGCGGGCTGGCACCGCGCCGGGGGGGCGTTGCCCACGCTGCGCCTTGCCAATCTGGTGGCGCTCAAGCACCCGTTGTCGGTGGATACTTATCTGGACCAGACGCTTGGCCACGCCAAGGGCATCCTGATCCGGCTGATCGGTGGCGAAAGCTACTGGTCCTACGGGTTGCTGCAAGTGCAGGACATGGCGCGCCGCCGGGGCATCGCTTTGGCGATCCTGCCCGCCGACGGGCGCCCCGATGCACGGCTGGATGCGCTGTCCACCCTGCCCGCCTCCACCCTGCGCCGCCTGTCCGCGCTCTGCGATGCTGGCGGCGCCGTGGCGGCACAGGCGGCGCTGGCGCAACTGGCGCTGGCGGCGGGGCTTTACGCCGGGCCGGTCACGGGGGAGAAAACCATGCCGGAGTGCGGCTGGTACGATCCCGACAGCGGGATCGTGGCCGTACCCGCCGAGGATGCAGACAAACCCGCCATTGCCGTCACCTTCTACCGCTCCTACCTCACCTCTGCCGACACCGCCCCGATCGATGCGCTTATCCACGCCCTCCGCGCCAGGGGCTTTCGCGCTTACGGCCTGTTCGCACCGTCGCTGAAATCGCATCCCGCGTGGCTGCGCGACGCCCTCGCCACCCTGACCCCCGCCGCAATCATCAATGCCACCGCCTTTTCCGCGCGCGGCGAGGATGGCGGCACGCCCTTGGATGCCACCGGCTGCCCGGTATTCCAGATCGCCCTTTCCACCGCCAGACGCCGCGAATGGGCGGGGGCGGAACGCGGCCTGTCGCCCGCCGACCTTGCCATGCATGTCGTGTTGCCCGAGGTCGATGGCCGCATCTTCGCCGGCGTCGCCAGCTTCAAATCTCCGTCGCGCCGCGACCCGGATCTGGAGTTTTCGCGCTTCGCCCACCGTGCCGATACCGCCCGCATCACCGCCATTGCAGACCGTGTGGCGGCGTGGCACCGGCTTGCTGCGACCCCGGCACCCGACCGCCGTCTGGCGCTGATCCTGTCCACCTACCCCGGCCGCGCCGATCAGATGGCCCATGCCGTCGGCCTCGATGCGCTGGCGTCGGCAGAGGCGATCCTGTCCGATCTCGCCTCCGGGGGCTACGCCGCCACGGCAACGCCGCTGGCCCACACGCTTGGCCAAAACACCCTGTCATGGCCGCTGCACGCCTACCGTGATGCGCTGCACACCCTGCCCGACACGCTGCAAGCCGCCCTCGCCGCCGCATGGGGCGCGCCCGACGCCGACCCGGCTTGCCGCGACGGTGCCTTCCACTTCCACGCCCTGACCGCAGGCGACACCCTTGTCGCCCTGCAACCTGAAAGGGGCGATGTGCAGGCCCGCGACGCCGATTATCACGACCTCGCGCGCACCCCGCGCCATGCCTATGTCGCTTTCTACCTGTGGCTGCGCGCCCGCCATATCCATGCCCTCATCCACATCGGCGCGCATGGCACGCTGGAATGGCTGCCCGGCAAATCGGTGGCCCTGTCCGATACCTGCTGGCCCGAGGCGCTGACCGGTGCCCTGCCCGTCATCTATCCCTTCATCGTCAACGACCCCGGCGAGGCGGCGCAGGCCAAGCGCCGCATCGGGGCCGTCACCCTTGGCCATCTGCCCCCGCCGCAGATCGCATCGCAGACCCCCGACCGGATGCTGCGGCTGGAGCGTTTGCTGGATGAATACTCCACCGCCGACGGGCTGGACCCGGCGCGCCGCATCCGCCTGATTGCCGACATCCGGATCGAGGCTCAGGTGGCGGGGGTCGAGGATGATCTGGGCCTGACGCCCACCACCAGCCCCGCCGAAGCGATCACCCGCATCGACCGTTTCGTGTGCGACATCAAGGAAAGTCAGTTCGGCGATGGTTTGCACATTTACGGCGCTGCCCCCGGCGAGAAAGCGGGCCTGCGCGCGGCGCTGAACGGGCGGCGCGTGCCCCCCGGCCCGTCCGGCTCTCCCAACCGGGGCCGCAGCGACGTGCTGCCCACAGGCCGCAACCTTTATTCCGTCGATCCGCGCGCCGTGCCGTCCCGTGCCGCGCAGACCCAGGGCGTGAAGCTCGCCGAAGAGCTGCTGCGCCGCCACCTGCAAGACCACGGCGACTGGCCACGCGGGCTGGTGGTAGATCTGTGGGGATCGGCCACCATGCGCACGGCGGGCGAAGAATTTGCCATGGCGCTGCATCTGGCGGGCCTTGCCCCCCTGTGGGATCAGGGGTCCGAACGGGTATCGGGCTATGAAATCCTGCCCCTCGCGCTGCTGAACCGCCCGCGCATCGACGTGACGCTGCGCGTGTCGGGTCTGTTCCGCGACACCTTCCCCGGTCTGGCGCAGATGTTCGAAGCCGCCACGCAGTCGCTGGCCACCCGCGACGAAGCCCCCGAAGACAACCCCTACACCCAGAAAACCCCCCGCGTGTTCGGCCCCAAGCCCGGCCTCTACGGCATGGCGATGACCGACGCCTTGGAGGATTACACCGACGCAGGCCGAGCGCGCGCGGGCGAGGCATGGCTGGCGGCATCCGAATGGGCGCTGGACGCCAAAGGCAACGCGACCCAGGACCGTTCCGCGCTGGAGGCGCGCCTCAACACCGCCGACGCGTTCGCCCATGTGCAGGATCTGCCCGAAACCGACTTGCTGCTGGCATCCGACTATGCCGCCCATGAGGGCGGTTTTGCCGCCGCGATGGCGACGCTTGGCCACACGCCCGCGCAATACCACATCGACGCGACGCGCGAAGGCACCCCCCGCGCCCGCACTCTGGCCGAGGAAATCGCCCGGGTGATCCGCGCCCGCGCCGCCAACCCCGACTGGGCCAACGGCATGATGCGCCACGGTTTTCGCGGTGCCGCCGAAATTACCGCGACGATGGACCACCTCGCCGCCTTCGCCCACCTGACCCGCGCCGTGCCTGCGCATCTGATCGACCTGTACCACGACGCCACCCTTGGCCGCCCCGACCTGACCGCCTTCATGGCACGCGAAAACCCCGCAGCCCTTGCCGCGCTCCGCTCTCGCTTTCAGGCGCTGCACGACGCGGGCCTGTGGGTTACCCGCCGCAACTCCATCGCAGCGGATCTGGCAGATGGGTGACGCGACCACCAAGACCCCGCGCATCGCTGATACCCCCGGCATCAAGGGCTGGTGCCCCGGCGCGCTGCGCCCGATGCTGTCGGGCGACGGGCTGGTGGTGCGTATCCGCCCACATGCGGGCCGCCTGACTGCCGCGCAGGCGCAGGGCATTGCCGCGCTGGCACATGCGCAGGGCAACGGGCTGATCGACCTGTCTGCCCGCGCCAACCTGCAACTGCGCGGCGTGACCGAGACCGGTTATCCGGCGCTGATTGCCGGGCTGCGCGCGCTTGGCCTGATCGACGCCTCACCCGAGGCCGAGGCGCGCCGCAACATCACGGTCACGCCGTTCTGGGGTGCGGGTGAGGATACCGAAACCTTGGCGGCCGGTCTGGCCAGTGCGCTGGCCAACGCGCGCCTCATCGACCTGCCCGGCAAATTCGGTTTTGCTGTCGATACCGGCCCCGCGCCGGTCCTGCGGGCCACCCCTGCCGACATCCGGCTGGAACGCAGCGCCGATGGCACCCTGATCCTGCGCGCCGATGGATGCCTTCATGGCATGCCGGTGACGCGCGCAACCGCCCCGGCGATGGCGCTGGCGCTGGCTGAATGGTTCCTGACCTCCGGCGGTGCGCCTCAGGGTCGTGGCCGCATGGCAGCACATCTGGCCGGTGGCGCGGTGTTGCCGGCCGCTTTCACGGCTGCGCCCGCGGTCCCGCCCACATCTGCCGGCTCTACCACGCGCCATGCGCCCGGCCCGACCCCGCAAGGCTCCCTTGTGGCCCTCGCGTTCGGGCAAATGGATGCACACACCCTCGCCGCTTTGGCCACCGGACCGGTCCGCCTGACCCCGTGGCGGATGCTGCTGCTGGAAGGGCGTGCGGCCCCCGAAGTGCCCGGCATTGTCACCGACCCGCATGACCCCTTGCTGCGCGTCATCGCCTGCACCGGCGCGCCGGGGTGCCTTCAGGCGCATCAGCCCACCCGGCCCCTTGCCCGCGCGTTGGCCCCCCATGTGCCGCGGGGTGCGCTGCTGCACGTCTCGGGCTGTGCCAAGGGCTGCGCGCATCCGGCAGCGGCGGATTACAGCGCGGTTGCAACACCCGCTGGCATCCGTACCGCCCGCCATGTTACGGCCAGCGTCACGGGTGGCCCGGTCACGCCGCTTGCCGCACTGCTGGCCCACCCCCAATCCCTGTTCGAGATCCCCGATGACCCACACCTATGAAACCGACGGTGCCACGATCTATCTGCGGTCCTTCGCCATGA
>Ga0105050_10001690_pt1 | contig 32775 bp, 37 predicted proteins | sample FRY01_FD_78088 | JGI IMG/M metagenome (GOLD analysis project Ga0105050, IMG submission 78088) | Freshwater microbial communities from Lake Fryxell liftoff mats and glacier meltwater in Antarctica - FRY-01 | ecosystem: Environmental > Aquatic > Freshwater > Ice > Glacier meltwater ...
AGGACAGTTTTTCACGATTTCGAGGCGCATGGTGGAACCATGCAACGAGAAATCGGGGAAAAATGGACCGCTCTTCCCACCGGCGCAGTAGATCAGTCTCAAGTCCGACAGGCTCCTAGCCCGCATTATTCATGAAGGGTCGTAGCGCGGGCGTCGAGAGTAGTGAAAACGCTGGGTGGCGCGGACTGGAGCGCGCGCAGGCGTGCTTGACAGCACGTCGAGCACGTGGAAAGAGTACGCCCGGTGTTTTCGCTGCTATCGGAGACCGCAGTAGGCAATTCATGAATAATGCAGGCTTGGCTGTGAACCATGCTGGAACTTGAGGCGCTGCGTCTTGTCGCGGGTGCGCAGCCCATTGCCCATCGATTCGCCGAACACGCCATCAGCGTGGTGCTGGGTGCCAACCGTTCCGGCAAGACCCTGCTGTGCCGCTGCCTGGCCGGCCTTGCTCAGCCGGTGGCGGGACACATGTTGCTGGACGGGCAAGACATCGCGCGTATGGATGTGCGCAGTCGCCCTGTTGCAATCGTCAATCAGGCATTTGTGAACTATCCCGCCTGGACGGTCACGGACAACATCGCCTCACCGCTCATTGCGCGAGGTGTTTCGAGTACCCAACGCCGTCATCGTGTTGATGAGATCGCCGCGAAGCTTGGACTTGAGCCGTTCCTCAAACGGTTTCCACATGAGCTGTCGGGTGGTCAGCAGCAGCGCGTGGCGATTGGTCGCGCATTGGCCAAGGACGCCCGGGTACTGGTGCTCGATGAGCCGCTCGTCAATCTCGACTACAAATTGCGCGAAGCACTGCGGGACGAACTGCGCGCGCTGCTCGCCCAGGAAGGCCTCACGGTCATCTACACCACAACCGATCCGGCAGATGCATTCAGCCTGGGCTCCGACGTGCTGCTTTTTGCCGAACATACGGTGCTGCAGTCGGGAACTCCGATCGATGTCTATCGTCAGCCGGTATCGATCACCGCCGCCGCGCTGATGAGCGAACCGACCGTGAACAGAGTACATCGTCAGGGAAGCGTGTGGGCCATTCGACCAGAGCATGTGCGGCTTGAGCTACCCGCTAAGGACGCCGCAGAAGATTTTTGTCTGACGGTTGAAGAAGTGGAAACGAATGGAGGGCACACTTTTGTGCACGGTACGGTCGATCTGGAATCCTGGGTGGTGAAACTGCCAGGCATGCTGCAAATTCCGGTCGGTGGCTCATTGTCGGTATTTGTACGTCGGCAGGACATCATGACCTTTGAGAGTGTTTGACATGGCATCGGTAACCCTTGATGCGGTCACCTTTCGTTATCCGGGTTCACAGGGTGAAACCCTTGAGGCGTTGTCGCTGCTGGTTCCGGACAAGTCGACACACGCATTGCTGGGTGCCTCCGGCGCGGGCAAGACCACGGTGCTGAATCTCCTCTCTGGGTCATTGAAGCCCACGTCAGGCCGGATCCTGCTGGACAATGTGGAAGTGTCGAAACTGCCGTCGGCGCAGCGCAATGTGACCCAGGTGTTTCAGTTCCCTGTGCTGTATCCCGCAATGACGGTACGGGAAAACCTGCAGTTCCCACTGCGCAATCGTGGCTGGAAGCGTGCGGATGCACTGGCACGTGCGACCGAAATTGCTCGTGAACTCGATATCGAGCCGCTGCTTGAGTCCGGCCTCAAGGCATTGACGCTCTTCGAACGACAACTGGTCGCCATCGGGCGCGCACTGGTGCGACCGGACGTCGGACTGGTATTACTCGATGAGCCCCTCACGGCGGTACAACCGGAACTGAAATGGCAACTGCGCAAGGCACTGCGCAAAGTGCAGACCGATCTGGGTGTGACGATGATCTATGTCACCCACGACCAGACCGAAGCCCTCACATTTGCCGCCGAAGTCAGTGTCATGCAAGGTGGCAGAATCCTGCAGACTGGCTCACCCATCGATGTCCATGACAAACCATCTCACGACTATGTCGGATTTTTCATCGGCAGTCCCGGAATGAACTTTCTCGAGGTCGAGGTTCGGCAACGCCGCGTAGCACTGGCTGGCTGGCCTCTGATGTCAACGCTCGCCGCAGACGGTGACTATCGGATTGGCTTTCGTGCCGAATGGGCCACGTTGGGCGCAACCGGTCTGCCAATCAAGGTCACCGGTTTTAGAGCCGATGGTCTGGTCGATGATGCACCGGTCGGTGTTGTCACTGCCCAATTCGGCTCAACGCGTCTTCACGTTCGACATCGTGGCGATCTGCCGGGTACCGATGTTTGTCTGCAGGTGAAGAAGTACCTGTTGTTCAAGGAGGGTCGACGTGTTGATTAAGCCAGTCAATCAACGCGCCTGGTTTGCGGTACTCCCGGTGGTACTGGTGGTTGCGTTCAGTGGTGTCATTCCCTTGATGACGGTCGTGAACTACTCCGTGCAGGACATCCTGGACGTACAGACGCGATTCTTTGTCGGCTTTGACTGGTACCGTGATGCCCTGCGGGACGAACGACTACATGCAGCCTTTGGCCGCCAGCTGCTGTTTTCGCTATCGGTGCTGCTCATCGAGATTCCGCTTGGCATCATGCTGGCACGAGCCGTACCCAGGGACAGTCGCTGGTCTTCACTGATGCTGGTGCTGCTCGCCATTCCGCTGCTGGTGCCGCTGAATGTGGTTGGCACCATCTGGCAGATTTTCGCGCGTGGTGACATCGGCCCGCTGGGCGCGGCACTGACTGCGCTTGGCATCGACTTCAACTACACACAGGTGCCACTGCACGCCTGGCTGACACTGCTCGCCATGGATGTCTGGCACTGGACCTCACTCGTGATTCTGCTGGCGTATGCGGGTTTGTCATCCATACCGCCCGCTTATTATCAGGCGGCAGCACTGGATGGTGCGAGCCGCTGGCAGGTGTTCCGGCATGTCGAGCTGCCACATCTGCGGTCGGTGCTGATGATTGCCGTGCTGCTGCGCCTCATGGACAGTCTGATGATCTATACCGAGCCGCTTGTGCTCACTGGTGGCGGGCCAGGCAATACCACCACCTTTCTGAGCCAGTATCTGGCAACCATTGCGGTCGGGCAGTTTGACCTTGGCCCGGCGGCGGCATTTTCAATCCTGTATTTCCTGTTGATTCTGCTGCTTTGCTGGTTGTTCTACACAGCCGTGACTGCCGGTGATGGGGGTGATCGTTCGTGAGCAGGTCGAGTGTGTTCAACCGCCTGTTGTTGGCGACGTATTGCCTCTATCTGATCCTGCCGTTGTACTGGCTGCTCACCATGGCCTTCAAGACCAATCGCGACATCGTCGCCAAACTCGAGTGGATACCGGACTCGCCAACCCTTGCGAATTTTGCCGAGATTTTCAGCAATCCGGTGTGGCTCGATGGATTCACCAACTCTCTCACCTACGTCGCCCTCAATACCGTGCTGTCGATCTCGGTGGCGTTGCCCGCAGCGTATGCGTTTTCGCGCTATCGATTTCTTGGCGACAAACATCTGTTCTTCTGGCTGCTGACCAATCGCATGTCACCACCGGCCGTATTCCTGCTGCCGTTTTTTCAGCTCTATTCAGCGCTCGAACTCTTCGACACACCGCTGGCCGTCGCCCTCGCACATTGCCTGTTCACCGTCCCGCTGGCGGTGTGGATTCTGGAAGGTTTCATGTCGGGCATTGCGCGTGACATCGATGACATGGCAAAAGTGGATGGCCATTCCACACTATCGTTTTTCTTCCGTATCTTTCTGCCGGCGCTGCGTGGTGGTTTAGGAGTCACCGTGTTCTTCTGTTTCATGTTCAGTTGGGTTGAGTTGCTGTTGGCGCGCACGCTGACGGGCAGTGAGACCAAACCCATCGTCGTGGTGATGACCCGAACCGTGAGTGCTTCAGGACTGGACTGGGGGGTGTTGGCGGCGGCAGGCATCATGACGGTACTGCCCGGGCTCATCGTGGTCTGGTTCATTCGCAAGCATCTGGCACGCGGCTTCGCGCTGGGTCGGGTGTGACGTGACCTGGATGGCCTGGACCTTGCCGACCACGTTGTTCTTCATCGGTGTTGGCACAATGCTCGTGGTGATGAGTGTGCTTGAAATCAGGCGACCGACCATTGCGCGAACCGGCTGGCTGGGATTTGCCACGACACGTGGCGATCGGCTCTTCATTGGTCTGCTCACCGTCGCCTTCATTCATGTCGCGTGGCTTGCCCTTGCCGATCTGCCACTATGGATCGCGAGTGGACTTGCGCTCATCGTGGCTGCAGGCATCATGCAAAAGGGGTAGCGGGCGACTGTTCAGCCAGTTCGTCGGCAACGGCAGTCGAAATCGGGCGAAAAATCGCGCTAAAACAATGGGGAGAGCAGTCGTGCTTATCAATCTGACCAGAACACTCCGTATTGCAGGGGCGATGGCCGTCGTCTCGCTGCTGGCTGCGTGTGGTGGAAATGGTGGTGATGAACAAGCTACCAGCGCCGCGATATCGGCCGTCGATAGTGCGGCCCTCGCGGCCAATGCTGCGCGGTGGGTGGATAGCGAACTGCAACCCACGACGCTGTCGAGGGAAGCACAACTGGCAGAACTGGCCTGGTTCACCAGGGCTGCTGAGCCCTTCCGCGGCATGACGATCAACGTGGTATCCGAAACGCTCACCACCCACGAATACGAAAGCACTACCCTCGCCAAAGCGTTCTTTGATATCACGGGCATCAAAGTGAACCATGACCTGATCCAGGAAGGTGACGTCATCGAAAAGCTGCAGACGCAGATGCAATCCGGCGAAAACGTCTACGACGCCTACGTGAATGACTCCGATCTTATCGGCACCCACGCCCGTTACGGCTATGTCGTTCCATTGTCCGATTTCATGAGCGGGGAAGGCGCCGATGTCACCTCACCGACGCTTGATGTGGATGATTTCATCGGCAAGAGTTTTACCACCGGCCCCGACGGCAAGTTGTACCAGTTGCCGGATCAGCAGTTCGCCAATCTCTACTGGTTCCGTCACGACTGGTTTTCGCGCGAGGATCTCAAGCAGCAGTTCCGTGAACGTTATGGTTATGAACTGGGTGTGCCGGTCAACTGGTCTGCGTACGAGGACATCGCCGAGTTCTTCAGTGTGCATGTGAAAGAGATTGATGGTGTCCGCGTTTATGGACACATGGACTATGGCAAGAAAGACCCTTCACTGGGCTGGCGCTTCACTGATGCGTGGTTATCCATGGCTGGCGCCGGTGATGTTGGCATCCCCAATGGACTGCCTGTGGATGAGTGGGGGATCCGCGTCGAAAACTGTCGCCCCGTCGGCTCGTCTGTTACGCGCGGCGGTGATACCAATGGCCCGGCGGCGGTGTACTCGCTCAACAAGTACATCGAATGGCTGAAAGCCTATGCTCCGCCAGAAGCCGCTGGCATGACCTTTTCCGAAGCCGGCCCGGTGCCAGCCCAGGGTCACATTGCACAGCAGATCTTCTGGTATACCACCTTTACTGCCGACATGATCGAAGAGGGGATACCGGTCGTGAATGTGGACGGCTCCCCAAAGTGGCGCATGGCGCCGTCGCCGCATGGGCCATACTGGCAGGAAGGGATGAAGCTGGGTTACCAGGACACAGGCTCCTGGACGCTACTCAAGAGCACACCGCTGGAGCGCCGCAAGGCAGCGTGGCTGTACGCCCAGTTTGTGGTCTCGAAGTCGGTGTCTCTGCGCAAGACGCTGGTGGGTCTCACGCCGATTCGCGATTCCGATCTGCGCTCCCAGGCGATGACGGACATCGCACCAAAACTGGGTGGTCTGGTCGAATTTTATCGCAGCCCGGCGCGAACAGCGTGGACACCCACCGGAACCAATGTACCGGACTATCCGAAACTCGCTCAGCTCTGGTGGGCGAACATCGCCAACGCCGTGAGTGGCGAACAGACTGCGCAGCAAGCCATGGACGCACTCGCAACACAGCAGGATGAGATCCTGGCACGACTCGAGAAGCATGGCGTCCAAGGTGAGTGCGGGCCGAAGTTGAACGAAGAGAAAGAAGCTCAGTACTGGCTCGATCAGCCTGGTGCGCCGCAGCCTGAACTGGCCAATGAAAAGCCGAAGGGCGAAACGGTGGTCTACGAAGATCTGATCCAGGCGTGGAAAGACGGGCGGGTAAAGTAGCCATCGGATACCGGCCAGCATGAGAACGGTTCGTGCAACCCGCTATGTCACGCCGCTGCGTGAAGGGGGTTCCCTGCCTGCAGTGGTCGAAGCAGATGATGATGGGCTTTATGTACTCAAGTTTCGTGGGGCGGGACAGGGACCGGGCGCACTGGTCGCCGAGCTGGTTGCAGGCGAGATCGCACGGGCGATGGGATTACCGGTACCGGAAATCGTCTTTGTTGAACTCGATCCGGTGCTCGGTCGCTCCGAGCCGGACTTCGAGATTCAGAACCTGGTGAAAAACAGTGGTGGCCTGAACATCGCGCTGGATTTTTTGCCCGGTGCACTGGTCTTCGACGCAGCTCAGGCACCCGAAATTCCTGCAGAGCTGGCATCACGTATCGTCTGGCTCGATGCCTTCGTGGCCAACGTTGATCGAACCGCTCGCAACACCAACATGATGGTGTGGCACCGGCAGCTTTACCTTATCGATCACGGCGCCGCGTTTTACTTCCAGCACAATTGGGGCACCTATCAGGACAACGCGGAAAATCCGTTCAGGATGATCAAGGATCATGTTCTGCTGCAGGCGGCTGGTGACATCGCTGGCGCCAACACACATGCACACGGCGTTTTGTCACCTGACGTGCTGCGCGGCATCGCTGATGCGATTCCTGACGACTGGCTGGGTACTGCGGGACAGGTCGATTCGCCGTCGGCCTGTCGAGCAGCGCACCTGCGCTTCATGGAAAGACGACTCGCAGCATCGGAGATTTTTGTAGCGGAGGCGCAACGTGCCCGACACGACCACGTATGACTACGCCATAGTCCGGGTGGTGCCGGACGTTGCACGAGGCGAGTTCATCAACTGCGGTGTCATTGTGTTCTGCCGGACAAAAAAGTATCTGGCGGCAGAGGTCGCGCTTGATGAGACTCGTCTGCTGGCGCTTGCGCCTGATGTCGACGTTGGCGAAGTGCGCAGACATCTCGGGGTCATTCCGCGGATCTGTTCGGGTGATCTGACTGCGGGGCCGATCGCCAGCCTCTCACAGTCGGAACGTTTCAACTGGCTGGTTGCCCCGCGCAGCGCGATGATTCAGATGTCTTCGGTGCACTCGGGGATTGCTGACGACCCGACCCAGGTGCTGGTAAAGCTCATGGAGACCATGGTGACGCGGCCAGACCAGGCAAGCGGGTAAGCGCGCCTGGCTCGCGAGCTACGAGGTTTTTCCGGAATCAGCCTTTGATGCCTCAGACTTGCCCGTCGCTCTCTCGAACACACGTTTGTAGACGCGCTTCTTGTCCTTCTTCGGTTTCACGACCACGGTGACCAGCAGGCGGCCATCGGACCGGACTTCGTAGGTCTTTGATACCTTGCGTTCGGTGGTCTTGTAGTTCTGGACCAGCGACGTGCGAGTCCACTTGGAAGTGCGGCCGCGAAACTCGCCACGAATGAACTCCTCTTCCCCCACCTCCTGATAAGTGGCGACCATTCGGTTGCCCTGCTCCTGCAGGATCATCTCCAGACACGACAGCACATCCGGGTCGCGTGGCGAGCCGATGCTGGTCCGCTGCGCAGGTTCATTGCGAGGCAGCGGTACACCCATGACAGATACGGACACCCGACCGCCGCCGAGGCCGTCGAACAGACCGGAATCCTTGTAGTCCGGAGCGACCTCTTGGGTCAGCTCGTGGTTGATGATCCAGGTACCGGTGAGGGCAGACTCGCGACTGCCTGCCAGAACCTGGCTTGCGAGGAACAGGGTATAAATGAGCAGCGTCGTCCGCATTAAAGGAATGTGCGCATTGACCCCTGAATCGAGTCTGAACCCTGCCCCCAAAATGGAATCCCTTATCGAATCAGACACGGAGTTGAACATGGAAACCTCCGGTCACGGCTTCAGTGTTCTGGTCAGCGTCGTGAGACTGCCCTGCGCGGTCCCGATCTTTTCCTTCGCCAGCTTTTCGTGCGCGGCAGCGAGGAAGCGGACCAGCCCGTCGCTGTAGGCCTGCGCATCGACAAACGGATGCAGGTCACCCGCCTGGCGCGTGGCCAGTGCGTCGCGTCGCTTGAAGACATCCCCCATGGCGGCATGGTTTGGCAGACTGACCGAGACACCGGCGCTGTCTTTCTGCAGACGCTCGTAGCTGCGGATATAGGTCTGTGTCTGTTCGACTCCCGAAAAATTGAGCCCCACTCCTCCCAGCGTGATGGCTTCGTGCGACTCCTCGCCATCCTGGACACGATAGCGAAACGAGATTGCTCCAGGTGTGTGGCCCGGCGTTGCGACGATGGAGACGGTGGTATCACCAAGCGCGATCTGATCACCATCATTGGCGACGATGTCCGCCGCCGGCGCTGTAAATGCGAAGTACGGTGTCGAAGGTGTTTCTGCGGCCAGCGACCAATCATTCTTCGACATCACGACGTGGGCTCCGTAGCGTCGCTGGAAGTATGCAGCGCCGCCGGCATGATCGAAGTGGCCGTGGGTGGTGAGCACATAACGGACATCGGCCGGATTCAGCCCAAGTTTGCGCAATCCAGCTTCGAGGTACGGTACCCATTTGCCGTACAGGGAGTCGATCAGGATCAGCCCGTCAGTGGTCTTGATGACGTAGGCAGCGACCCAGTCGATTCCGACATAGCCAACGTTGTCGAAGATCCAGAACGGTGCGACGGCTTGTTTTGGGCTTTCCCACTCCTTCCACAGTGCGGCCATCGGCCCAGGCATTGGCGCGCCAACCAGTTCGGGATAAACGCATTCCGTGCAGCGGGCATCCCTGACCGCCTTGCCTGCGGCGAGATTGGCCACCCAGTCGCGGATCGTTACCTCGCCAACACGAAAGGTGTAGAACTCCGGGCGCATGAGCACGGTGTGTGAGTCGCCACCGGCGATAAACGAACGAAATCCAGGCGCTGCGGCACGAATGTCTGCCTGATTCGCGCTGATCAGTTCCAGCAGGCCCACGTCTTTGACACCCGACAGCGCCAGGAACTGTTTCTGGATCGCGTCTTCCGCCGCATCATAGGCCGCGAACTGAATGTCCGGGCGGGCTTTCGCAGCACGGATATACAGCTCTTCATAGTTGAACGTCTTGTCATCAATGTCAGAGTAAGCCGGTGATTTCTGCAGTTCTTTTACTGTCTGCCATTCAGTATGCGGAAGATTGGCGCCGTCTCGTCGCCGATAGCCGCCCGATCCGTCACCCAGCTGGACGATCCGCGCGTCCTTGTAGCGTTCGCCAATGGCGTAGGCATAAAAGGGTGATGGGATGGAGCCGGCAGACGACCCGGTCACAAACACGGTTTGCGGACTGGTGACATTGCCGTACGTCCAGTCGAGTACCGCTTCGGTATTGGTGAATCCGCGGTGCCGGATGATCAGATCGCTGGTCTGCCCTGTTTCAGGAGGATACGAGCGATCAGTCCGACCCAGGTGTACGTCACCCGAACAATACGGTGCATAGACGATGGTGTAATTTGCGAAAGGATTGTCCTGACGACTGAAGTCGAAGATCCCGCGAGCGTCATCCAGGTTCTGACCTGCCAGATTGACCTTGTAGGTTGGCTGCAGTGTGGTGTCGCAGTTCTTGCGAAACCAGCAGGCCCCACCACCTTCGAAATACACCATGAGCTTGTCCGGATCGCCGGGCCGAACAAAAAACGAATAGGCCGAACCATCGGAGCAGATTGTCTCCCCGCCGGGTTTGAGTTGGTTCCATCCGGCTGACATCTTCGCCAGCGGATCGGCGGTTGGCGCTGCAGATTGTTGTGCGCAAGCTGCGAGCAAGGCGAGGAACAGGCTTGAGAGCAGAAGTCTCATGGTTATTTCCTGTGAGGCGTCTTTTTTCGGGAGGTGGGTCGTTGCAGATCAGCTCCTTCAACCCGGTTATGCTGGGTTCTGAAGGGTCGTTGTCCGGTAGCCAGTGGAGCGGTTCCGGCGGGTTGGAATGCAGGAATCAGATGGCGTTTACCGTTGCCGATCAGATCACTGCGCCCCATGCGCTTGAGCGCTTCGCGAAGCAGAGGCCAGTTGGCTGCGTCGTGATAACGGAGGAATGCCTTGTGCAAACGCCGTTGCTGCATGCCACGCGGGATATAAACGGCTTCACTGTTCCGGGTGACCTTGCGCAGTGGGTTCACTCCGCTGTGATACATCGCGGTAGCCGTTGCCATCGGTGATGGCAGAAAAGCCTGTACCTGGTCAGCTCGAAAGCCGTTGGACTTCAACCATACCGCGAGCGCCAGCATGTCCTCGTCAGTGGTACCGGGATGCGCGGCTATGAAATAGGGGATGAGGTACTGCTCCTTGCCGGCGGCCTTGGAGAACTTGTCGAACAATTCCTTGAAGCGGTAATACGCATCCATGCCCGGCTTCATCATTTTCGAAAGGGGACCTTCCGACAGCGCCTCCGGGGCGATTTTCAGATAACCACCGGTATGGTGCTCGGCGAGCTCCTTGACGTACTCGGGTGATTGAACGGCCAGGTCGTAACGCACGCCTGATGCGATCAGCACCTTCTTGATGCCCGGCAATGCTCGTGCCTTGCGGTACAGGCGAATGAGCGGGGAGTGATCAGTATTGAGATTGGGACAGATACCCGGGTAGACGCAACTCGGTCGACGGCATGACGCTTCGATCTCGCGGCTCTTGCACGCCAGACGATACATGTTGGCGGTTGGCCCACCGAGGTCGGAGATCACACCGGTAAAGCCGGGTACCGAATCGCGGATCGTCTCGATTTCCTTGAGCACCGACGCTTCGGATCGCGACTGGATGATGCGGCCTTCGTGCTCGGTAATGGAACAGAACGTGCAGCCGCCAAAACAACCGCGCTGGATGGAGATCGAAAAGCGGATCATCTCGTACGCCGGAATGTGTGCGTCGCCATACGCGGGGTGTGGTCGACGCTGGTAGGGCAACTCGTACACGTGATCCATTTCCTCCGTGCGCAACGGAATGGGCGGTGGATTCACCCACAACAGTCGATTGCCGTGTGCCTGTACCAGGGGTCTTGCGTTACCCGGATTGGCTTCACTGTGCAGGATGCGTGATGCGTGCGCGTACAGGATGGGATCATCGCGTACCGACTCATAACCTGGCAACCGGATGTAACTGAGGTCACGCTGGCTGGCAGGCACGTCGCGCACAAATCGGACGATCTGCACGACGTCCGGATCAGGCGTCTGCTCGCTGGTCACGGATTCACCTGGTGATGAATCGCCCGCCTGTGGTACAGCCGAAATTGCAGACGGTGTCATCGCATAGGGATCAGGATGGGTTTCGACTTTTCCCGGTGTGTCCAGATGTGTGCTGTTTACCTCAATCCAGCCCGCCGGAGGTGCTTTGCGCATGAACGCGGTGCCGCGCAGATCCTGGATGTCTTCAATCTTCTCGCCAGCGGCGAGCCGGTGTGAAAGATCGATGATCTGTCGTTCCGCATTGCCGTAGACGAGGATGTCGGCCTTCGCATCGAGCAGCACGCTGCGGCGTACTTTTTCTGACCAGTAGTCGAAGTGGGCGATGCGACGCAGGCTTGCTTCGATTCCGCCGATCACGATGGGGCTGTCCCTGAACGCCTCACGCACCCGTTGCGAATAAACCACCACGGTTCGATCCGGACGTTTCCCGCCCGCGCCTCCGGGTGTGTACGCATCGTCCGAACGTACTTTGCGGTCAGAGGTGTAGCGATTGACCATGGAGTCCATATTGCCGGCGGTGATACCGAAGTACAGCGTGGGCGCGCCCAATACTTCGAAATCAGCCGTATCGTTCCAACGGGGTTGGGCGATGATGCCAACCCTGAAACCCTGGGCTTCGAGAGTGCGACCAATGATGGCCATGCCGAAGCTTGGATGGTCCACATAGGCATCACCCGTCACCATGATGATGTCGCAGGCATCCCAGCCGAGTTCGTCCATTTCCGCCCGGGACATCGGCAGAAATGGTGCTGGCGTCAAACGATGCGCCCAGTATTTGCGATAGCTGGCAAGCGGACGGGCGGAGGGAAGTTGACTGGGCATGGTGGCGACTTGGGTTACGACGGTAGATTATTCAGGGCTTCGGTGGTGGTTGGAAGCGTAATCGGGTTTTGTGCTTCGCGTCGGAACCATTTGCGGGACCGTAGCGGGACCGTAAAAGATATGTAGCTGCGATTGCCGCCGCCGTTGGCTCGGGCCAACATGGCTGAATTCTGAGGAGAATGAATATGGGTCATACCGCAATCCGGGTGGCAGGGGCGCTGATGCTGGTCGTCAGTTTGACCGGCTGTGGCATCAATAACATCCCGCAGATTGATGAAAAGGCGAAGGCGGGCTGGGCACAGGTCGAAAACCAGTATCAGCGCCGGGCTGATCTGGTCCCCAATCTGGTGGCCACGGTAAAGGGTTTTGCCGAGCAGGAGCGAGATGTGCTGATTGCGGTCACCGAGGCCCGCTCCAGGGTCGGCCAGATGAAACTCGATGCAAATGGGGTCAACGATCCGGCTCAGCTGCAGGCGTTCGAGGCAGCGCAGGGCCAGCTGACCAGTGCGCTCAGCCGATTGATGGTGGTGGTCGAGAAGTATCCAGACCTGAAGTCGAACCAGAACTTCCTGACGCTGCAATCACAATTGGAAGGCACCGAAAATCGCATTGCTGTTGCCCGCAAGGATTACATTGAGGCAGTAGCTTCATTCAACAGCGAGATTCGTACCTTCCCTGGCCGAATCTGGCACAGTCTGATGTATAGCGAACTGCAGGTGCGACCAACATTCGAAGCCACTATCCAGAACGCCGAGGAGGCTCCGAAGGTCGAGTTTTGAAACGGATGCGAGCGACCCCGTGCCGGCTGGTGGCGCTGTTTCTCATCGCACTGAGCCCCATACCGTTTGGGTCGATCACCTACGCAGCATCGGCGCCAGTGCCCCTCAGCGGCCGCGTTATCGATCAAGCCAACCTGTTGTCTGCAGATTCGGAATCACGCCTCGCGCAGTTGCTGGCCGCACATGAGGAGGCAACGTCCAATCAGGTGGTCGTCATCACGCTTCCGGAGCTCGGTGGTTATGCTATCGAAGAGAAGGCTCTCGAATTGGCCCGAGCCTGGGAACTCGGTGTGGAGGATCGGGACAATGGTGCGCTGCTGCTGATCGCCGCCGCTGAGCGTGGCATTCGCATTGAGGTTGGCTACGGACTGGAAGGTGCACTGACCGACGCCATCGCCGCCAATATCATTCGCACGCAGATGCAACCCGGTTTTCGCAGTGGCAATTTCGACCAGGGCGTAGAAGCTGGAGTTGCCGCCATGCTCGCCGCAATCGTCGGTGAGTATGAGGCTCAGCCGGTTGAAGACCAGAGCCGGATGGAGCAGATCATCATCGCGGTGATCATCATCATCGTCATTCTCTGGCAGTTCCTTGGCCCGCGCAGTGGCGGTCGTCGTCGCCGCGGGCCGGGCATGATCTTGGGTCCCGGTGGTTTTGGGTCGGGTGGATTTGGTGGCGGAGGGGGTGGCTTCAGTGGTGGTGGTGGGGGCTTCGGCGGCGGAGGCGCGTCAGGGGGATGGTAATGCTGTCAGAACAGGCAATCGAACGTGTACGTGCGGCAGTTGAAGCGGCGGAGCGGAATACTGATGCCGAGTTCGTGACGGTGCTGACGCGTGCGGCCGATGGTTATCACTTCATACCGACCCTGTGGGCGGCCATGATTGCGCTCCTTGCTCCCGGTGCCGCGCTTCTAGGCCCCTGGTGGATCACGCAGACGGATGTATTCATCCTTCAACTGGTGGTCTTCGCTGTGTTGACCGGATTGTTTCGTCTGTCGTGGCTCAAGACCAGGCTGGTACCACGCAGCATCAAGGTCGAACGGGCCAGCAATCTGGCCTACCGCCAGTTTCTCGAACAGGGTGTACACCGGACGGAACGCGGACTGGGGGTGCTGTTTTTTGTCTCTGAAGCCGAGCACTATGTGCAGCTCATTGCTGACAGCGGAATCGATGCGCAGGTGGACGAGGCGGAATGGCAGAGAGTGGTTGATGTGTTCACCGCACGGGTGAAAAAAGGCGAGGTGGAAGCAGGTTTCCTTCAGGCCATAGCCGCCGTCGGTGTCATCATGCATCGTGTTGCGCCGGCGTCGAATATCCGCGATGAATTGCCGAACCATCTGATCCTGCTCTGACGCCAACGATGCACGAAAGGCTCACCGAACTGATCGGACTCCTTGATCTCGAAGCCATCGAGATGAATCTGTTTCGCGCCAGACATCCTGCCGGTCGCACCCATCGGCTGTATGGTGGCCAGATCATCGCGCAGGCATTGATCGCCGCGGCGAGGACAGTAACGCCTGACCGGACAATCCATTCTCTGCATGGCTACTTCCTCCAGGCCGGCAATCCAAAAGTACCTGCAATCATTGAGGTAGAGCGGATACGCGATGGACGGTCCTTTTCCACGCGTCGTGTCCTGGTCATCCAGAACGGCAATGCAATCTTCAATCTGGATGCATCCTTCCAGACGCCGGAGCAAGGTCTCGAACACGCGATACCCAGGTCAGATCGGCGGCCACCATCGGAAGACCAGATTTCGGCGGCGATGCGCGACAGTGTTTTTATCACCTGGCGGCACGATCACCGGCGACTCCTGACGGAGAAGCCCCAGCCACCCGCTCAGGATTTGTGGTTTCGCGCCAATGGTCGGTTGCCGGACGATCCGCTGTTACATGCCGCGCTGCTCGTCTACGAATCGGACAACGCGCTGCTGGCAACCTCCAGGCTGCCTCATCGTGGCAACTTCATGCGCGAAAAGATGCAGGTGGCGAGTCTTGATCATGCGATGTGGTTTCATCGACCTGCACGTGTTGATCAATGGTTGCTCTATGCGTTGGACAGCCCGACAGCCTCAGGTGCGCGAGGGCTCAATCGTGGCACGATCCAAACGGCCGATGGCGTACTCATTGCCTCGACCGTACAGGAAGGGTTGATCCGTGTTGTCTGAAGCGTCGCCAACGGATCCGCGATGCTCAGATCAACTCACCTCGACTTTCAGCTGATCGCGGGTTAGCCCCGGCACCTTGATTCGTTGCAGGACTTTGTCCGGGTCATCGACGACGCCGGATGCCACCTGCCCCCAGGCTGCTGAGCGAGGGGAAGGGACGAGAGGGTTTGCCGCGTCAGTTTCCTTGGTTTTCATGTCCTTGCTTTCCATGAAATGTGTAAGCGCGTTGAGTGCCTTGTCAAGCAGGTTGGTCGCGCCTTCTGCCAGCCACTGCAAAGGCTTGAAATCTTCGCCGAATCTGCCAGAGCTCATGTGGTTATCCTCGCGTCTGGTCGCCGCGAAGGTGGGGACGGAATCGATAATTGCCAGATTTGGAAAGCCGGATTGACGATGTGCGCTCACGATAAACGCATGTGCAAAGTTGGACCAAACTGAACGATCAGAACAGGTATCGAATGTCACTGATCACTTTTTGCTTCCTGCAGTTCCAGGCGCGCAGCCAGTGTGTTGCTGTTCCCCGGGCCGATGAATCTCACTCACCGCTGTGCAACCACGCGACATCGCCGTCATCGACGATCCACAGACGAGTTTCCCGGAAAGCTTGTCGCGAGGGTGACAAGACGTGGGAAAAGACAGTGTGACGCGCGCTGGAAGAAGCGCGGCTAGCAGCTTGATGCAGAGGTCACAGTTCGATCGTCATAAACACGCTGAACGGATCTTCGGCGTAGTCACCAAACGGCCCACAACAGGAAAACCCGAACTGCGCGTAGAGCTGTTGGGCCGGTTTGAACGCCTCCGTTGAGCCGGTTTCGAGGCTCAGCCGTTTGCACCCACGCAACTTCGCTTCCGAAATGATATGGGCAAGGATGGCGCGCCCTGCGCCGCGACGACGAAGTATGGAGGGCGTGCGCATCGATTTGATTTCACCATGCAAGCCGTCGAGCATCTTCAATGCGCCGCAACCCATCAACGTGGAATCTTCCCAGGCAGTCCAGAACGTGATCTCCGGACGCCGAAGACTCGCCAGATCCAGTGCATGAACTGCAGGTGCTCATTGAGCAATGTGTGCACTGCCGCGCTGGTGAGGTCGTCGATCCTGATCTGCATTCGTAATCCAGCTTTGTGCTCAGTCGTCTGATGGTTTCCACGTTCGGAAAATCTGTACTCTGTTCCCCTGACAAACAAGGCAGAATACGTCTGGATTCGTCAGGTTTTCCCATGCGCTGAAGTCATGCGATGGATCGAACGACTGAAGGATCAACATCATGAGGTTTCCATGGGTCGCCACCACGCTGGTCGGTTGCGGCCGTGCAAGCACCTCATCGGTCAACGCGCGCCCACGTGTCATGGCGGCACGACAGGACTCGCCGCCGGGCCAGACGAGATCAGGATAATCAAAACTCTGACGGAGTGCGTCACCTCAGTTCTGCAGGGGCCTGAGGGAACAAACTCGGCTCCGATACCAGCAAGGTGAGAAGCCAGTGCATTGGCCTGCGCAAATCCCTTTGGAGTGAGTGGCGCGTCACTGTCCTGGCCGGTGGACTCGCAGTGACGAACCAGATACCGGCGCTTTATCACGTGTCTTTTCTGCTCCTGATTGATCAGCCCGTTGCTCTCGCCCGTGTCAGCCAGAACAGCAGCAACAGTGGCGCGACCAGTTCGACACCCGTCAGAAGTACCACCGGCAGCGCCGGCTGGCCTTCAAGGACCCACGAGACGATGCGTGACAGACCGGCCACGAAGAAGATGATCATCGACGCCTTGAGGATAGGTGCATAGCGCGGGATGTCGCCAGCGCTCATGGCCAGGATGACACCGTACAGGGCAAACGCGACTCCATAAAACCTGTTCTGACTGTTCAGGGTCGGATCCATGGCTGTTCGCGCAGACACCTGCGCCCCAAGCATCGCCTCTGCGTCGAGTCCAAAGACAAGATGCATCCCGGCGATGACGAAGAACACGGGAGCGAGCAGCTTCAGAACGAGAGAGAGTGATGACATTCGATCTCCGTTTTACCTGCATGTTCGGGCTCATGAGCTTCGTGGATCCGGTTGGTAACGTCCTTCTGCCAACCGGCAATTCAATAATCCGCAGTGTGTGCTCGTCCGGGCTCTTCACGAAAGCCGAATCGCCAACGCGCGACTACATGGCCTGATTGTCGCGCAACTCGATTGTTGTGCCCGTTGGATATCAACTCAACCGGACGTTTGTCTCCTTGAACCTTGTGTGTTGAAGGCGTCCGTGACTGGATCACGAGGATTCGGTTGGATACGGCCCGGCCGAAAACGACTCGGTGTGATAACCCTTTGAGCCAATGTTGCGCGCCAGCTGTCTTCTCGGATCCATGCCTCTGCGCAGCACACTCGGCACATCGATTCTCAGGTCTGCCAGATCTTCATGCCTGAATGGTGTGGTCGCGCTGACGATGTCTTCCATATCAGCTCGGCGATTGAGGTGTTCGTTGACTTTTCGATTCGAATCGTCACAGGCATCACGACGTTTCTGGTTGGCATCAGCCTCTGGAAAAAATCGGGCCGTTCGCAGCACGATGCCAGAGCGCCCCGGGGTGGTGAAAGCGCATCGCCAAAAGCGCTTGTCGTGCTGGCTGTGAGTTCCGACGGGTGGTTCATGCAGGGTGGCGGGATGAAGGACTGCGTCCACATCCGCCATGCGTGCCAGCACCTCCTCGCGGTCGACGATTGATCCGACGAGGTCGGTGAAAGGCGAGGGGAGGATATCCAGCCCAACTACCGTGTGAGCGCTATCTCGCAGCGTACGAACCGGTGCTTCGCCGAGATGACCGGAGCTTCCGGTAACGAGGATCTTCATGAGGCAGACATGTAGCGTCAAGGACCGTTCATTTTCGGATTGGACATCAGTCCTCCATGAACCTGGCGCGTAGTTCCGGAGTCGGTACCACGCAAACCTCGTTCCGCCCGAACCAGCGATACCGGTTCCGTGCGATCCGATCATACAACCAGTCCCGGATCGGACGAGGGATGATCCGAATTGCTGTCAGTGCTTTCCATGGCCATCTGAAATGCCGGGCAATTTCGAGCGCCGCATCCGATTTGACCAGGACCAGATCGTCCGCGATGAGCACCATGGTCCGGACGTCTTCCGGGTTGAATGCGAACCTGCGCAAGAGTCGGGAGCCGGCGGGTGATTGCAGCGGAACAAATTGCAGCGTGCTGTCGGCCTCGCACTTCAGCACGAACCGAACCGAATGCGCACAGAGATTGCACTGACCATCGAAGATCACAAGATCATGCACGGAGTGGATGCTCAAGGTTAAACCGGTTGGAGCGGCGCATGTCTGATCGGTGACCAGGTGATCGCTACAGGGTCTGCAGCTGCCACTGTGCCACCACGAATCACGATCGCCATGACACCCGCTTTTCTGATCACCGCGCCGTTTGCATCACGGTTGAGTACCGCAGCAAGCACGCCAGGCTTGAAGTGGTCGATCTGGGCACAGGGGGTTGCGCAGGCCTGTGATCTGAATGATGGTCGATGCCCCGAGCTTAAGTTGGGTGTCCGACGACAGAGCGAGCAGATCAATGCCGCGTGTTGTGATGTTCTCGCCCAATTGTCCTGGCAACACATGCACACCGGACGCGGCGATTTCATCAAGCAGTTCGGCGTGGACGTGGAGAAGATGCACCCGGCGCAGATTGGGCTGTGTTGGATCCTTCGCGACACGCGACCGATGTTTGACCGTGATCCCGTAATGTGCATCACCGGCAACGCCGTGACCGTCGATCAGATCGATCGAGGTGATCGTATCCCTGGAGAAGTGATGATCGCAACGACGATGTACGGCGACAACAGCACTGACTGTGATCATGTTCGGTGAGATTGTCTTCGTGTCTTGCCGATGCTGAAGCGGCCGGCGTGCCGGTTTTCCGAAGACTGCCGTCGCCTTCCGATGATGCATTCCCGCACCTCGAAGAGGCGATCCAGTACCAGGGGACCTTAACATTGCAACCATTCGAGTTTTGCAGTCTTTCATAAGCGCACAAAGTAAGGGATGACCGCCAGCGCAATCCCGATGCCAACAAGGGGAATCGTTCCTTCGACAAAGTAGGGGAAGATCATCAGCAACAGGCCGCACACCATGGGCACCACAGCTTTTTCCCGTTTGCCATACAGAAAATAGCCCAAGCCCACCGATCCGAACAATATACCCCACAGTAACCAGGACTGACTCAAACCGATCTCCCGAGCGTCGACATAATGGCACTCAACGTTGCGGCATCGATCTGCTTGCCGCAACAGACGATTCCTCCAGGTACCTATGCTTCTGGAGTTCCTGTGTCTTCTGTACCACGATCAAGCTCCGCGCGCGCGCGCGCAGCAAGAAGCTGGTACCGACGTCTAAAGGCGTCGAGTTCATCTTCTTCAAGTTCTTCCAGATCAAGCAGCACGTTGTGCGCACCACGTGTGGCCCTTATCAGTTCGTCGAGCTTGATCTGGATGGCTTCGGTATCCCGGTTTTGCGTGTTCTGAATCAGGAAGACCATCAGGAACGTGATGATCGTGGTGCCTGTGTTGATCACCAGTTGCCAGGTATCACTGAACCCGAAGAGCGGGCCGCTGATTAGCCATGTGATGATCACGGCGAGTGCCAGCGCGAAAGTTCTTGGTCGTCCGCAAAAGCGGGAAGCAGCCTTGGCGAATCCGGAATATGGAACCATGGTGCGCATACAGACTACCTAGTAATGGGTCATTCCCCGGGGTGAACGGTACTCGACGTGTCGGCGTGGATGGAAACGTCCAGTTCAAACAGTGGACGGACCCGGGTGGGGCTACCCGGAATAGGCGCCGCGATTTCTCCCACCCTGACCGCACCACAGTGACTATAAAAGGGCGCTGCGTTGGGATCAGCATCAATGATCAAACGTGGCACGCCTTGCAAGCTCAGGTGCGCGCACACTTTGGTGATGAGAGCTCGACCAACACCCAGGCGCATGAATGTGGGGTGTACCCACAGATGTTCAAGTTCGATGGGATGCGTGTTTATCGAGATCTGGCACCAGCCTGCGATGACGCCGTCAATTTCAGCCACATAAGTTGGAGCTGAGTTGATGGAGGCTGCGGTCGGTGAAAGCTCGGAGCGCCACCGCTCCAGTACGTCGACCGAGTACCCCCAAAGCGCTTTTGCACGCCATGCTACGGTCGCCAGGATGGCAGCTTCAGAGGCCAGGGATGGGCGGATAAACAACATGGCGAGTCAGTGTGATGCGGCTGCAGTTCTCTGGGGAATCCCCATGGTACGTTGCCTGCGAGGTGCTGAAGCCAATCGTTAGCATCATCCCTCACGCGACGAGTTCTGCAGGTAGACGCCGGAAATGCGGCTCATACCCTCAGGTTGGCTGGTGAAACCGAGCCCTTCGTAGAACCTGATCGCATTGTCAGTCTGCAGATAGATGTGCTGTCCCGGCGCGGCGTCGACCAGCATCTGCATGATCTTGTGTCCAATGCCCTGCCGGCGGTAGGCACTCAGCGTCCAGACATCGATGACATAAGCATTGCCCACGCCATCGGACAACATGCGACCGTTGGCGATGCACCGGTCGTCATCGAACCCCATGGCGACATGGGTACTGTTTTCGAATGAGAGGCGAAGCTGGGTCGTGGTTCTGCCGTTGTGGAAGTTGTCGGTGATGAGGTCTTGCTGCAGCGATTCCCAGTCAACTGTCTCAAGGTCTGTTCGAAATTCGATCATGGAGCTGCTCCGGAGGATTCAGGTTGGATGCCTGATCCAGTGCTACTGATACCGATCAGCGCAGTGGGATGTAGCGCGATCCGAGGGGCAGACTTGCGCGAAGAAGACTGGATTTGACCCCATACTCGTTTTGCTGAGTGACGATAAACATCGTAACGCAAGCTTCAGAGTAGCGTGAGCAGTTCAGGAACACAGGCCAACAGGTCGAGAACAGGAAGGATAACACTGTGTTTTTCCGGGCGCAGCGGCTATGGCCGCAGGCTCCGTTGCAGTCGGCGGACAGAGAGGTGCAAGCGGAGTGTTGGGCTTGAGAGGTCTGAGTTCGACTAGGATGATGGACGGATCATCGACCACCACGGTCACCTTCCTCTGGATTCGCACCCCGCAGATGGTCAGGTGCATGGTCGGATGCACCCGCAGATCGTTCCACCATCCTGACTCTCTACCTGTAAGCGCGTGAATCCGGCCCCGGTCGATGTAGTCGCTGATCGGAGTAGCCAGCGAGATCGGGCTTACATTCCATCGTCTTGCACCGGTGCCTGGCGATGTGCTGTGGCGTCATCGATCTGTCGCCGATGGACAGGTCGAAGATGCCGTCGTGAAACTGCATGCTTAGACCCTGTACCTTCTTGTCGACAGGGAAGCTGTCGAACCAGTTCTCCTGTTCGATGAGGTGACTGTCTGTGGAAACGATGCTAGTGCCCGCCGGCCAGGGTCTGGTTTGCGCCTGGGGAACGCGCTGCGGCGGCAGCGGGATGGTCTTGGGTTCCGGAGTTTCCAGGATGTATTCCTGCTCCACGCCCTTCGCCCCGCACCGGACGCGTGGTTGAGCCGAATTTTTATGGTGCCTTTCAACCCAATCAACAATGAGCATCGGTTTTCCACGCGTTGAGGGGATGGGTGGTATCGGTGATGATCCTCAGGCCGCCGGATACGGAAATGCCGGGTGCCCGGCCTCTTCAGTTGATTTGGGAACCCGTCGGCTCACGACTTCGCTGGTGTTCTGCGATTTGTCCGGCGGGTGGATTGCCAGTCGAAAAAGCCGGTCGGGTTATTGCCGGATGAAAAACGGAACCAGGAGACACTATGAGAGGGCAGCAACGGATGGATCCTCGCATCGCCACCACAGCGATATGCAACCTGGCTTTGCCGGTGCCACCTTCCCGTACCCGTACCCGCACCTCCAGGCTTCCCTGATCGGTGTTGTCCATGCGCCATACCCGCCTCACCACCTGGCTGCTGATCGGAATCTGTGCCCTGGTAGGACTCTGGTCCGCCGTGAATCCGGCGGATCGTCTGACCTGGGGGCTGGAGCAGATCGCCTCCGTACTGGTCATCGGCATGCTGCTGTTGCACAACGGAGTCCGTTATTCCACCGGAGCGCTTGCCGGGCTGGCGCTGCTGTTCTGTGCACACACGGTGGGTACGCATTACACCTATTCACTCACCCCGTACGACGCCTGGTTCCAGGTGATGACCGGGTCGTCGCTGGACGCGTTGGTGGGCTGGGAGCGCAACAACTACGACCGCGTCGTGCATTTCCTGTGGGGCCTGTGCATGACGCAGCCGATGATCGAGACGCTCCAACAGCGATTGCGCTGCACATTCCGTGCGGCGGCCAACCTGTCTTTCCACCTGGTGTTGTCCACCTCGGCGCTGTACGAACTGCTGGAGTGGGCCGCCGCAGTTGTGTTCGGCGACGGTGGGCAGGCCTACCTGGGTACGCAGGGCGATGTCTGGGATGCGCAGGCTGACATCGCCATTGCCCTCGCCGGTTGGGGCCTGGTCATAGGCTTTCGTCTCGCCCGTGGTGCAATGCGAGCCATTTCAGCACGTCAGCGTGGTGGATGAGCCCCACGATAGAGCCGTCGCGAAGGACCGGCACCGGCGCCGCGTTGTCCGCCAGGTGGCGCAGGGCGTCTGGCGCCGGCGTTCCGGCCGTCACCGTCGTTACCTCGTCGATAGGCTGCATGACATCACCCACCGTCCTGCCCTCGCGGCCAGCGGCCGGCAGTGCGTGTAGCCGTTCGATGGTCATGATGCCGAGGTCTCTGCCTGCCTCGGTCACGGGCCAGACCAGCTGAGAGCTGCGCAGCAGGTAGTCGTCGATAAACGTCGCCAGCGGCATCGATGCCGGTACGTGTTCGAACCGGGTGCGCATGACAGCATCGACAGAGAATCCCTTCAGCGAATGGTCCATCAGGATCTGCGCCGCGGACATCACCGCCAGGCGCTGCAGAAACCAGCCGATGAACACCAGCCACAGGCCATTGGCGGTATCGCCCTGCGTCGCGCGCCACACGCCCCAGAAAATCAGCGCCCAGCCGGCGAACCGTCCAAGGGAGGCCGCCTGTCGAGTCGCCTGCACCACGTCGCCGGTTTTCCACCAGAGCAGCGCCCGGAACAGGCGACCGCCGTCCAGCGGAAAACCGGGAATCAGGTTGAACGCCGCAAGCATGAAATTGACCATGGACAGCCACAGAGTGATGGTGGCCGGCACGCCAAGCGCCGAAAAATCCGCCGGCTGGCCGGAGAATGTGATGTCCGGCTGCAGCCAGCCGGTGAGCAGTGAAAACAGGGCGGCCAGTACAAAGCTGGCCAGCGGGCCGGCTCCGGCTATCAGGAATTCGTCGCGCGGGTTCTCGGCTTCGCGCTCCATCTCGGCGATGCCACCGAAAAGGAACAGGGTGATGCCACGAATACCGATGCCGAGCCGGCGGGCAGTGAGCGCATGTGACAGTTCGTGCGCGAGCAGCGAACCGAGGAACAGGACGGCAGCCACCAGGGCGCTCAGCCAGCGGACTGTGGGGCTCCAGTCTGGATGCCATTGCGGAAACATGCCGCCACCCAGGCTGCTTACGATGAGCGCGAAGATGATCAGGACGGAGATGTGCAGGCCTATTCGGATGCCGAACACGGTACCGAGCTTAAATTGTGTCCAGCCCTGCCGGGCGCCTGATGAGTCGGAAGCGGTTGCCACGTGGATGCTGCTCCTGGGTTTGTTCTTTTCGGGTGTGCTGAACGGCGGCGCTCGGATAACCGGACCCTCCCGGTCCGGTCTTTGCTCAGGATCGACTGGATGGGATCAGCCGGAGACTCGATGCCGTCCCTGTTTACCTGAGGCAGTTCCGATGCCACCGCCAACCTGGGAGTTTGCGCGGCAGAAGGCGGCGGTGCTAGGAGCCTGTCGGACTTGAGACTGATCTACTGCGCCGGTGGGAACAGCGGTCCATTCTTCCCCGATTTCTCGTTGCCCTGTTTTTTGTTATGGGGTCCACCATGCGCCTCGAAGTCGTGAAAAACTGTCCTCGCTCTCCCACTCGGCTCGCTACAATCGCTCAAGTCCGACAGGCTCCTGGTACGACGCTTGACCAAACTGAAGTTCTTTTGAAGAAAGTGCAGATTTCCCTGTCTGCTCAGGTATTTAGCCTTCGCAGGGGGTATTCGCGCCTGTCTACACTGTGATTGTCTGCAACAGATCCAGCGCGCGTTGTTGTTTCGGGTTGGCGGTGGTCACCACGTCGAACGTGGAAGCCGATTCGCCGGGTAGCATCGCGCGACAGGTGTTGCGCACGATGGCGGACAGCTCGGCCATGAGCGTTGAGAAGCTGTGGGCCGGTGTCCCATCGGGCAGCTTGCCGGTCTGCGCTTTGGCTTTTGCCGATGCGGAGCGCTTCGCCGGAGCCACCGGGTCCTGCGTGGTTTTGGCGGTCTGATCGTCGTCCGCGAACATCAACTCGCGCCAGGCTTCGCGCATGTGCCATTCGACGTAGTAGGCGAGCACACAGAGCAGGATGTGGGCGCGTACCCGGTCGGCGAGCCGGTGATGAATCGGCCGGATACGCAGATCGATACGCTTCAGCGTCCGGAACGCACGCTCCACCTGGGCCAGGGACTTGTATTTTCGTACGCACTCGGCGGCATCCATGGTCTCGGCCGGGACGGACGTGCGGATGATATAGAGTCCGTCGAGGCGGACTTCGGCTGCGATGCTGTCGGCTTGACGCTGGAAGCCGAAGCGGTCGTCGCGGATGTCGAGTACGAAGTGCTTGGCCATTTTGTACTGGTTGATCACCCGGCCAACCCGCACGCCGATCTTGTCCTGGCCCTTCAAGCGGCCCTTGGCCACAGATCCCTGGATCTTCCCAAGCTGCTTCTCGGTCGCGCACAACAGGTCTTCTCGCTTGTAGGCGCGCAGCTGTGCGAGCGCCGGATTCCGGCAGGCGACCAGACGCTCACCGGGATAGTCCGGGTGTGCGAGTTCAAACAGATTGCGCTCATCGAACCGATCCAGCTGGACATGCCCCTGGGTGACCAACGTACGGATGGAGGCGCTCTTGAGCGCCGTGATCCAGCGGACACCTTGCTCCTGCGTCAACGCCTCGATGGCCTTCTGGGAGATCATGCCGCGACCCCCGACCATCACCAGGTGCTCGACCCCGAAGTCCTGCTTCAGCCGCGCGATTTCGGGCATCAGGGTTTCCGGATCTGATGTACTGCCCTCGTAGACGGACACCGCGACCGGACAGCCCCGGCGGTCGGTGAGCAGGCCGTAGTTGACCTGCAGCATCCCCTTTTTGCCATCGCGGCTGTACCCGAGCTGCGCCAACGGGCACGTGCTGCCCTCGAAGTAGCTGGACGACAGGTCGTAGAGCACCAGGCTATCCGCGCCGAGGTGGCGCCTGGCCAGTTTCTTCTGGATCGCGCCCTGGCGTTCGAGCAACCAGTCCATGGCGGCGTAGAGTTCCGTTTCGGAGGCATCGGCGACGCCGAAGTCTTCGGCCAGCGTGGTGGTATGCCACCAGCGCGTGGTGGCGAGCTTGGTGCGGGGCGAGACAATCCGGGCCGCGAGCATCGCCAGTACCCGATCGCGTTCGCGCGAGGGCTTGGCATCGAGCAGCGGACCCAGGCGCAGTTTGGTCATGGCCAGGCGCACCGCCTGGACGTGGCCATGGGCGCGGGATCCGATGACGTTGAAGAGCATCTCGACTGGGTACAAACGTTCACCTTTGAGGACGGCACGGAAGGCGTGGATCTGCTCGTCCGTGAGAGCGGAGAGGTTCGCGATCGTTCGCTTCTTGACCGATTTACCCTCGCGAAATGTCTCGCGCAACAGATATGCGGGGCGGGAGCCGCGGTTCGGTATGACATCGATGTGCATGCACGCATTCTACGCCGAAAGCGTTATATTGCAACTATTACATGGGTACATTTACAGCGCAGATACCACGCGCAACCTTCGCAAGTCACTGATCTGCCTGGAATAACAAATCACCCAACGGGGTAAAGGCGAAAGAACTTCAGGTTAGCGCACGGACTGCTTCTGCTCCGGATGGACTGTGTGGTGTAACGGCGCGTCCTGTCAGCACTGCAACCGCGTGCAGGGCGCTGCACACGCGCCCTCGCGTTCGAGCGGTATCGTACTTACACCACTATGCGGGTGCAATTGTGAAAAGCAGGTTGGGAAGGCGGATTACTCAAACCTCACGACGAAAGAGACTGGATCGTGCCCTTGGATACGCATGCACCTGCAGATCGACCTGCGATACCAGATTGACAGTTGCGGGGCAGACTTCCTGTTCAACATCCACGCAGCCCACACACGCAATCAGGTCGTCTCTGCCGAATCGCTTCTGCTGAATCAGGCATCCAATCCAGTCGTCAACACGGATCCCTCAAGCGGCAATCGCTGCATGCGATTGCGGGCAGAGCCCGGCCAACTGCATCTGACGTACATGGCTACGGTGGAGCTGATTCACCATATCGCCGATCCTTTGTCGATTCCGGAAGTTCCGGTGAACATGTTGCCCGCGGAGGCGCTCCCGTACCTCTATCCGAGCCGCTACTGTCAGTCAGATCGATGGTTGCGTTTCGCAGCCAATACGTTCGGGAGCTTGAGCCGGGGCGACGGCCGGGTGCAGGCCATCTGTGACTGGGTGAAAGCCCACGTCACGTTGCCCTCCAGTTCGACCAATTCGAATACCTCAGCAGTCGATACTCTGGTGCAGCAGGTCGGGATGTGCCGGGACTTCGCCCATCTGATGATCGGGCTTTGCCGTGCAAACAATATCCCTGCACGTTTTGTCACCGGTACCGACTACGGGTTCGAGGCGTCCTATGGTCCTCCGGGCTTTCACGCCTATGTGGAGGCCTATCTAGGCGATCGCTGGTACCTCTTCGATCCGTCCGGCTTAACCGTTCCCATGGGCTTGATCCGGATAGCAACCGGACGCGAAGGACTGAAGGGCATCTGCCGATCGAATTAGCGTCTTCGTCCTGGGAGCGGGATTTCACTATTTCCCATTGTGCAAACCCGAAAGCGATGTCCGCGCATGGCGTGAGGGGTCCGGCTTCACCATGATGTCTGTCTCTTCCGTATTGATGTTCAGAGCACGCCGTTCACCACGTTCAGCCGAGACTGGGGAAACTCCGATGTACCGGACCTGCCTGTGTGGTGTAGCGACGCGCCAACGCTTTTCGCGCACACGCCACGAGGAAAATGTGAGGCGCGACCCGCACATAGAGGGCTCCGATCGACTGGCGAGCCTCATCAAACGTCGCTCACTCGACCCGGACAGCCCTTTTACAGTGTGAACTGCTATGATCGCGGCATGGCCCTTTGCAACGCGATCATAAGGCTGGGGCTCACCGCCCTGCTGTTATTCGCCACGGCTTCAGCCGCAGCCGCGCCACAGGTATGGCTGCTCGAGTTGGAAGGCGCAATCAGTCCTGCCACCGCCGACTACTTCATCTCGTCCCTGCACGACGCGCAGGCAGCCGACGCAACAGCGTTCGTCGTGCGACTGGACACACCCGGTGGGCTCGATAGCGCCATGCGCGCCATGATCAAGGAGATCCTGGCATCGACGATTCCCGTCATCATTTTCGTTTCACCGAATGGCGCCCGCGCAGCGAGCGCCGGCACTTATCTGATGTACGCAAGTCATGTCGCCGCCATGGCGCCCGCAACGAACATCGGCTCATCGACACCTGTGAGTCTCGGCGGCGGCAGCCCCTTCCCTTCGCCTGCCAAGCCACCCGGCGACAAGTCCGACGAGGCACCGGATAAGACCGACAGCGGCACGGCCATGGAACGAAAAGTGATCAACGACGCCGTGGCCTACATCCGCGGGCTGGCGATGTTGCGGGGACGCAACGCGGAATGGGCGGAGAAAACCGTGCGCGACGCAGCCAACCTCACGGCCAACGATGCACTGGCCGAAAACGTGATCGACCTGATCGCACCGGATCTCGACGCGCTGCTGACAACCGCCGACGGTCGCGTTGTCACGATCAACGGCCAGCCAGTGACGTTGACGCTCGCGGGAGCCGAAATCACGCGGCTCGAGCCCGGTTGGCGCTACGAACTGCTGGCATTCATCACCGATCCGAACATGGCGTATATCCTGCTCATGGTGGGCATCTACGGCATCATCCTCGAGTTCTACAACCCCGGTATGGGCGTGCCGGGAGTCACTGGGGTGATCTGTCTGCTGCTGGCCGCCTATGCGCTACAAATGTTGCCGGTGAACTATGCAGGCCTGGCTTTGATGCTGCTGGGGATCGCCCTCATGGTGACCGAAGCATTCACGCCCAGCATCGGAGTATTTGGCATCGGCGGCGCCGTTGCCTTCATCATCGGATCGATCATCCTGATGGACTCTGATCTACCCGCGTATCAAATTTCGATTCCGATCATCGCGGCGTTCGCGGCCAGTTCGATCGGCGTGTTCCTGTTCGCCGCGGGAGCTGCGGTACGCGCCCGCCAGTCGCCCGTGGTGACCGGCAAGGAATCCATGGTCGGCGCCACCGCCAGTGCGCTCGACGACTTCGACGGTCGCGGCTGGGTTCGCGCATTCGGAGAAATCTGGCAGGCCGATGCGGGCCAACCGATCCGCAAAGGCGCCAAACTGAAAGTTGCCGGGGTCGATGGGCTGGTCCTGAAAGTGCAACCTGAGGAGTAATCGTATGGAAATCTTCACCATCATCATCACCGCCATTGCCTTGGCACTGCTCGCCACCACCTTCCGTGTGCTGCGCGAGTACGAGCGTGGTGTGGTGTTCATGCTTGGCCGCTTCCAGAGAGTGAAGGGACCCGGCCTCGTTATCATCATTCCCATCATTCAGCAAATGGTGCGCGTCGATCTGCGCACCAAAGTGCTGGACATCCCCACGCAGGACCTCATCACGCGAGACAACGTCTCGGTGAAGGTGAATGCGGTGCTGTACTTCCGCGCCGTGGATCCCGAAAACGCGATCATCAATGTCGAAGACTATATGGAGGCCACCGGCCAGCTGGCGCAGACGACACTGCGATCGGTTCTCGGCCAACACGAACTCGACGAGTTGCTCGCGGAACGCGATAAACTCAACGTGGATATTCAGGGCATTCTCGACAGTCAGACCGACGTATGGGGCATCAAGGTATCCAACGTCGAAATCAAACATGTCGACATCGACGAGAGCATGATCCGGGCCATTGCCAAACAAGCCGAAGCCGAGCGGGAACGACGCGCCAAGATCATCCATGCCGAAGGGGAGTTCCAGGCTTCACAACGCTTAGTGGATGCCGCCAATACACTCGCGGGTGCTCCAGGCGCCATGCAGTTGCGCTATCTACAAACACTGTCGGGCATCGCTGGCGAGAAGAGTTCGACCATCGTGTTTCCGATGCCCATCAATGTGATGGAGATGTTCAACAAGGTTGTAGCAGCTTCCGCGGAGAACAAGCCCTAGGAGTCTGCGCGGCAGAAGGCGGCGGTACGAGGCGAGTGTCAATTCGAGGTCGATCTTTCGTTCGTTTGAGGCGCGTGAGTTAAGTGTTACGCAACGAAAACGAACGGAAAAGCGGGCCATCGTTGCGCCGCCGCTGCCTGCTGATCTTCTGTCGCCCAGACTCGTATGGGCTGGTCCAGATCAACGACCACCCTGCCTGTACGCCCTCGGCAGCACCAGTACCTCGAGTATCCACTTCATAAACCATTTTGCGTGCGGTGTCGCCGAACAGACCGGCCGAACCAGGCCGCATCACCCGGCTCTTCCGGCTTGTCAGAACCCGGCGGATACCCCGGATGATGGGACAGCTCCGCGCCCAGCGCCCTTTCGATTAGCGCCTTCTTGAACCATCGACAGGTTATTGACCGCCTCGGCCGACATAGGCCCCGTCACCAACTGCTCAATGATCTCCTTCGGATCCTCGGAAACGTAGCCGCAGCAGCCATCGCCGCCTTTGTCGCCTTTCTGCCTGGCATAGTTCCTCCTCACCGTCTTTACTATGCCTCGCATACAAAAATCAGGTCAGGCTTACGCAGACCGCGCCGACGCTCCTGTCGAGTTGCGCGCCGTCTAACCCGGATTCGGCCGTGCGGAATTGGGAGACGCGAACCCGCTGATACACGTCTCCGATGGACCTAACGGGCGCCTCCATCTGATATTTCAGCAGGATGAAATCAAAGGCCACGGGAGCGCTGGTGCTGTGCTTCACCATGCAGGCGACGCGGTACAGCGGCAACGCGTTTTTCGGCTTCTCCGGGATGGGGTATCGCCACGCTCGACCGTATCCAGCCAACACTGCTCGCGTTGCCCACGGACGCCGCGACGCTGACATCGCAGTGGCTGTCGCTGTTGCTCGTGTCCGCCATCGGCTTCGCCATGTATCCGCAGGCCATTCAACGCATCTACGCGGCCGGTTCGCTGCGCGCGCTGAAGGCCGGCCTCACCGCGATGCTGGTCGTGCCCTTCGCCCTCTGCGCGTGCACGCTGCTGATCCGGCCTGTCCGGCGCCGCGTTGCCTCCTGGCCTCACCGACAAACAGTCAGACAGCGTGGTCGCGCTGCCGCTCGTCGACGCTCTGGCCGATCACTACTGGCTGGTTGTTTTCGTGTTGTGCGGCGTGCTCGCCACGATCATGTCGACTGCGTCGTCGGTCGTGCTGTCGCTCTCGTCCATTTTCACCCGCGACCTCTATCACGCAAGCTTTCGCCCGCGCGCGGGGCGCGGGAACTGGCGCTCGCCGGTCAGATGATGGTAGCCGGCCACACCAGGTGGTGGCCGTTTCGGGCAGGTCTACAACCTCGCGGTGTGCGTAACTGTATCGGCGACGGCGCGCATGCCGGACGCGGTCGCCGAACGCGTAGAGCAAGCGCCGTTGAGGGCCGCAGAGCGCCGCGCACCGCTCGAACCCCGCCTGCCCGCATGAGGACCCTGGCGCGCCAGCAGTCTGCATAACCGTCAATCAGGGCGCTTCATCTCGAATAGGTCACGCACCACCGTGTAGTCGAAATAGCCGAGCCGCGCCACCGGCGCAAGCGCTGCGGTGTCGATGCGGCCATCGATGATGAGAGCATCGTCGATGTGAATCCCAACCACGCAGCCGATCACCAGATGGCTGCCGCGCCCGCCTGGACCCGACGGCAAGGCGACAATCTTCCACACTTCGCACTCGAGAGCGGCCAGCGCCCGCGCCACCCTGAACGGGCGAACGCTGCGCGACGGTGCGCCGATCAGTCCGGCGAGATCGAACTCGCTGGTGCCCCGAGCCACTTCCTTCGAAGTCTCGTTCATGGCACGGGCAAGCGGTTCCGAGACGATGCTGGCTGTGAACTCGCCCAACTCGCGCACGTTGGCCAGCGTGTCCTTCGCGCCACCGCCCACCTTTTCGTTTGGTGCAAACACCACCATCGGCGGGTCCGCGGATACTGCGTTGAAGTAGGAAAACGGCGCCAGATTGTGCGCCCCGGACGCCGACATGCTGGCGATCCAGCCGATCGGGCGCGGTGCCACCAGCGCGTTCAGGGGGTTGTGCGTGAGTGGCGCCGGCCGCAGGTCGTCACGCGGGTCGTAGAACATCAGCGCCTCGCGCGATTTGTCGAAAACCCTTCGTCGGTGCCGAGAATTCGCGGCGGCAGCGCCAGGTCCTCTTGCCAGAGCAAGGATTCCATGTAGATGTTGAGCGGCTGATCCTGGATGGTGAGTTCATAAACGGGTTCGCCCTCGTACGACGCATGATTATGCACCGCCCAACCCGGGGCGGACACCATCAGATCGCCTGCCTTCCACTCGTACCGCTTGCCTTCCACGCGGCTGTAGCCGGCGCCGCGAAAGTAGTAGTTGATGGCAGACGAGACGTGCCGATGGGGCTTGTCGACGATTCCGGGGGGCGAATCGTGATCGTGGCGAAGAAATTGGGTGTGGTGCCGTTGAACCGGTCGGTACGGGGGTTGAAGAGCAGATACAGGCGCCGGCCGCGATACGACTCGCCGAGTGCCGCGAGTTTGTCGAGCTGTTCCTTCACGGTGTGCCACGGCCAATGCAGGCACCGGGATGGAACTGCGGGTGGGCTGATGAGCGTTTCGTACGGCATCAGGGCGGCACCGTCCGCGCCAATGGTGAAAGTCGGCAACGCCTCGGCACCGGTTGCTTCCTCTTCTGCCGCCACGCCCGCCACCCTCGGGTCGTCCTCGACCAGCAGCACGCGCATCATTTCGAGCAGCGCCGCATTGGAGTAGGTGAGCCGCGCGTGCAGACCCTTGCTGTCGTTGATGTGCCGGTAGGTGGCGTACGACGGGTGGCTCCAGGCATCGTATTGCGCGTACGAGATCGTACGCTCCCCCACCACGGCACGACCGCTGCCGCGTATGCAGAAGTTCACCTGAGTGGCATTCTGCCGAACAGGAACGGTTTCCTCGCCCGGTTTCAGGACATCGAGTGTCACTCGCACGCCAGGCGTCAGTCCCCGCCCCACGGGCGGCGCGCTCGGATGCACGAACATCACCTGGCGCCGGCCGTTCGCGGGCCGCGGCAGATCGGCCAGCGACTCGATCTGTGCGTCGATCATCTCGCGCCTGCCGGAGATACCGAAGGAACTGATTGATCAGTTCTTGAGTGGACCGATGAATGCCGAAGCCGTGAACAGGGCGACGGTGGCATTCAAGAAGGCGTTGATCGAACGCATGCTGGCTGCAGAG
>Ga0105050_10001692_pt1 | contig 32746 bp, 17 predicted proteins | sample FRY01_FD_78088 | JGI IMG/M metagenome (GOLD analysis project Ga0105050, IMG submission 78088) | Freshwater microbial communities from Lake Fryxell liftoff mats and glacier meltwater in Antarctica - FRY-01 | ecosystem: Environmental > Aquatic > Freshwater > Ice > Glacier meltwater ...
CTGTACCAAAAAGTGTTATCAATTTGAAACCAAAATTTCGAATTTTTTTAAATGAAAGTAATAGTTTTTATTTTAAATATATAATTGGTGAAGATAAAACATTAGTTGATGATCTAACTTTAATAAATTATTTTCAAGATAAAAATAATGATCATACAAAAAATATTGCTCAATTTTTAGTAACAGACAAAATTAGTACTTTAGATGATCTATTAGATTATGTTAGTATAATTAGAAAATACTTAGATCGTCAAATAAACATAAATAAATAAAATAATGCCAGATATTTTTGAAAAAAGAATCCCCTACAAACCATTTGAATACCCAATTTGTGATCAATTTTCAGAAGCCATTGAAGATACATTTTGGGTTGCAAAGGAAGTAAATTTTGATGCCGATGTTCATCATTTTCATACTGAACTAGACGAAAATGAAAAATATATAATTGGTACTATATTAAAAACTTTTGCGCAAACAGAAGTATTTGTTGCTGATGAATTTTGGGGTGTTATCGCCAATTATTTACCAAAACCAGAAATTGCTCAAATGGCAGCTACTTTCACTCAAAATGAGTGGAGACATGCAAAAGCTTACGATAAATTAAGCGAAGTTTTGGGCCTTAGTGATTATCAGACTTTTCTACAAGATCGAATTGCTGTACAAAGATTTGAAAATTTAACATCAATACAAATAGATCGTCTTGGTAAACCGGATAAACATGATGTTGCAAGAACATTAGCATTGTTTGGATGTTTTACTGAATATGTTAATTTATTTAGTCAATTTGCAATTTTAAAATCATTTAGTTCTAATGGAAGAAATTTATTATCTAATATTGCAAATATTATTGATTGGTCACAAAAAGATGAAGCTGTACATGCTTTAGCAGCTATGATGTTATTTAATAAAATTATCGAAGAAAATCCAGAGCTTTGGAATGATGAATTTAAAGCACAAATTTATAAAGCTGCAGGTGTTACTTTTGATATTGAAATAAATTTATTAAACCAGATTTTTAAATTTGGAGATTTACCAAATTTGAAAAAAGATGATTTAATAATGTTTATGAAAGACCGAATTAATAAGGCTTTAAATTTTATCGGATTGAAAAATATTTATGAGATAAATTTAACAAGTTTAAAAGCTCTAAATTGGTTTTATGATGATTCATTATCATTAGAACATACAGATTTTTTTGCTAAACGTCCTACAGCTTATACGAAATATCAAGCAATTTATAATAGTGAATCGGTTATGATAACCCGTGATGAAATGGAAATTTTAAAATAATGGAAGATATATTAACATTTACTCTTTCCCCTGAAGATTCACAAGACGGAATCGGGACAAGATGGTTAAGTAATTTTGCTCCCTCTAAAGTGATTTTAGATGAAATAGAATATCCTAATGTGGAGCAGGCTTACCAAGCTTCAAAAAATAATAGTAAACAGTGGCGCTCATATTGTGCTGCTGTAAAATACCCGCAAACAACAAAAAAATTAGCACATCGTGATGTATTAATTTATCGTGCAGACTGGGATGATAAATTGCGAGTAAAAATCATGCGATCATTGTTAATGCAAAAGTTTTCTCAAGAATTATATCGTCAACGGTTATTACTTACTGAAACAGCACATCTTGAAGATGGCAATTTTTATGGTGGATATTTTTGGGGGACAGATATAAAAACCCGAAAAGGTAAAAATATATTAGGAGAATTATTAATGGATATTCGTAACGAATTAAGAAAAGTAAATGAAAAAAAGCGTAATATTACAGAACAAAATTTTTAAACTATGGCATTACTACCAGCTTCAGAATATATAAAAACCTTTGTAAAAGGTAAAGATTACCCGGTGTACATGGATACACCGGCTTTGTTAACGCTTGCAAGCGGTTATTTATTACCCGGAGAAGTACCAAAAGACGCAATTAGACGACTTGCAAAAAGAGCAAGCGATATATTAAAACGCCCCGATCTTGAGCAAGCATTCTTTGAGTGTATTTGGAATGGTTGGATAGCACCTAGCTCCCCCATTTGGGCAAATTTTGGCGCCATCCGTGGACTCCCAATTTCATGTTTTGGTTCTTTTGTTGAAGATAGTATTGCTGGTATTTTTGATACCGTATCTGAAATAGCGATGATGTCAAAACTCGGTGGCGGTACATCAGGATATTTTGGTGCCATTCGAGGTCGTGGCTCAAAAATTGATAACGGGACAAGTAAAACTAATGGATCAAAACCATTTCTTCAAATTTTTGATAGTGTCATTAATCATGTGTCACAAGGTAAAACCCGACGTGGAGCATTTGCTGGTTATCTACCAATTGATCATTTAGATATAAATGAATTTTTAAATATCCGAAAGCCAGGAGACCCTGTTCAACAATTATTAACTGGTGTTTCAATATCTGATGAATTTATTGAATCATTGTTCGATGGTAACCAAAAATCATTAACAACTTGGGCCAAAGTAATAGAAAGTCGTATTAGTTCTGGTATTCCATATATATTTTATGAAGGGAATGCAAACAAATTTGCTGCCGATGTTTATAAAATATTACAGAAAAAAATATTACATTCTAATTTATGTACCGAAATAATGCTGCCTGATAATATAGACGAAAGCTTTATATGTTGTCTACTCTCATTAAATTTATTTAATTATGATGATTGGATGACCACAGAAATGTGTGGATTAACAGTACCACAAATTGCAGTTTATTTTTTAGATGCAGTAACTGATGATTTTATTCAAAAGGCATCTTCTATACCGCACATGGAAAAGGCTGTGGCTTTTGCTGAAAACCACCGTGCACTAGGAATTGGTGTTTTAGGATGGCATTCTTATTTGCAATCAAAAAATCAACCTTTTTGCGGAATTTTTGCTACTGCTATGACTAATAAAATATTTAGTCAAATTCGGAATGAAGTTTTTGAAGCATCAACAATGATGGCATCAGAATACAGTGTAGCTCCAATCTGTTTAGCGGCGGGAATTAATCGCCGTCATTCAACTTTATTAGCAATTGCTCCAACAGTTAGTAATGCCACGATTCAAGGTTGGCCAGTTAGTCCAAGCATTGAACCTTTACCGGGAAATTATTACATTCAGAAAGCAGCAAAAGGAACTTTTATCAGAAAAAACCCTTTTCTTGAACAAAAACTTGTGTTATATGGTATGAATATTAATGAAGTATGGGATTCAATTAAAATAAAAGCTGGCTCTGTGCAACATTTAGAGTTTATGACAGCTGAAGACAAAGAAACATTTAGAACTTTTGAAGAAATTAATCAATTTGAATTAGTTAAACAAGCTGCAATACGACAACAATATCTTGATCAAGGACAGTCGTTAAACCTAAATATTCCACCAGAAACAAATGCCAAACAAATAAGTAAACTATATTTATTTGCTCATAAATTAGGGTTAAAATCACTTTATTATCAGCGTTCAAAATCAATTTTAGCTGGTGGTTTAAATATAATGGATGAAGAAGCTTGTGTGGCTTGTTCAGGATAAAAATAATAATTAAATAATAAAATATGAATGAATTTATAAGTGTTTCTCTTCTCATGAAAGTTATAACAAGAGAAAAAGATTTATTACTTGTTGAAGATTTGGAAGGAAATCAATATAACTTTCACGGATCAGTGTTAAATACATTAGTTTCCTCTGAACAAACTGAAGGTGATATAAAAACGTGTTCAAAATCTGAATTAGTGAGTATTATTTGTGAAAATAGAGAACGAGTGTTACAAGTTACTTTTATAAATAAAGCCCAAATATTGTTAACTCGCTCAATAAGAGGGGGTTGGGTTGATTCTCTGGGCTACATAGTTGCTAATGATCTAGAAAAAGAATTTAATAAAGAAAATGCTTTTATTAAAATTGATACTCGTCATCTTGTCAGCGCAATTATTTGTAAAACCAAATATAATACTAAATAAATATAATACTAAATAAAATATGAATATTGAAATAAAAAAAATGATTGAAAGCGCTGTGAATAATGATCCACAGGCTAATAATAGCACAATTGCAAATACAGTTTTTATTTTGTGTAATGGTACATTTTCACTCGGAACCTTGAAAAATTATGTTGGAAAGGTTCGTAAATTATCAAATGATTCCGTAACTAATGAACCAGTAAGTTTCGTAACTGGTTCAATTACTGATGTCTTAGTAGGGAATAAAAAGTTTTTTTTCAAAATAGAAGCATCACTAACGAAAAATGCAATAAGATTGATTCTTGAATCTCCAAACCAAACCAATCTCGAATATTTTGAAATATTACGCTTCGCTGCACAAGAGCAGGTGAATAATATTACAACTCAACAAGAATGTGAAAATGCAGTAATAGCAGCACTTGGTTTTCTGAACAAAACTATTGAACCAAATTCTAAATTATCAACAGAAGTATTTATATTTCCAGAAAACTTTTTTATTGAACATTCGTCAACTGACTATCACACTAAAATTGTTCAAGACGGTAATCCAAATGACACAATTTTAATTTATTCTTGTAATGACGAAATTGATTTAACATACAAAGGGTTAAGATCAAAACTACAACTAGGTAATGTCCCAGCTACTACTTCATCAATAAGATCGAATATAAATAATAGATGGAGCGATGCATTATATTCTGGAATTACCGAAGCATTATTAATAGGGAATTTATATACTAGTATTTGTATATGTGCATATAGCGATGACACATCTAGTAAAATTGATGCAACTATCTTACAATCTTATATCAGAACTTGTCAAGACTTAATCCATTGGAATATTTCTGCCGTTTTACTAGGAGGTACAAGCGCAATATTTAAACGAATTGGTATTGATAGTTCTAATATAACAAAAAACTTTGTAAATTATATGGTTTCAAGACATCATTTTAATAATGCTGCAAAACATAATTTACCAGTAGTGAATTATACATACAATAGATATGAAGATTAAGTACCTGAGATATGAATTTTTTTATCATAACTTTGATAAGTTAATAAATCATTATATAATAAATAAGTAAATATGAAATTAAATGAAGTAATTGTAGTATTAGATGAATTAAAAGATAATTCAACTGAAGTAGCATTTTTTGTTACAAAAGACGGTAAAATTGATACTGTTAAGCTTGGTCAATGTTTTGACGCAATGCTTTCAGAAGCATGCCGTTCTAATGATGAAGTTAAGTCAGCAGGAAGGAGATTTCGTCTTGCAACCACCGCTATGCAAAAACAATTTTTAACTTTACGCGGTGTTTCTGTGAAATAACTATTAAACAAGTAATAAAATGCTTTTAACAAACCTAGAGTCTAATTATTCTTTATTAAGAATAAAAGAGATTCTAGGTTTTAAATTATCAAACATGACAGGACCTATAAAATTTGATATTCAATTATCTGACGAACAAAAAGATGCAAAACGAATAATTTTAGAAAATGATATTACGTTGGTATTAGGAGGAGCAGGTAGTGGAAAAACTTTAGTTGCTGTTCAAACAGCAATGGATCTTTTTTTTAAAAAAGAGTGTGAAAAGATTTATTTTGCAAGACCCGCAGTTACCGCTGATGAAAATTTAGGTTTTTTACCAGGAAACTTAAAAGATAAATTAGAAGAATTTATTTTACCTGTTCTTGAAAATTTATGCACTGTTTATGGAAGTACCAAATCCAAACAAGACAAAATTACAAAACATTTAGAAGAAAAAGACTGGGAGATTTTATCAATTGGTCACTTACGTGGGAGAACTTTCACAAATTCAATAATCGTTGTAGATGAATGTCAGAATGTAACAATTCGACAAATGGCATTAATTTTAACACGTCTTGGTCACGGATCAAAAATGATTTTAACAGGTGATTTAGCACAACATGATTTAAAACACTATACAGAATCTGGTATGCGTCGTTTATTGAGTGTAATACCTCGAATAAACGGGATGGCAGAAGTTACTTTAAAGGATAACTTTAGATCCGGTGTTGTAAAAGAAATCATTGAAATTTGGGATACACTTTAAACTTTAATAAAAATGAGAAATTTAAAAACGTATTACAATAGTTATTGGTCTTTTGTGTGGGATGTTCCACGTATTAAAACTTGGACACCATTTTTGCAAAGAAAAAGACCATTGTGGACTATTGGACTGTTCTTTTTTGGAACATTTGGATGGTTATCGTCTCTTGAAGGCGATCTAATAGGGTTAGTATTATATAGTCCACTTATAGCGTTGTTGTTTGGATGGTATATGAACTGGAAAGACAAATGGCAATAATAATAAGTATAATAATAGCATTATCATTAGTTATAATTGGTGCAATAAGCTTGGCTTATAGTCATTCTTCATCACATAAAAAGTTTTGGCCTGATACTTTTTGGGATATGGAATTATCAGCTAAAAGAAAATATAAAAATGGTAATGTAGCAGACGGGCCAAAATTTTGGGGTTCAACAACCTACTTTGTTTGGTTAACTGACGGATGGCATCTTATGAATTTTATCTTTAATAGGTGTTGGCAAGGTGCTATTGCTATATTCTTCCCTGGATACTGGTCATTAATTATGTTTTTTGGCATTGGTATTTTATTCTCAGGTATTTTTGAACAAGCTTACAAACTAATTAAAAATCCACCTTTTGATGCAAAATAGGTTAAGCAATATCAATAACGAAGAACAATTAGCTAAGGTTCTTACAGAATATTTTAGCGATTTTAGTATGTATGCTGAAGTTCCAAAAACTGACGGAACAATAGCCGATTTAGTTTTGGAAAAAGATGGTACAAGGATTAGTCTCGAAACTAAGCTTAATTTCACTTTTAAGCTCCTAGAACAAGGAATAAACAACAATGGATACTTCCACTATAGTTACATTGTTTGTCCGGCTTCTCGTGGCACTGTGCGCAACTTTCAGAGACAATTATGTAGAGATTACGGAGTTGGTTTAATTGAAATTAGCGAATCAAATTCTCAAATAAAAGTGATGGAATTAGTTTCGCCAGTAAAAAATCTTCAAATATTATCAGTAACTTTTGATGACTGGATGAAAAAAAGTGTTGCTGGTACTAAAGATAATAGGTGGACAGCATTTAAAGAAACCTGTTATCAATTAGCAACAGCATTAAATCGACATGATGGTTTGACTATACATGAAGCTCTAGAAAAGAGCACCCATCATTATTTTAATACAACTATTGCTAAAGATTTAATAAAGTCTTATTGTATTTCAGGAGTTATTAAAGATTTCAAATATGATAATGGACGGCTTTTTTTGACAGAAATTGGAAAAAATAACTTAAAAAATATATACGAGAAATGGGAATTATTAATGTAGTGAACAGATATACACACAAAGGCCCACAAGAAAATGAGTTGGATATTGATATAGGACTGGAAACAATATTTTATAATCCATTTATACAATATGGTGATCAACCACAAAATTATGCAATTCAGCAGTACGAGAAGTATATTTTAGATAAACTAGTTTTACGAGATAAAGACTTACACGAACATTTTACTACTATTAAACAACTTGTAAAAAAAGATTATACAATAAATTTAGTTTGCTCATGTACACCAAATGAGTGTCATGGCACTGTTATAAAAACAATTATAAATCGATGGATTCAATCAGAATCTGAAAATTAAATTAATATGGAAAAAATTATTATGGAAAACGGAAATGATGATTTACAAGTTTGGGGCGATCCAAATGCTTGGGTATTACTTCACTCGGCTTCATCAAAAAAGGAAGGCTGGAAAACAATAACGAAAGCAATGATGTCAGATCAAGGATGTTTAGTACAAGTTACTAACTTTGAAAAATCTAGCGAAGGTAATTATACAGTATCTACGGCTTTAAGTTTTGTACCTGGTGTATGTATTGGGGAAAAATTATCTAAGGATGGTTCCGTAGTTGCAAGGGGATTAATAAACACTGAGTTATCTAATCTTGCTAGCAATATATATCATGTGGAATATAACAATTATATCGCTAATGTCCGGGGCCCACAAGATCAAGAAGTATGTCCACCAGAGTCAAACTATCCACCGAACAGTGGGTCTGGGCATCACATTGATGAAGGTGATTTTTCAGTCGAAACTCCACCAGAATCTTGATTGATCAATTACGTGCATTCGGTAAATTAGGTGAGCACATTAGAACTGGTTTAATTCACTTAATTCCATTTAACACGGTGATAAATACATTAAATAATGAGAATGCTATTTTTATTAAAAATTATAATGCGAAATATATGTTCTTAAATTTAAAAAATCAGAAAGAATTATTAATAATTGATAATTTAGATTCTTTAGATTTTTGTTTTCAAGGATATAAACGGGTACCAACACCAGATGAAGTAAAGGGTTATAATAAATAAATTTAATTAATAAAATGGGAGTTATCACAATAGTGGTAGCTCCCATTTTTTTTTTGTTCAAAATTAATTATTCCCAACCATCAAAAAGATTTAAAGATTTGGTCATACCAAACATATTACGGGCATATTTATTTCCTTTTTCAAAATCACCAACTGAACTTGCTGCAATAATCGATCCAGCATTTTGTAACAATCTTTGCATATAAGAGAACGCAGCAATTGGAGACCCAGAAATCATTGAGTCGCCTATCTTCCAAATAGCAATATCGCCTAATGAATTCATAATAGTCATCATCATGAGTTGTCCGCCAGGTGTTTTCCAAATTTCATCTTCATCATCAAAAAGCATAGAAAAAAGTATTGTTAATAACGTAAACATAACAATATCTGAAGTTAATTTTGCCAAATTATTCTTTCTACCAGAATCTAAATCTGCTAAGTTTTTTAAAGTATAATTTTCATCATTTGCAACTTGATATACACCTTTGCTTAAATGCAATAGTGTTTGAATAATACCTTCTTGTTCACTATGTACAAAATCAATTATTTCATTGCCTTGTGAATCTATAATAATTTTTTCGCCACCACGGAATTGACTCAAATGTCTTGGAGTCCAATAATTTTCAATTTTGGGTGCCATCCAGTTTTTAAATTTTGAAAATAGTCTACCAAAACTTGTTACAGAAAGACGTGTTTTACCACGTTTATCCATTGTACCATAAATATGCATCAATAAATCTAATTTCTTATCTACCGCTTTTGCAGTATATGGAAAATTTGGCATTCCATTAGCATCCACTTTATTTTCTTTGGTTAATTCTTTTTGATGGTACTCAAATAATAAATAAGCAAATTTTTCTTGCTCAGTTAGTGAGTCTTTTAATACTCCGTCAGCATTAAATAAAGATTTTTTTATTTTTCCACTGTTATCCAATATTAGTTCATATCTCTTATCTTTTGTATAATCATAACTAATAGTACCTTTTCCATCTGCAGTAATTGCCGGTAAAACTCCATCCTGATCCATCATAGCAATGAAGCCAGCGGTAGTGACAATTTTATGTGGGTACATCAACCATGCGTACATATTTTTTGATTGCCATAATGATCCACCCCTAGATAATAAATGTTCGTCTCGTACTAATCCTTCGCTATCAGCATTATATAATCCAAATGAATTAATAATAGAAGCTGTTAAAGTATCTGCATTAATTCTTTTTCTTGTTCCGATACCACGTAGTCCATCTTTTGTTATTTGTGCCATTCCTTTTGAAAATCCTACTGCACTGAATTCTGCCTGATTTCCTCTTAGCGATTGTGCAAATAAACTAGTTATGGTAGAGACAGACATAGTAGTTTGTTCTAATAATAATTGTTTAAAAGATAATCCTAAGGCCCCAATTGTCATATACTTATTCATTTGGTCTAAAACTTGTGCAAAACGCCCTTCTTTTTTATGCTCATTTAACACTACCATTTTGACCATTTCATCAAGATATTTTCGAATACTAGTATTTTCAACAAAAGCATATTTTTCTTCTAACATCATCATTGTTGCTAAAGCGTTGTATGCCCCTAATGTTTCCTCATAATGTACTTTTTCCAAACTATCACGTACAAATCTGTTTAATAATAATTCTAAATTTTCTTCAAATTTAGGGGCTGTATCTTGCACTTCCCAAATATCACCTAACTGAACTATGGCTAATTTTTTATGTCTGTTTTCAATAGCACCATGACCAAATTGATTTTGATAAGAACGATCTAATAGTAATTGGAGATTTTTAAAATGTGAATCTTCTTCTTGAATTTTATATCCTTCATCTAATGATTGAGTCCACATTCCTTTTACTTTATTCCATAGTCCAAGTTGTTCCCGAACCATTGATTTACCTGTTTGTTCTAATAATGGAACCATTCCTAATTTCCAATCACCATTTTGTATAACAAGAGCAAAATCTTTAGCAGGTAATGTTAATTTTAGAAATTCTAACATTGTGTTATTAAAAAATCTTATATAATCTTTTTGTGCTGGCCCTAATGTATTATTGGTTTCGGGATCTTTTAGAACATAAGAATTTAAAGGATCACTTTTTCTATCTTTGAATGTGTTACCTTTATGCTCAAACATTTCTTGGAAATACTCATTAATATCAATGGATATACCACGTTTGATAATAGTAATATTTGTTTCTTTTTCCAAAGCTTTCATATGTACATCATGCTCGGTTTTAAATTGAGCAAACCTAGATTTTATTACCGATTGTACATTATTAATTTTACCATGCATATATTGTACTGCATCATCAGCCGTTCGACTCATTGTTCGAAAGTTCGCCAGTCCATGAATTTGTTGACGAAAATGTTGATAGTTAAATTGAAAGTCTAATAATGCTAAAGTTGCTCTAGATAATGCAACATATTCTCTATTCTTTAACAAATCTTTACGACTTAATTCAGTACCAACTTTCTTTTTTATAACTGCAGCAATTGCTTCTGACATTTGAATCATTTCTCGTGCCAATTCATCGTTTCCAATTTGATTTTTTGAATGTTTTTCAAGTTTTTCTTGTAATCTTTTAACTGATTCTTTATTAAGATGTTCCAAATCTCCAGTTAATTTTCGATTCATAAATCGTTGAACAAACTTAACAGCATCAACTTGATAAAATGACGGATTCATATTTAAATCGTCATCTAGTAGTTCTAAAACTGCTGTACCTGATATTGTAGATTTTTTATCATCTTGAAGTAAATCTTTCAATACAGCTAAATGAGGTAAAATATCTTGCATACTCATTACAGTAGGTCGTGTTGTTGTAGATTGGTTTAATATACCAGCTGCTAAACTATCGACTGATTGAATATAATCTAATTGTTTTAACTGCATTGCTACTAATCCTAATTCCAACATTCGATAATATTGTTCTTTATTTGGTAACGGGGTCTGAATGTCATATTTACTGCTTCGGATATAGGCATCGCTAAAATATTTATGAAATACTGAAGTTCTATCTAATTTACCAGATGTATTCTCTAGCGTTGCCCAACTTTTATAAGATATGCTAAAAATTTTAGAACTACCATCTAGTTTATTTATCGCTACTAAAATATTATCATTTGTTGACTCCATACCCGGTAAGTTTTTTACTTGCTGCAAAGTATGTGTTTCAGGATGCATATCATCTAGTAAATTTCTAGCTTTTTCTTCCTGTCCATGCCATTTCTCGGTCTCAAAAAATCTCACAAAATTTTCTGCTAAGTCATTAACTTGCATTTTATTTTTTTGATAATACGTACTTATCTGATCATACATAGATGGTTGATTACCAAAGTCTAACCAATTAATTCTTGCACCATATAATCCAATAAAGTAATTTTGGTCTTGCGTATCTTTGTAAGGCGATCGTATTGACTCCCTAATTATTTTCCAATAAAAAGCATCTGGATTATCAAATTCATCAAAGTTTTGTTTCCCGGATAGATCATAAATGATATCTTTGATCTGATCCATAGCTTCCCCTTGTTTTTTATAAAGCTCATTTATGTCAATATTAAGCTTACTTTTAAAATAGTTAACAAGGTTTGATCGTCTAAATTGTAAGTTAATATTTCTTTGAATTTGGGCTCGCATAGGCTGTCCTTCAGTCTTTTGGTTAGTGCTAATATCAATGTCTATAAATACAGCATTTGCTGTTCCCAGTCTTGCACTACCAAAATTTCTTTCTAATATTAAACGATAAATAGATATTTGAACTTCAGCTGCTGTTTTAGCGTTATTAAATAAATCGCCAAAAGCACCGTTTCCATCATTTATTTTTCCTAAATATATTGAATCAAATATATTTAATCTTGATTTTTGGTTAAATCTTTTTTTAGTTTTCCAATCGTAAACATGAATTTTCCCGTCTTGATCATAAATTACTAAGTCCATTACCCCTCTTGTCTTTAATGTGTGATCTACAAGAGGTAATTCTACTTCGTAATCAAAGTCTCGACCAAACGTTGCTGATTTTAAAAATTCTTCTATGTCTAATAAGAAATACTTAAATTCACTTTCATCGCTTGAATTAAATTTTTTACCGCCAATATCAAATGTGCTTTGTATCACTGCTTGCACATCCAATTTTGGGTTTAACAATAAATATTCTTTTCTGTTGATTAAATATTGTTGGATCATTTCGTGAATTTTGCTACCACCTGTTGCACTAAAATCCCAATCACGTTTTAAAGTTGCAATTTTTTCTCGTAATGCTTTAGGGTCAGCCGCTATTTTATTAGTAATATACTGTTCTACAGTCTTAACAAAATCTTCTGGAAACTTTCTTAAATCAATAAAAAAATCATCTTTCAAAATTGTTTCTCTTGGACTGTCTAGGTATTCTGCAGGAAAATAAGTAGCTTTTATATCAATACCTTCTGGAAAAACACTTTGCCCGGGGCTACTTTCTAATTGATTAGTGTCATAAATTTTGAAAATAAGTGATCTTAATTCAATACTTTTCAAAATATCAATAATTTTCTCTTCACTGATACCACCACTATTAATTATTTGAGATGGCGACGTCCAGTCAGATCCTGTTTTATCGAAGTTCCATTCACCTCTTGTTTGATAAGATCGCATTTTTTCCACAAATTCTTGAAATTCTTGTTTCATTTGTGCCTTAGATCCTTTTGAAAATCTTGTCGCTAACAGCGGTAATACAGATTTTAAATATTGTGATTTGGCCACATCTTCGCTAGTACTTCTATTATCATAATATGCAGAAGATAAATTACCTTCAACATCATAATATACAGTTCTACACTTTTTGCTCATATTTTTATTTTTAAATACAGATCGTTTTTATTAAACCCATTACCCTTAATTTAGAAAAAATTTCTTCTTCTGTAAAGTTATTCAAAAGCCCATTCATAGTGGATTGTGTATTACTGTTAACTGTACTAAAAAAGGATCCATCTCCGAATACAACTTCGCTACCAAGTTGATTTATAATATCCATTAATGACATACTTGTGTCAATTTCAAACTCAGTATCAGTAATGCCAAACATGTCTTTAAATAGAGAATTAAACCAATTTCTAAATCCTTTTATAGAATTTTTAATTGATTTCCAAATACTTTCTTCTTTTGACTCTTCTAATATAGATTTAGTAACTTCCGTTTCTAATAGCTCTTGATTAACAAGACCAAACAATGATGCAAAAACTTCCTCTCCAAGTGCATCACCCTGTAATTCAGGATATAATCTAGCAATTTTGCTTGCTAATGGATGTTCTAATGATAAATCAATAATTCTTCTAAAAATTTCCGGTTTGTTTATTTTTAAATAATCAATATATACGTGACCAATAACTTCATGCAAGGCGGAATCCGCAGTTGCAAGGTCTTGATTAATCACAATATCGCCGTTTGGAGTGACAAATGCCGCCTTATTGCTAAACACTTTACCATATTTCAACTCAATATCTTCTGATGACAAAATTTCAATATTTGTTCCCAATTTGTTATTTAAGAACTCCGTCATTTTTCTCAATAATTCTGGTGATACCCGTTTTGACACTAAAGCTTTTTCTCCCCACTCAGCTTGTGATAAACTTAAAGACCCTTTCATAAACTTAATGTCTGGATTACTGAAACCTCCTGTGGATGATTCGAGTACCCAACCCAATTCTTCTACATATTTATAAACACCTTTATCATCTTTCACGGTAGTACCATCTGGCCCCGCAATACCATTATATAATTGAATATAGCCTAATGGATTATACAAGTTCATAATTACTTGTCCAGGTATAAAATTAGTTTCTAATTGAAATGCATCAATTTCAGTGGCTTTTCGTGCACCTGCAACTACTTCAATCCAACCTCTTGTACCAAATTCATTCCATTGCCAAACATTCCCGTCTTCATCTTTTGCTTCAATAATGCTATCGTTAATTGCTCCTTCAAATATAGTTTCGCTTACAGTAAATTCCCCTGTTAATAAAACTTGTGAAATCGTTCTTAATTGATTATAGGTCATATTGATACCTCTTGGTGAAGCAATTTTGTTTTGTGTTTTAAAATTCATATCAACAGGTGAATTATCAATATTTGGAACTAGTTCCCATGCTCTATCACCTAATTTGTATAATTCTCCAGTTTGTGATTGAGCATACCAATCACCAGTTGAATCTTTTACTACAAAAACTTTTTTGTTGTCCAACTCATAATTTGAGAAAGAAACTAATTTTCCTTTATTTACTTCTAGAATACCAACTGGTTTACGACTAAATAATTGCTTAAAATAATCAGATTTTAATGCTTTCCCATATTGTATATGGTTAGATAGGAGATTTGTTAATGAAGAATTCCATCGCATTTCTTTTATTTCAGATGCAAGAAAAGAATCATTGAAATTTATACCATCAATACTTTCTAAATAATTTTTTAAAATAACAAACTTCAAATCACGTATAGCACTATTTACTCCTTCTCGTGTAGTATCATAAGACTGAACTTTATCTAAAGTAATTGTAAATCGATCTCCTTCATCATTAAAAGAGATTAAACCATTTCGGACTAAATATCTGTAAGTATACGAACCTGCACTATGCATTTTAACAAACTTATCAGCACCTTTTGAAAGAGGTACTTTACGCTCAAAAGAAATATCAAAATTTCCGGTGCTTCTTTTTAGAGGCTTTATTTTAGAGTTATCTAATACGATTATTGTTTCCCCTTCTTTAAAAGCCAATATGTCATTCTTCATGAAATATTGATTAACGCTGGCTCCATTTAACCGTCCTTTCCCACCAGCCGTATGTCTGTAAGGGCCAAAAGTCATTAAAAAATTATAAATATCTCTATTGCTAACATTTTTTGCTTCAGAAATTAATTTTAATTCTTGTTCGCTTAATTTATTAGTAGTCATTAACTCAAAATATCCCGAGGAAGTGTCCATAGCTGTTCTTTCGCCAGCAATTAATTTATATCCGTTTGTTTCAGAATACTTCTTATGCGACAATATAGGATTTAAATCTTCTAAATAATTATTGGCAATATATCTGTTTCTTATCATGGCTAATTTAGCAACATCAGACACATCAAAACTACCATCTTTAAACACTTTGTTTCTTGCAACAACATAATTATGTCTAAATTCAGGGTGACTTTTTTCTAAGTCAGAAACAAATTGATCAAACGCTGAAAGAGAAGTATGTGGAAAATTAAGTCCAAGTTCTGTCATTGTTGCCAATTGTAAAAATCTATTAGCAAACATTTGTTCACGAACTAAAAATGCTTCACGAGTTTTTGAAAAATCATTTTCTTCTTCAATATCTGCTATTTCTCGTAGATGTGCAGTTAATTTTAAACCTCCATCCATTATACTATTTTTCCAGCTTGCAATTTTAGTTTGTGGTATAGCCACTCTGAAATCTCCAGTTTGACCTTCCCCTATTGCAGCATTACGCTCAGTAAATAGTACAGTGCCATGTGCTCCAGTATGATCTAATTCTCGATTAAAAGAATTATTCTGATTAAATCGTATTGGTAAACGTGATGAAGTTTTATACATAATAATTTCAGCGGTTCTAACATCAACTTTAATATTTTTAGCTGTTAAGCCTTCTTCCGTTTCTTGATAAGCGCTATATTTTGACATTACATATGCACGAATTTGTTCGTCAATACCAGAATTCAATCCAACCAAAATATCAGCTCCGGCACTAGCGACTCTATCTACAAACGGTTGTAGCGCTTCAAACATTCTTTGTACATGTTCTGCACTTACATTATCAGAAATTTTGGTCCCATACATCCAAACGACATCAGAGGATTTTATGGAATCATTAAAGATACCAAATCCTATTGTTCCTTTAATATCATCAATCCAGTTTGTTCCTACCACATATCCGGTATCTGCATCAGTAATTCGTCTTCTAAAATCAAATCCATAGGTTATATTCGCTCTTGATGCCGCTAACGTTTGATGCTCATCAAGTTCAATTTTTGCCTGTAATAATTGCTCAAGAAATAATCCAGGTTGTACTCGATCCGCATGCTTAATAGTTGCATTAGTTTCTTGCAGAGATACAACGCTGTAGGATTTATCTTTTAAAATAAATGGATATCTTTCAAAAATTTGTGGTAAGAGTTCTGTTGTTAAATCTAAACCAAATTGTGCAGCTTCATTATCATAAATTTTACCATAATCAAAATCTATTTTTCTGTAGATTAATCTAGCAATATAAGTCTTGTCTTTAATAACGACTAGAGCAGCACCATCTGTATTAAACGGTATGTCATTATTTAGAGGGATTGGTAAATAAGATTGTTCATTTACTAAAGTTGCGTCAACAACCGCTGTAGGTAAATTAATCCAACTATTATCAACAAATTTTTCTGTTAACAAATCTCTTAAAACCTCTCCTGTCGAAAATCCGTCTTGGTCTAAAGGAACTCTAGAATCATAAATAGCTTTATCACCAACTAAAGTTGCTAATTTATTAAAAGATGCAGGATTTTTGATTGCCCACAATCTCCACAGATCTTTATAAGCTTCATATAAGATTTCTCCATGTAGCATAGAATTCTTATTGGCAGGTGCATTAATACTTTTTCCCGGATATCCGCGTCTTTCATTCCAAATATCAGCTATAGTATTTTTATCGTCCCATTTTGTAAAATATGGATCATAAGTACTGGTAACATCATAAGCTTGATCGAATAGGTCACGAGTGAATCTAAAAGGTAAAGTTCTATTAATTTTCCGTGGATCAACTCCTCTACCTATTTCAGTGACCAACTCAGCAAATGATTCGCTAAATTGCAAATTTGTTGGTACACCAAATTTGTTTAATTGTTGAACAAATATTTTTGCGAGCTGTACTCCAGTTAATTCCCCATACACTTTTCCTTCAACACTTTGTGGTAATTGGACAAAAAATTGTTTTTTGCTATTAGTATTAGCCATTTTTATTAATCGCTCTATGGAGGTATAAATTTTACCAATCGCAAGAATGTTGTTATCTATGTCAACAACTCCAATCGAAAAAGATTTTACTTCCCCGTTTTCATCAGTGTGATATGATTTACCAGATATTGCCCATACTTCTTTTTTATAAGGCGTTTTTGCTATCCCAGCAATACTATGTAAGTGTTGATTATTACTATCAGATAAATATACTAACACATCATTTTCTCCCGGGTTATCAAAGAAATTTCCTGAGAAGTTTTTTACTTCTAATGCTTTATCATACTTTTTTTCAAGTTCATTTCGATAAGCATAACCGACCGCTTGTAATTTTAAATAATTATCATGTTTTTCAATAAGGCTTTCTATTTCGATTGGTTGATTTGGATCAACATTTTCTTCGCTACTGTTGGTTAAAAATAACATGAATGCCCGGTAACTATTGCCATAAGCCAAGTAATATTCATTATTAAAAATGCTATTATACCGTACTTGCTGGTATAATGGTAATATTTCTGATCGGAAATAATCACTTGCTGTATCAAATAATTGATTAAGTTTTAGTCGTTCTTCAATTAAATGATCTCGTCGTTCAAAACTTTCAGCTGTAGTTTTAAAAACCTTTTCAAAATAATAATATTTTTCGCCAACTTTAAAAGAAAAGTCAAGGCGTATAGAATCACTATCATTTTCAAAATCGCCATATTGGTTCGATAATTCATCTGACATAACAACAAAAAATTGTGGATACCCATTAATAGTTCCCTCAATAGTTATAGAGCCATCAGCAAGCTGTGAAACAACTGTGTCACTATCCCATTCAATAAATGAGTCTCGGTATAGTGGTTCTCCTTTTGAATCTTCAATATATAATCTTCTTATTGGACGAGTTTTTGCTTCCTCAGAATTGTCATCAAAATATTCTTCAACAAACTTACCTTCAATAAAATTTTCTTCAGTAACTATTCTTCCTGTTGTAATATTATTTAACACGCTATCACCTTGTTCAGCAACCATATTAATGTCAAGATTGATAGGATTTTTACTTAACATAGTTATTGACGAAATATCTGATGGTTTACTTAATCCTTCAATTGATTGAAGATTACTATAAGCTTTTTTAAGCAATAATCCCTCAAACCCACGCTTAGCAATTGCATCTTTAGCTGTTGGATCACCAATAAGAAGCGGGTTGTTTGAAAGAACAGGGATACTAGTTGGTACAAATACTCCTGAATTACTATTATAAACTTCCCAATAATATCGTTCTGTATTATAAACATATAGTGGTGTTCCTTGTGATGCTGCAGCTTTTGCGATTTGTAGAGCCATTGCATGTCTATTTTGTGAAGTTTTGGTTTTGTATTCAGACGGGAAATATGATTTAGCACCAATGTTTAACGCAATAAAATTTATTGCTCGTAAAAATTCGCCTGCATTTTCATATTTATATTTACCAGCTTCGTCTAAATAAGCTTTGTTCCTGATTAATTCTTCATCAATATAATTCTTTAAATCTTCATCAGTTTTTAAATTCTGCTTTCGACGAATCATACTAATCAAAGCTCTTTGTTCATTACTAACTTTAAGTTCAACAGATTGTCCAAAGCCCATTTCTTTATTAGAAACGTTAGATACTGGAATCATCATATAAATTGCATCGGCAATCGCTATTGCATTTGCTATTTTTTTATTTTCGGACGGATCTTCATTCCTCGATTTCATTACTTGCATATCTTCTGTTGCCTTCTGATATAACTTGTCACCTTTACTACTTAAATTTTCGTTATCGTATAATGTTACTTTTCTTGCAGCTAAACCTTTCTTTTCAAAATACTCTATTCGCTCCCGATCATATTCAGTTTGTGTGCCGATAATTGTTATATGTGCATTAGATAAATCAATATTTTCATTTAATTTTGTGTTACTTCTATATGAATCTAATTCAGCAGTAGAATTAATACTCCTTGCTCTTCCATTATGTGGTTTAAATTGATATACAATTGCTGTACCACTATTCAATTCTTTAACAAAATTATCGTCATTGGTTGGTGACTTTGTATAACCAAACATTTTATACAGAACACTTAGGTTATCCTTATTAATATTTCTTGATGTTTTAAAGGTAGAAATTGGTCCCTGGTTTGTAACTTCAAAGAATATTGGAGTTTTATTACTTCTATAAACCGGTAATAAAGCGGTACTACCAACTTCGGGTAATAACTTTCGTAATTCTTTATTTGAAGTTATAGCATGAGATGCCAATTTTTTCATAATATGACCAAATTGCTGTGGCGAAATTGCTCGTTTTAAATCCGGACGGAGAATATCAAACTTATCATCAAAACCAACTATAGGTGTAACAAACACAATTTCTGCAAGAGGAACTGTATTATTATTTTTAGATTCCATTATTGCTTTATAACCTTTAAAATACTTATCACCGCGTACTAGCTTTGATCTTATTTGATAAGGAACTACAGATGGGACACCCAAATATTTTAACTTTACATATACTGTTTGTTTTCCATCATAAAGTTTCCAAGTTACTTTTAGAAATTGTCCTGACTCATCTAAGTCTTCAGCTAATACTCGAAAATCTAATGGTAAATACTGTCCTCGTCCTTTAATAATTTCAGCGGAAACCGCTTCAGAAGGTCGATCAATCCGGGCAGCGTCCATACTGCTTAATTTTTTGGCTAATCTATCTGTACTTTTTCCAAAATTAAAACTATCAAAATACATATCTTCATTTAGAATTCTTAAATTATCAGCACTAATTTGTTCATTATTATCTAATACATATAATTGTTTTTTTTCATCATAAAACAAAACATTCGCTTTGTTTTCGTTACTATCAATAAAAACCGTTTTCCCTAATTGATATCCGGCCATTTGTAACGGGGTTATTCCTTGTAATGTATAAGGTATAGCTTTTATTGGTATAATAGGGGAAATTACAATATGACGATTTTTAAAACTCGGATCAGGCGATCTGTAAAATAATTCACCAGTTTCTCTGGAACGATAAATTGCAGGTGCAAGTGACAATTTTTGTCCATCTAGTTCTGCGTCTTCTGCATAAGCTTCCAATGCTGCATCAATATCTTCTGCTAAAAAACGTCGCAAGGTTTTATTTTCTGTGGAAATAACCGGTATCATCATAGGGTTTGCTAAAAGGATAGCTTCTGGTGAAAATTCTACTAATATTTCTTTTTGAAATTTCTCAACCTTTACTGGATTCTTTTGAATATCTGTTAAAAAGTTTGTATAATTTATGAATGTGTCTTTCTCAAATAATGACGCAAACGATTCTTTATTTCTTCCACCCTTGTTTAAAATCAATGTGTATATAAATAATGCCTCATGCAACTCTTTATAATTCGTATTATTTTTTAGTTGTAATAATTCAGTTTGTAAAGCTGCACGGGTTATCTCATGTGTATTAATTAAGCTTGGAACTTCAAGTGTTATCAAACCTTCTTTAATACGATTATCCATTAAATTACCTTTTTTTAATTTTTGGATAAATAAATTATTCTGTAATTCCGGCCAATCGTTTTTAAAATCATCTACCAAAAATGGCATCTTCCTCATAAAATCTGCACGTTCAATATTATTGGAAAGATCAAATGATTGACCCGAAAGAGTTAAATTACTATTTCTACTTTTAAGGTATTTTTCGATACCCAAACCATAAACAAAATTTCGTATTGAATTATACACAGTTTCGTCCACTTGTGTAGTTGACAAAGTTGATAACCTATCAACAGTCGCATTTAATAATTTATTGGTAAAAGAAACACTATTAATAAGTTCATCACCATACATTCTTGCTTCTAAATACCCTAAATATTGCTTATTTTTACTAAGAATATAAAGTATATTAACACCTGATTTTACCTCGTTATATTTTTCAATTAATAATTTGTGATAACTTCCATCATTTGTAATTGAATCAACAAATTTATTAATATCAAAAACTTTGCTTCCGAGTTTTTTATTGATGAAGTTTTCTATGGATGAACGAAATTGATAATTACCAAAAGCATTATTTGGCAAGCCCTGATTTATAGAAAGTATTGAAGTCAGGGCACGCAATTCTTCAGAAATCTTAATTAACGTTAATAATTATCGAGGTTTAGAAGTTAAGAACTCTTCAAATGCATAACTAAATTTAAGTGATTCATTAGTTTTTTGTTGTTCATAAATAGTAACATTTGAATCAATTGCACCAAAATATTTTTCTTGAGAAAATAACAAATTTCGTGTATCAGCACTTAGTTCCCATAAATTTTTTGCATTTAAATTACCGTATTTACCAAAATATGCAACATTTTTATTAAACACTGCACCCATCACTTCTTCTTCTTCACCTCGTGAATTAATTTTTTTCCAATCATTGTTTCTTATACTATAAACATTTTTATTGGGATTTTCTTTAGCATAATTTCGTATTAATTCTTTGAATTCATTTTGACTGGTAATGGAGTTAGTAACCACCATATCCGCATTATCAAACAGTCTTAAAACACTAGCGAATTTATCATAATCATCAATAGATACTTCTTTTTTAACTAGGAGTTTGATTCGTGTAACTTCTTCTGGTGTAGCTTTACCAACTTTATGTTCTATAACCTGACCAAATTCAAATTTACTTGTTGCTCCACCGTGACCTTCAAGATAATTTATTTCTATATCATCTAAATCAGTAATATTAAATTTGGTAATTTGATCAATTTGTAATCTTTGGCTTGTTTGTTGATTAATACTAATTTTATCAGTTGCTAATTTGACATTCTCAGCATACATTGATAGTTCATCAATTAATTCATCATAACCTTGCCCATATTTTTTCCGTAAGTAATCTTCAGTGGCCTTTTTAAAGTTTTTAGGTGATTCCCGATGTGTTGAGTCACGGCTATTTTCTACAGTTTGTACAATAGATTTTACTTCGTGACTAGTAAAAATATCTAAGATAGATTTAATATCAAAACCTAAAATAATACCAGTCGCAATTACACCGTTTGTTACCGACGTTGCATTAATTCTACCAAGTATTAATTCTTTGGCATTATCGGTTGCTGCAGATAAGAATTGCGATAACAATTCCCAACCTTGTTGTTCTAAAACTATATTATCTCCTTTTTCAAACATAGCCACAATATCGTCGCTCATAGCAGCTTCTAATTCTGGATTTTGTAAAAACTGTAATTTTAATTTTCTGACTTCTTCAAGTAATTCTTTGTTTTTGAATTTATTTGTATTTGCAATACCAGTCACTGATTTAATAATAATTGGCGATTGTACAACATCTCCTAACTCATTTTGATAAGTCTCAGAAGAAAAAATAGACAGAGCATTTGGATCAAGATCACCAAGTTTATCTTTAAATAATACATTATAATATTGCTGGATAAGTGGATTATCTTCCATGACTTGTATTAAGTCATTGTTAAATTGAATATATTCCCCTTCATTATTTTCTATCGCTTGAGTCCAAGCATTATACAGTGCAGAATAAACTTAATAGAGTTTGCATAAACACTAATAGCATCTTTACCAGTTAAATTAATAATTTCAAGTATAGGAATTGATGATGGATTGTAGATAGAAAAGATAACAGATGAATCATCAAGATATGTTACTTCGTCATTACGTTCGACATCATCATCAGTATAATCAAACATATTATCTTCTGGTAGATCCTCATTATAAAGACTCTTACCAAATTTGTCAACACGGCTCCGTAATTCACTCATTGAAACTGGCATAGATGCCTCAATAGCGTTTTTTGGGTGTCGTATAACCTTTAACATATTATCTAATATGTAATTTTTTGTTGCTTCAGCAAAATATTCTAATTGTGTTTTTTCAAAATTATGAAGCTGCTTTCTAATACTGTCTCGTGACATATTTGAAGATGCTAGTTTAGTATTCATGGCAGCAATACGGTATGCTACAATTACTTTAAAATCTTCTTCGTTTAAAATTTTATCCTTTTCAAGATCCGGATTAAAATATTGAAAATTATATAACACCCCATATTTGTCTACTCCATATGCTTTGATATTGCCCTTATCAATGTCATGGTCAGCTCCGGTAACAGTTAACATTTCTACTGGTCCAAACATAGAATTCCGTTGCGATGTAATAAATCCTGCAACTTTACCAGCTACAAAGGATTGTTTTCCTTGTGATGGAATACGACCAACTAAAAATTCTAATGTTTTCGGGAAATTATCGGCTTGCGCTTCTGCTAATTCAGAAATATAATTATTTTTGTTACTGCGAATAAACGAATTTAAAGCGGCCAATTGAACTTGCGTAACAGGTGTGTTATTTTTTGACTTATTATAGAAAAGAATTAATTCATTTATTTTCTTAATATGTGCATTGATATATTTTAGTTCATTAGGACTAATAGAAATATTATTTGATAATGAAGAATAATGATCTTTTAGCTGTACTAATGCGTCAAAACTGGTTGCTTTTAATTCTTTAAATTTTGAATTTAAATTATATTTTTTTCTATCAACAGTATTTCTAAAAACACTTTTGCTATCTTGAATAAGGATATTTAATACATCAATATCGCGTGAACCAATAGCATCTGTTCCTTTGTTTTTTAATTCATTAACATATAAATTGACTTTTTCACTAATCAGCTTATGAATAACTGACAGGGCTGAAAGTTCAAGAGTAGAAAATTCAGAAGCTCGGTTAACAAGCAAATCACCATAATGATTTTCTAAAGCTTTTAAGTCATTAGTCGAAAAATTACCAAAAGTAGTATCAATTTCTTTAAAAGCGTCAACAATTAAAACTTGCCTTAAAATATTTCCTACAAGTTTATTTCTTTGTTGATCTCCTGTTTTTACAATACGACCTTTAAAGAATTTTATCATTGCATTTCTTTGTTTTAACAAATCTGAGTCATCACCCATTATGCTATCAGGAGCTCCAAAAATACTATCCCCCTCTTCAAGATTATAAGCAGATTGATGTAGCATTGGCATAAAAAATTCTGCATCTTGTGTATTCCACTCTAATTCAGTACTGGCAAGCGCTGCATGTAATTTTGTTTGCAATTGATCCCGCTTTACTAAATCGACATCTTGTCCCTTTGCTGCTTGATCTTTTAATTGTTGTAATTCTTCAAATATAGAACCTGTGAGAGGGTGATCAAAATCAGTGATCATTTGTTTTTTACCAGTGTCCGGATTAATTGTAAAATAATTCATCCATTGTAATGATCTACCATTATCAACGGGAAGTTTTGCACTGATTCTATTAGCCCCATTAAAATATTTTTGATTAACTTCGTCAATATTAAAACCATTATTTTTCATTAATTCATTAAAAGTAATCGGTTTTGTTGCCTTGTCAACCCACACTAAATCAAAATCTGCTAGGTCTCTGCTGTTTTCTACAACTTGTTCTTTAACTAATTTTGACTTTTGATAAACTAATCTTGTAACTGTTTCTCCAGTGGGTAACGAATACAATTTTATAAAATCCTCAGAAGCCGAAACTACATATTGCCCGCCACGAAATTTAACTTTAACTGTATCACGAGTTAATTTACCCATAACTGACGATTGGGTAATATTATTTAGTTGTAATGCATCTAATGGTGCTTCTAGCATTCCAGAAAGTTCTGTAACAATACCAAAATCTTCACGTTGATGAGCATCTTTATCAACAATTTGCTGCACGAACAAACGCATTCCTTTTGCTCGAATATCTAATCCTTTTTCTTTTAATGACTTTATTATAGACTCATAATGTGCGATTTCTTCTTCAGAAATTATTGTATTAGATGTTGCTAACCCTAATTGTCGGTTTTGTTCTTTTGTTAAAAGTCTTTGTAACTCTGTATCTTGGTCTGTAAAGAGTTGTTCTAAAATAGTATAAGCATGATTATTAACTTCTTTTTTGATAAGTGTTAATTGTAGTTGTGAAAGAGATTGAATAGCAGAAAAAATATTTCCGGCTTCGACCAAAGTTTCGCCTTGAAATACAATAGCCGAAATGGCTTGTGTCATTATCGATACTTCACTATTGTCGTCCTCACTAAATTCTGGTCTTGCAGAATAATCAGCAGTAGTATCGGGATTGTGATCAGAACTCAAAATAACCCCATGTGACTCATTACTAAAATTGGTAAATAATAATGCGGTATCTTTTGCTTCATCAGACCAAATATTAGCTTTATTAATAGCTCTATTACCTGTTTTTTCTCCAGAAAGAAATCCAACTTTTTCAATATATGCTTCCCGCATTGTTACGGGATGAAGTGCAATTAATTCTAAAATTTCTGTCCAAGCATTGTTATTATCAATCCCCCCATGATGTAACCATAAATCATGCATATGCATAACTAAGACATCATTACTTTCTTGTTTACCCTCTTTTACCGTCCACTTGTCCTCAATATTTTTTGTTAAAATTATCCCTTTTCCGTCATTAAATGAAATAGCAGTATTCATTTTTTTAAACAACCGATATAATGTTGTATTTCCAAGATTTTTTAATATCTCATTGGAAAACATATTAAAAGTTGCTTTCTTTTGAAATCTTAAAATACCATCAGGTTCAATTTCAATAGAAATATCTTTAATAGTACCATGTGTATCTTGGTATTGCCCATCGTGTTGCTGACCACCAAATGTTGAGTATTGATTTTGATCATTTCCCAATGAATGATTTAAGCGTAGAAAATAGAGCGGATGAGCAAACTGAGCTGCATTATAAATTTCTTCAGTAGCTAATTTCATAGATCCTAGGAGATTTATAGTTTCCTTTTCAGGATCTTCAATAAGTGCCGATCTTGTTGTTAAACCTAATTGTTTTCCTTGTTCATCATATTCTAATAATTTCGGCCATTGAAAACTTGCCCCTAATGATGACGCACGTTTTGCTTGTGCTACATACATTGTACTTAAAGAAACTGCTAATCTTTTTAGATTGAGGTCATTTTCTAATTGCTGTTCTACAAGATTACGCTTTTGATTATTTGCCATCGTAGCTTCAGGATCCGCTTCTCTACCAAATTTAGCTGCAATAATCTGTTTTTGCAATTCATTTCTAGTTTTGCTGTCCTGAAATAAACTATTATCAAAATCTTTCCCATATTGATACTGAGACCCCATTGTTACTGGAACAAATGAATTAGTGACAATATTCGATTGCCAAAAATAAGATTCAATCAAAGTATTAAACGAAAAATTTCGTGTTCTTAAGTCCTGCTTTGTTTGGTAATCTAGTATATCATGATTAAAACCATTATCTTTCAATGCTCGTTTAAAAACTAGTAACTGTCTGTCCAAAAATTTTCCCGCTGAAGTTGAATTTTCAAATATTTTTATCATTTTATAAAGAGTCAGAGGAATCATAAGATTTCCACTTGACTGTTCTTTATACATTAGCTCTTTAACTAAATTACTTTCGTTGGCTAAAGCAATAGGTATATTACTTTTTATTAAAATTTGGTCTAAACTATCTAGAGCATTAATCCATTTTTTTCTGTTAATTGCTGATTTAAATTCATTTAAAGCTTTAGTATCAATTTTAAGTTGTTTGTTTGAATTAAAAAACTCTAACCACGAGGTTGTTAATTGACGTGCAAGATTTTCATGATATTTCATTTGTGAATCTAGTAATTCTTGACGCATTGATTTTCTATCTTTGCTAATCATTTCTTTACCATTATCTCTCTGTATAATTAAAGCTTCCACAGTGCTTTTATCTGCTTGAACACATGGTTGAAAAATAGCTTGCGAGAGATTATTTTTTGCTGCATGATTAAAAAATAAGTATTCAATAGCATATTTAAATTGTTCCCGTGCTGTTAATTTACCGTTTGGGCGTTTTTGATGGTACTTCGTTAAACCATCTTTAGTAACTGGTCTTACTAAGGAGATAGTAGCACGGCCATTTTTTCCGCCATTAATTAACAGATTTCCATCATGCACTGACCAAGATCTTTCCTCATTAGAAACTGCATAATCGTCTAATAAATCTTTGATCTTTGTAATAAGCGCTTTTGTAGTATGAAGACGAGATTTAGGTGCAATAATTGCCGTGGGATCATTGTTTAAATTTAATTTTACTTTTTTTGCAGTTATTCCTTCTGAAAGTTCAGCAGCTTCTGCAATAAATTCCAGGAATTTTGGGATAGTGTTAGCTAATGGATAAGTTAACTCTGATGGGTCCTTTGAAATATCCTGCGTCACAAAATAACTTGTTTCCCCGGATTGCATTTTAGAAACTAAAACATTATTATTAATGGCAATAGCATAAGCCAAGTTAGCAATCATTTGACCAATAGAATAATCTTTTTGATATAAGCTGTTATATTGATCAATAAATTTACCAGTTGAACTAGTAATATAATTTGGCAGACCAAGTAATTGCATTAAACGACTAACATTCTTTTTATCATTTAATTTAATTAACGACTCCGAGTCAGTAACTTGTATTAACTTTCCAGCCCCCTTATTGGTAACTAATGTAAATTTAATAGGTAAGCCATCTAATATCAGTGTCCCATTCTCTGGATTAAAATTAATATGTTTTAAAATATTTTCATTTACTTCGCCTGCTACTGAAGTTTTTGTTCTAGATAGCACAGGTTTCATTATATTTAAAGCAATATCATCTTTTATAATAGAAGAAACTTGTGTATTAGATGTTCTTGTAACAATGACTTCTCCATTAGTTACAATTATATGTTCCATATTTTGCTGCGATGTCATAAAGACATGAATCGCCGTCATGATATTTTGAGCTGTAATAATGTTATTATTTTCGGAATTTACACCTACTTGTTGTTCAGCAATAGAACGAAGTGACAAATGTGTTTCTAGTTTATTATTGACTAAAATATTATAAGTTCCGTCTTTAAAAAATCTGTTGTAAAGAGATTCTATTACCGGAATCATTTTAATATTACTACCAGTACTTGGCGTAGTCTCTAACCACTTTTTCATACTAGCCACAAAACGTCGGGAAGTAGTATGATCAAAAGAATTAATTAAATCAAACGAATTTACTACTTCAACTTCTGTTAAATACGGAAATTGGGTATCTTGTAAATAAGACCCATCTTTTTGTTTTATCAAGCGAGGGGTAGTGTAAATGTGCATTTTAATAAATTCTCGTGCTTGATCTAAGCCAACCCATTTACCATCAAATCCAAAACCTTTTCGTATTTTTCCATCTTTTGTAACCGATACGCCAGCTTCAGTTTTCAACCCTTTTAAAAAGTAAGATTTAACATTATCAAATTCTTTCAAAATAACTGCAGCATAATAAGCATGCCTAAGTTGCTCTCCCGAGCTTCTTAAATCTAAATCAGTTTTATTGCCAATATTTTTGGCAATTTCTACCATTTCAGCTTTTAACTCCAAAAATACATCGTGCAATTCTTCTCGTACCGCTGCTTCACCAGCCTTAGTATTTATTAAATGATTATAAAATTTAGTAACATAAAATTTTTGAAATTCTGGAATCACATCACCAAATTTGACAAAATAATTTTGAATAAACTTTGGTAACGATAACTTTTTTTTATTATAAGTTTGCCCTGTAAGATATAATTCCATTATTTCTTCTGACAAATCTGAACCATATAAAAGTTCTATTAATGGAACACCAACCTCGGTAGAATCACCATCACTAAATTCTTCGTTTTCATCATAAAAGGTATACTGCTTTTCTTCTTCGTCTGCAATAAATTCTTGAGTAACCACAATAGATTGTCTTTTCAATTCTAAGTCATCCATTATTGCTGTCCCTAATGCATCAATCATTGTTGCTTTAAAATTTGCCCCAAAATTTACTGCCTCATCAAAGAAACCACGCACTGGTAATGACGCTGATATTATTTCTATTATTTCCGTGAGATAATTTGCAAATACAGAATTGTCTTGGGAAACTATATAACCTTCAGTATCTAATTCTAGCGAACTGATAATTTGTGTTATATCACGTCCAATAACATTATCATCTAAAATAATAAATTTAAGATCACTTATAAAGTCAGCCAATGCTATTGGAGGACGATTCTGATTTCTTAATAAATAAATTTCAAAATGAATAGCGACGATAGAAGGTTGTAGAGCACAGTGCAAATTAGCTGCCATATTTATTATATTTTACAAATTTTATTATCTTCAGTCTTTTTTGTTGCAAAATTTACAACTTCATTAAAAAGGTTAGTATCAACCCCTTTTGCCAAAATGGCTAAATTATTAATCAGGGATTTTCGGTTTTTTGTAGCAGTAGCAACAGGTAACTGATTATTCAGCATATTTATCCAATTGGTTTTATCACTACCAGATAAATTTTCAATCAAACTTTTTGCATCCAAAGATAAACTCTGTTGATTATCAGTATTTTTAAATTGCGGAATCATATTATTTTCTGATGTCATAGTGTTATCAACAGCTTTTAGAGTAGACTGAACAGATTTTAATTCTCGATCAACATTTTCTTTCACTTCTTCTAATTTTAATTCAATTATACTGTTCGCTTGACGTCTTAATTCTTCATCAGGTATTAAACTGACTAATTGTTGTAATCTTGTAATTATATTTTCTCTGATTTGAGAATAATCTTTTTCAAAAGCATCCTTTTGTGGTTTTGCTTCTATCGAAGATACAAAATTATTTAACGCTTTCAAGGTACTATTGATAATATTGATTGTATCATCGCTTAATTTTAAACTTTCTTCAAGATATGCATCAACATTGCTGTCTGGAATATTATTAATATTTCTATTAGCAAAATTAAGAGATTTAATTGCATCTTCTAAAATGATTTTTTCTTCACTGAATTCTAAATGACTAATTAGCTCAGGTATTAGTACGGTTTCATTGTTTTTAATTAATTCACGAATACTATCAATAAGTTTTGCTTGACCATAAAATTTTCCTAATTTTTGATATGCCTCTTGATAATCTCCCTCTGTTATTTTTCCGTCTTTCCATGCTTCATATAGTTGGTATGACTTTTTTACTAGTTCTTTAATGCTGCTGGCAGATGAACCAATAATAGTATTTCCAGTAATTAGTGGTTTGCCATTTAAATTCATTCTCTTTACTAAGAAATTTTCAAGTTCCATAATAATACGAGCAACAACTAAATTATCTTTAAGTGGCGAAATATGTTTATAAAATAAATATTTAATTGACGCTTCACTAAGAGAATATTCTTCTACATCTTTTAATATTTCCGCCTCACTTGCAGGGGCATCATATTTAATTGTGATAAAAGTAGAATCATCTTGTTTGTTTTCTTTTTGAAATTTTGCAAAATCTAAATCTTCACCAAAGTTTGAATTAATAAAATCTTGAATTGATTTTTCAGTTTCTAGAAAATCTGTTGCAAAAACAATAGTTTCTCCTTCATTTAATGTAATAATAAAATTATCAGTTTTGGGAGTATTTGCATATGGTTTACCATCTTTTACTGAAAACATATATCCCTGTGTGGTAGACACATCAGATATCCCATGTTGTTGTGTTACATTGCCATTTTTATCAACTACAAAAAATACCGTATCTCCAACTTTTTCTATTTCATAAGTATTTTTACTTTTTCTAATTGCTTTTAATGCAGTTGCACCTGATTTAAATCCTTTTCTATTACTTAAATCTTCTTCTGTTCTAAAGGCATTTGTAATCTTAGAAGGAATAGTTCTTGAAGCCCCCGTTAAATTTATACCATTTTTACTTAAAAAATCAAGCACTTGGTCATGAGTTATATCTGGATTTTTTAAATACTCATCATATAGTAATTCCGTAATACTTTTTTCCTTTTTACCTAATAACTGATTAATGACTAACTTGGATGCTTGTGCAGGAGACAAAGTAATCATACCTTCCCCTCCCATACCATCTGCTAATATAAATATACCTTTTTCAACATTAACATAAAGAGCATCCTCATTACTTTCAGTAAGTCCTTGCTTACTAGCTGTACCAAAAGTAACATTTTTAATAGTTTTAATACCAGAATTGTTGCTTTGAATAATTACATCCACATTATCTAACTCAGTTAATTTTGCATCATATCTAGTATTTATTTCTTCTTCTGCAAACATCAAATCATTTACTAAGTCTAATGGTCTGATATATTGTTTAGCAGAAGCGTCGTCTTTTAAAAGTCCTTGAATAATACTTTTTATTTCATCTCTTTTTTCTCTTGTAATTTTTCCTTCTGCAAGTCGTTGTTCTGTCAAAGACATAAAATTATAAGCATCTTGTTCTGTATAATCTTCTTCAGATTTAACTGTAGTTTTATAATTATCAATTTCTTCTTGCCTTCCTTTTTCTATTTCAGCTATATTAGTTAATTTTGCTACTGCTTTTGCGGAATTGCTATAAGATTCAATTACCAAATTCGGGAATGCTTCCCTCAAAAGACTTAATACTTCTGTAGTTGCAACTGCATCATTTACAACTATACCACCTATATCTGATATACTGTCCAAACTGCCATTTGATGACAAAAGAATAAATGCACCATCTCTATACGCAACACCACCTGCTGTTGTTCCTGCTGAAATACCTGTACTACTTGTTAAAGGGGCTGTATCTAATCTACCATTACCTCTAACGGGGTTTATCCCGTTATTCATTAATTCAAACAAATCATTTAATGCACTTGCTAAACTTGACTTGCCCATACCGTGTGCCCCGATATAATCCCCTCCTGCTTTTTCTGCTTCTGTCCAATCAACAAGCATTCCGTCATCTAAGTCAGCCCTTGTTTTACTATCCTTACTTGATAATTTTTTCCATTCAACTTTTAATTTTTCAAAGATATTTTTTCTTTTTTCACTTTGCTCATTTGTTAATATAGGGGCATCTACTGTTGTTGCATCGTCTTCTATTCCTGCAAGTTCTTTATTTAATTCTTTAAATTCAGCATCATGTCTATTAGCTAATTCTATTGCTTCTTTTGAACGAACATTTTTATCTGTTGAATATTCATTAATATTTAAAATTTCAAAAGTATCTTGGTAATCAGTTTTTAATTTTTTATTTAATTCAGCTAATTCATTTTTCTGTCTATTTACAAGTGATTCAGAGTTTTTATCAAAAGTTTCTTTTCTCTTTTTTATATCAGCTTTTTTAGCTTCTACATCACCTGCGGGGGTGGCTGATTCCTGGGGCTTACCCAATAACGCTTCTACCGCTTTGGTTAGTTTTGTTTCTTTGCCAGCGGCTTTGTCTGCGTGGTAGGCTTCTGAAATTTCTTGATATTCTGATTTTTCATTTAATAATTCACCATATTTATTGTCAAATAATTCTCTAAGTTTAGTTGGTATTTTATCTAACAACGCTTTATCTCCATATAGTTTGCCTTGAAAGTATTGCATTACATA
>Ga0105050_10001695_pt1 | contig 32711 bp, 22 predicted proteins | sample FRY01_FD_78088 | JGI IMG/M metagenome (GOLD analysis project Ga0105050, IMG submission 78088) | Freshwater microbial communities from Lake Fryxell liftoff mats and glacier meltwater in Antarctica - FRY-01 | ecosystem: Environmental > Aquatic > Freshwater > Ice > Glacier meltwater ...
AAGTACGGTTAATACGTTTATCTATGTGTTTCAACGCTATCAATAGCATGCGCAATACGCGCTTCAGTAACTGTTGTGATGGTAGCGTTTGTGAGTTTCAACGCTATCAATAGCATGCGCAATACGCGCTCACTGCAATGTCGTGGCAAACGAGCATATGGTTTCAACGCTATCAATAGCATGCGCAATACGCGCTGTCCCCGGTGTAAGTCCTTGTGGGGCTTTGATATTCTAAGCTCAAAATTTGACCCCCCTGAGCTTTATAAGTTGTGCACAACCTATCCACAGGAGGTCGGATTTTTCTGGGTGACTCAGTCGCGGCGTCAGTATACATAAGCGGGCTCGTCATCTGGGCTGCTGCTGGGCTGGCCAATGACGACCGTGGCCACCCCTGCGTACACACGGTACATCTTTACGGAGCCCGTCCTGAGCTGAAGCCTGTTCAATTGGCCCATTAGTTGGGCCTTGTCTCCACGCCCCAAACGGCACTCAAACACGCTTTTTTGTACCCTGAACCCATAACCCGTCAGCACACGATCGACCTTGCGGCGTTCTTTGTCGTCGGTGATGTCGTACACCACGGCGTACAGCGGTTGTTCTTTCATGGCTCGGTGTCAGATGCGCGGTCTTCGTCTTCAAACGGGCTGGGGTTCGTGCTGTTTTCTGGGTCTTGTGTTTCCTCCGCGTCTGCTTGGTCGTCTGCGTTGTCAGCGTCTTCTGTATCGTCTTGGCTATGTGTAGACGCTTGCTTTAAGCGCAGGTCGCTATCGGTCTCTTGCATACCAAAGTGAAACAGCCACAGCGGTGCGCCTTCGCACATGAAGGCACGCAACTGGCGTATTTGCGTCACAAGCATGTCGCCCAAGCGTTGGTTGATGACGCGCTGGCCCATGGTGCGTTCGAATTCCCGGGCCATGATGCGGGCTGAAGGCTTGGTTAGGTAGAGGCCTCGGTCGGTCTGCTCGAAGCCATTGGGGCCTATGTGTCCCATGTTGACAAGTTGGATGATGAGGCGGTCTACAAACGGGCGCACCAGTTCTTGCAGATCGGCTACCAGCGTTTCGTAGTCGTCAAGGCTGTCATGCAAAAATCCCAGATAGGGGTTGATGCCGTGGGCGCGAAGCAGGCCGTTGAGCCTGGTGTAAGAGAGGTAGTAGCCGAAGTTGAGCAGGCTGTTGAGCCTGTCCAGGCCACCCCGTGCACGGCGCTTGGATTGAAAGTGGGGCCTGAGGTCTGCCCTTATTTGGTTTTGTAGCCAGGCAAAAGTGGCTTTTGCTGCCAGCCCCTCATAGCCGCGCAGTTGGTCGATGGTGGAGCACCCGCCCAAGGCGTTGACCGACTGGTCAATTTGGGCCACGGTTGGCGCGCAGATGGGGCTGCGTTTTCTGACAAGGGCGCGGTATCCGTTGAGTTTGGCGACCAGAAAGGCCTGCGCAATGGACAGGCGCGAGGCATCGTTGAGGCTGTAGTACCAGCGGGACTGCTGCCACGCTATTTCATGGTACCGACGAGAGTCAGGGTGCAAAACGGCGATTTGGTAGCCACCGTTGAGGGCGACACTGAGAGGCACTTTGTGCTCGGCCAAGCGCTGCATGAGGGCGGTTGAGAGGCTGTTTCGACCAAATATGATGACTTCGCTGATACGCCGCAGAGGGACGGTGTCAATCAGTTTGTTGTCGCGCCGTATGTCCAAGGCCTGCCCGTTGAGCCCGAGGTGGAGGTAGCTGTCTGTGATGATGAGCGGTTTGCGCTGGCCTGCGTCTGCGGTGAGGGGGTCTTCCAAATGGTCGAGGTCAAAGTGTTCGCCCAGAAAATCAAAACCTTCTTCTATTCGGGTGATGTGGGTTTTTTCCGCTGACAGCCTGAGGCCCAGATCGGCCACCTCGGTGGTGACGTGGTGCAAGAGCTGCTCTGCCTGGGCTTGGCTGCGGGCCAGAAGAACGAAGTCGTCGGCATAGCGCACCATGGCATCGCGGGCAATTGGCTCCAGAGCTTTGTCTAAGTGGTCCAGCAACAGGTTGGCCAGCAGGGGTGACAGCGGCGCACCTTGGGCAAGCCCTTGTGGGCGGGTGGATGCTGTTGCGGTTGCGGGCGCTAGCTGTTCGCTGCCGAAGTCGTTGCGACGGCATGGAGCACGCATGGCCCGGGCAATGAGCGTGCGCAGTGTGTTGTCAGCTCGGGGAATGATGCGGTCGAGCGCTGCTTCGATGCGTTGGTGGTCGGCGCTGGGAAAGAAGTCTTCTATGTCGGATTCGACCACCCAGCGGTAGCCTTCGCGCATGAGTTGGCGTATGCGCTGGGTGGCATCGTGGCGCGAGAGGCCTTTGCGGTAACCCAGAGAGTTGGGGGAGAAACTTGCATCGAGCACAGGGGCCAGCATGCCGCCGAGTCGTTTGTGCACCACGAGGTCGCGAAGGCACAGGCGCTCAACCAGGCGGGTGTGCCCGTTGGCTTTGGGGATGGAAAATCCTTCGGTGACTTCAGGCTGCCAGCTGCCGCACGACAGCTCCTGGGCCAGCAGCAGGGCCATCTCGGCTTCGGTTTGCGGAGGCGCTGGCTGGGAAGACTTGCGCAGCTGGGTGGCGTGGTTCGGGGGAACATCGTAGGAGCGGAAGGTGGCTTCTGCCACGCTGACCAGGGCTTGCACATCGGCCAGTTGGGGATCGAACCAAGGCTGTGTTTCGCTGGTGGCTGTGTACTGACCCCACACAGAAACACCGGCGCTGCTGTGCAGGTGCCAGGGGCCGAGTGCTTGCAGCCAAGCCATCAGATCGGGTGAAACTTGCCGTGCGTAGAGACGCCCCAGGCATCCGCTGTGGTGTTGCAGGTGGATTGTGGTGTCTGGTTCAGCGGGGTTGTTGCTGAGGCGGCTGCGACGCTCTTGGGTATTGATGCCCCGGTTTTGCGAGGCGCTGGCCCGAGGAATGTCAACAAATTTCCAGTAGCCGCACAACAGATGGTCAATGGGCTGGGTGTTCCAGAGAGATTGGAAGGTCTCGGCGGCAGTGGCGCCCCACACCTGTCGGCTGCGTTGCGCCAGCATCTGGCCAAGCGTGGCTGGGCTGAGTTGGGTGCGGCTGTCGGTTTCGCGGCGAAACGGCAGCGGGGTGGCAAAAGCCAGCATGACTTCTGCCATGGCCTCGTGGCTTGGTGGCGCGTTGGGAACCTGTGGCGATGGGGGTTGCGGCAGTGGGGTGCTACCGGTCATGTGCAGTGGGTTGTGCGGCCCGAGGTGGTGGTGAAGAAAGCGCAGAACCGAAGCGGACGCACTCTGAATGTCTTTCGTTGAGGCAATGAGCAGGTCCACTTCAAAGGTTTGCCCCTTGCTCAGGATGGGGGGATGGTCTGAGATGACGGGGTTGAGCACCACCTGAACGTCTGACAATGGATGCTTGCCGGCGCTGAGGTGGTGGTGTAACGGTTTGCCGATGGCAGCGTGCAAAAAAAACCACAGCCCCCAGCGGCGGAAGTTGCCGGCAGACAGCGGCAGCACCGGGGTTTGCGTGATGCTCAGATGGAGCCGAATGGCAAGCGACGGGTTAACCACCAGCGTGGCGTATGTCGGTACAGCGTTGATATGTGTCGACATCAGCGCTAGGGTTGGGCAATGACGGTGAAGCGTTTGAGCGTTTGGGCTATGTTGCCCCTACCGCCCTTGACCAGACGGAAGTTGGCCAGAGGCATGTAGCGCAGTTGCTGAGCAATACGATCACCCAGGGCTGGGTTGGCCATGGCCTGGAGTTCTTTGATTTGCTCGGTGCTGGCCCAGTTTTTGACGCCGACTTCCATCGCTTGTTCAAAGGCTTGCATCCGTCGCTGGATGGCCTCTGCCATGGCAGGCTTGTCTTGGGTGTCGCTCAGTTGAATGTCTTGGCTGGCGTCGGCGTTGTGGCGCAGATCGAGTTTGATCACTTCTATCTTGAGGCTGCCAAATCCAAACGGGCGGCCCATGCCCAAACTATGTCTGAGGTCGGTTTGCTGGCCCCAGGTCAGGGCCCAGAACAAGCCGCCGAGTTCTTCGGGGTGGAGGTTGTGCAGGGTGATGTCGCCTTCAAACGTGGCGCCGGCCTCCAAGGCAAAGAGCTTGGAGCCGATGTTTTCGTTGCGGTTGGCGTTGGTGTTTTGGGGCGCTGCCTCAGTGCGCACGGGGTAGCGTTTCCAGCCGGCGAGTTGGGGCCGCTCGCTCATGAGGGTCTGGCCGTTTTTCACATAGGCGGGATAGAACGAGGGCTTGGGCTCGTTGAGCACCACCTCAACGCCAAGTCCTTGGTGCGCTTTGGCTTGGGTGGCCAAAGCAAGACCGAAGCCGACCCGCGAGCGCAGGCTGATGGGGTGATTGTCTTTACCGTCGTGGATTAGACCCAACAGGGCCTCGCAAAAGTCGAGCTGGCTTTGGTCATGGTGTGCCGTGCCGCTGAACTTGATGGCATCGTGCAGGCTGTGGCGGTAGGGCACGCGAAACATATAGGCGAGGCCGAACGCCTGCACGCGCGTTTTGTCTTTGGGGTCGTAGATAAAAAAGACGGGTGTGCGCTTGCCGCTCATCAGCCGTTTTTGCAGATCGCCAGGCTCTCCGTTTTTGTTTGACCACAACGGGTTGTGCTGGTGTGCGGCGGCAAATTGCTGAAACAGGTCGCGGGCAATGGTCAAGACTGTACCTGTTGACCGGGTGCGAAAGAGGAAGTCTTCACGCTTTTTGGAAACGGCTCCCGTGCGCACAACGATCCATTTCTCCATTTTCTGGGTGGTGGGGTCCACATCATCGGTGGCCACTTCGTAAGGGTCTTTGCCTTCCTTTCTGGCGTCGCGTGCACACTCGCTGGCTTCGGCCTCGTCCATCCTGATCATGGCGGTGGGCTCAATGTTGGCCAGGGTGCTTGCGTCCAGTCCTGCAGAGAGTTTGAGCCAGCCTGAGTGAACGGTATTTGCGTTGATTTGTGTGCGGTACACGTCGCCCGATGGGGTGAGATCGCGGATGGACATGGCGCGGTCGTTGACGGCACGACCAAACTTGCCAAATGTGGCGATTTCCAGCACGTTGCGCAGCATGCCGCGCAAGCTGCTGCCGGGTATGGCGTATTTGTCCATCACTTTCAGCGGGTGGCGTTCTGCACCGTTTTGCGTACCGGCCACCAACAGGGGTGTATCGGCCGTGATGCGGATGCGCACGCTGCCGCACCAGCCGTTTTGAAGTGGGGCGTCGTGGCTGAGTTGACGGCTGTCTTTCGCCCAAGGAGGGAAATAGACCGTGCTGGATAGGGGCACGAAGTTGTAGGGGGTGGTGAGTTGTGTCATGCGGCGTCCTGGGCAGTGGTGTTCTGAAGTGGCTGCAAATGCTGTAAGCGCTGAGCCACAGGCACCACCTGGGCCTGGGTGTCGGACCATTGAGCGTAGGTGGTGACGGTCATGGTTTGCGCGAGGTCTTGGCGGGGAATCTGGGCATGCTCGGTGGCGAGCATGGGCTGTGCCCCGGTGTGGGGCTGGGTGTGTTCCACCAGACGAGCCAGGCGCAGGACATTGCCCACGCGCTTGACCTGGATGGTTTGCGGGCCGGCGGTCCATTCGCCTTCGAGCAGTTGGTGCCAGTCGGCGTTGTCTGCTGCCGGACTTGGGATCTGCGGGGTGGCTATGGCGAGACGGTCAGCGCTTTGCCACCACCCCTGCACAGGTGCTGGTAAAGCCTGTAGGGCTTCACCAATTTGTTGTGGCGTCACGGCTTGCGCTGCCACGCGCTCCAGCCACACCAGCCGAGGTGGCTGGATATCGATTTTTTGTGCGCTTGACATGCGCGCCAAGGCGTTGACTGCATGGCGCAAAAATGCAACCTGATGGGCTTCAGACATGGGGTTGAACCTCGGCAGTTGGTTGGGCCGTGTTTGGGCTATCGGCGACGGGAGCTTGGGCCAAGTTGGCCATTTGGTCTGCGATGGCTTGGCCCAGATGCTTAAGTTGTTGCAGGACTTTCTCGGCTTGCTTGGCGTCGATGAAGCGAAAACGCCCCAAGCCGCGGGCCACCCCGGCACCGAGGCTGAGTCGACCTTCGCCCAGATCGGCCAATGCATCGGCCAAGGCAAGGATTTCTGCCCCGTTGGCCTGACTGTGTTTGGCGAGCAGGGGCTGGGGGTTGATGCGCATTTGCAAGGCAATACCACCGCTGGAAAGCAGGCTTTCGCTGAACAGTGCTCCGTTCCATGCGCCGCCGGTGAATCGGTCAAGCCGCACGTGCGGCTGATCGTGGCGTGTGGCCCTGGGCACAGACACCAGGGTGGCATCGGCCACACGCACACAACCTGCGTGGCCTGAGCCGTCGTCGAGTGCTTGGCCAAACAGGGCTGTGACAGCCTCCAGCGGGGCGAGGTCTCCCTCTTGTGTGGCCCAGCGGGCGCAACGCCGGTTGAAATGGAAGGTGGTGCGGTGGGCCAGGGCACCTTTGATGCCTGAGCCAGGCACGACCTTTCGAACTTCAAGTTTCGCTTTTTGTCCACTCCAGTCCACATGGTGCTCGGAATAGGGCTGGGTGTCGGGCTGGCGATCGTCGGCCATGCTGAGGATTTCTGCACCGCTGCTGCCAACGCGCCAGAGATCGATGGCCGCCAATTCGAGCTGGATGTCTATGTGTGCCGCAGGCAAGGGCAAGCTAGATACGCGTGCTGGTTGCGGGCGTGACAGTTGGCTCAGCAAGCTTGGAGCTTTGAGTTTGGAGGTGAGGGACTGGTGGAGTGAGACTTTCTCAACATCGGCAGGCAGCTTCAAAAGCAGTTCCCGGGCATCTGCGACTGTGATGCGCCCCAGCCCGGTACGGCTGGCACCACCGAGCACGATCTCGCCATTGTTCATCGCCGCCAGCAGGGCAGTGCGTGCGGTTTCCCACGAGGCAGCGTTGTCGCTTCGCAGGCGCAACTGGATCTGAAATGTGAACCGGTGTCCAGCAGGCACGTGGCTGCGGTCGAACTTGGCGGCGTCGGCCGCTGCGCCTCGACCGGTGAGGCGAACGTGTTCGCGTACTGGCATTTGGGCGCCCAGCAACGGGCCAAGAATGGGGTCGGTTTGCAGCTGGCTGCGCGGCTCTGGTGCATCGACGGGCTGGTTGCTCGCGTTGTGGATGTGCCCCATGCTGATATGCAGGCGAGAGCGTTGTGCCGCTGCCACTTCTTCGCCCATGGGGACAAAGCCGAACCAGTCTGGGTCCAGGTATTGGTGATTCAGGTTCTGGCGCCACCATGCCCGCAGGGCACCGGCCAGGCTAGTTCCGGGCAGACAGGGCAGGCCATTGGCATCCACGGCACAGGGACTGTCAAACAGGCCGCTGCTGTCCCCACTGGCCAGAGCAAGTGGGCTTTCCAGCTCAAGGGTGACACGAAGTATGCGCAGCTGGTTTTCCAGGCTGGCTGAAATGGCTGTGTTCATTGTGCGGTGGTGTTGTGGGTGGAAACTGGGGCTTCCATGCTGCGGCGGCACAGCGATGCCAAGCGCCCCAGGGCATCGCCGGGGCATTGGGCGATAGAAGGGTCGTGCAGCTGATCAACCAGCCAGTCCCCAAGCGTGGTGGTGGAGCGGGCCTGGTTGTCCACGTAGCGCTTGATTGCCAAGGGCGCGGGGTGGAACCAGGGTTTGTTTTTCTTACGCAGAGTGGGATTTTGCGAACTGGCGTCAGACCCGGCTCCACCCAGCACACTGTTGTTGCCTTTTAGGGCGACATGTAGGGCCGCTGCATCCAACGGATACTTTCGGCATTCTTCGAGCACACGTCCCCACTGGCTGGCACTGGGCGTGACCGCTTCAAGGCCGCCAGGCACCAGCGTGGCGGCCATGAGGCATATTTTGCGAACCTCGCCGAGTTTTCTGTTCGCCCAGTGTGCCGCTTGGCTATGCACCTCTGCTTGACCCGAGCGCTGTTTGACCCACGCCAGCCATTGCGTCTGTGTTGGGTCGAGTGGGACTGCTGCAGGCTGAGTCGATGCGGACTTGATGGGCTCAGCATCAGGGGCTGGCTGCAAGCTGCCGCGTTGAATGGCTGTTTGTACCGCCCAAGCTGGCTGGACAACAATCTGGCCCAGTCCAGTACCGTTGTGTTGGCCCACCCATTCGCCGATTTGGCTGCGCAATTGGCTGACGCTCAATGGCGGTGCTTGATCAGGGAGCCAGTCCAATGTCAGCACCGATCCGGCGCTGATGACGAGCCGCTCGCAGTCGTGGCTGCGACGGTGGGTGTTGTAAGGGCTGTAGCGCCGGGTTTGTATGTAGCTGTGCGCCGGGTTGAGCTGAAAATCCGGCGGTAAGCCCAATGCGTCGGGCAAGGCGAGGGTGGTGGGCTGCAGGTACTCATCGAGCAGGCACAGGTCTGATACGCACCAAAGGGTGATGCTGGGTTGCTGTTGGTTGCTGTGCCCCCAGGCATCAGATAACGGCCAGTGATTGGCGGGTTGGCGAACCACGCTCACCCTCACCCGTCCATATTGAGCCCCTTTGGAACGACCAAGCCGGAGTACCGAGCCGTCCAAGCTGCTCAAAAGCTGCTCGAACAGCGAAGCTGAAACATGGCCGTTGCAGCTAAGGGCGCCAGCAAATACCTGTCCGCTGCTGAGGGCTTGGTACTGAAACAGCTGCCCATCGGCTGCGGTACCTTTTCCGGGTTTGAAGGCGGTTTTTAGCTGTACGGATGTCGCTGGCTGTGAAAAGTGGCCCTTGGGCGAGACAAACTGGGCACGCAGAGGTTTGCGTTGCGTGCCACGTTCTGGCTCTACGGCACTGGCGTTGACGAGATCAGACAACAGAAGGCGGCTTGTGGACTCATACAAAATTTTATTTTTTTCCACCTGCCAAGTACAAGGTGCGGGCCAAGCCGGATGTTCAGACGTGAGCGGATAGGCGTTCCCAAAGCGCACCTGATCGGCATGAAACAGTTGCCAGATGCCATCAAGCTGTTCCTTCTGGCGAAGTTCGGGGTACAACCTAGCAGCTGCGGCCCCGAAAATAGAGGCGCCTGGTATGTAGCGCAATGAGGTCAAGCCTCCGTCGGTGGCACTCGACTCGGCAAACACACAGTCATCGAGTAACTCGCAGACCAGCGTGGTGTCCTGGGATGTTGTGGATGGGTTCATTGCGCGGCGTGTGGTGTGGTGATGTCGAGTGAGCATGCGCAGCGCCCGAGTCCGCGGCTGCGATGTGCGCCAACGGCTGTGACGAGATGGGCTGCTTTGCGAATGAGTTCAAAGTCTTGCACTTCGCTGGAGCTCAGTTCCGCCTCAAGCCGCATCGGTACCACGGCACGGATGCTGCGCAGGGTGTGATCGCGTGCCGTTCCCGTGTTGTCGTCGATGGCGGTGGCGCGCAAGTCGTGGAAAAGGCCCTTGACGGCACTGCGGTTGGCCAAAAGCTCTGCGACCAGTGCTGGGGGGAGGTGGGCATTGGTGAACCGGAGTCGGCCTGGCTGGGTGTTGTGCCGTGTTTGACCCTCGACTTCACGGGTACCAAACAATTCGGTCAACTGTCTGTTGGTCTCGCAAGAGGCTTGAAGTGACAGTAAGTCCAGCGTTGCGTCGCGCAGCAGGCCTTTAATGGCACGTCCGGGGACGTAGGGCAAGCCTTTGGCATCAAGCAAGGGGGTGCTGTCAATGTGAGCACCCTCGCCTCGGCCGCTGCCGAACAGCCACAAATCCAGTAGATTGATGTTGAATCGCGCGTGGTGCATGGGTCAGTCCTTGGCGGTGGAAGAGGGCGACTTGTCGCTCTGTGTCGATAGGGTGTGCATCAGGTCTGGAAGCACCCAAAGGTCGCGCCCTGATCCGCCTTCTTCGTGCCGCAGTCCTGGGAATGCGGTGGGGACGATATCTGGATGAACGCGGCCCATCAGGTGGTCAAAGGCTTTCAATGTGACCGGATCGGCTTTTTCGCTGAGCTGACGCCACCGTCTGAAGTCAGACAGTGCTTCGGCAGGATCGGTGGTTGCCACATTGAGCAGTCGGCGCATGGGTCCAGCACCGCTTTGAGCTGTTCTCGACAATGCACCAGCCAACGCCATCAGTCCCTGCAAACTAGGCAGTCTGGCTTTCGTGTGTTCTTGATTGGCCGAACCAAGGCCGTAAGCGCCAAGCCCAGGCAGTGTCTGAGCGCCAGCTTCATCGGTAAGCGACGTGGTCATGCGATGGAAACACACCGCAGCAGGTGTCAATGCCCATCCATGCTGGGCTTGAAGGTCTTTGGCCCCCTTTTTGGCCGCAGAGCAAAGATCTTCCGCAAGGTGCAATGCCTGTGTGAATGGAAAATTGTTCCGTACGAATTGCAGGCCTGCACACATGGTGAGTGCCTGTGGGAGTTGGCCTTCGAATGGCTGAGCACAGTCGGCTTGCTGAAGACGGGTGAACGAGGCTCGGGTCTCCTGTTCGAAGGCAGTAGAAAAGGCATCGAGAAATTTGAGCGCAACATCCGATCGCAGGATGATGGTCAGATCGTCCCCTGCCAGAAGGATGGGTCTTGCCGGCAAGACCTGGATTTGTGTTCCATACACCTGTTCTGACTCGGGTACCAGAACCGATTCAACCGCCCACTGAGCGGCTGCTACTGTCGCATCAGCCACACTGGCTGATAGTTTTGCCAGAAATTCTGGAAAGTGTTGTCCGGCATTTTGCGGATCTCTCTCGGCTGCAGCGATGACCGACAGCAGCACCTGTCCTAAGCCGTTGGCGTCAGCGTGCAAAATGCCCACAGAGCGGTTCTGTCCCGAAAACGGAAAGCCGTACTCATCGGCCTCCCCTTTTGGATCGAAATCCAAGTTGACAGGAAAAACAAAGCGCGTCGCCCCTTTTGCTGGCGGAAGGAGTTTGCCTCGGTTATCGCGCTGGGCTTGTGCAACCACGCGCCGCCTAGCCGCAACAGCACTGTCAACCAATTCCAGCTTGCCAAGAACATGCGTCCGGTGGCTTGCTGCAAAACCTGTGCGAGGGCTGCGCTCAACCAGAGGCGCTGCTGTCGGCAGCATCGTGGAGGGCAGCGAGCGGGCTTGACCCAGTACTTTGGAGCCAGCACCTATTACTTCGAACACAGAGTTCGCACTACTTAAAGCCTGATTGAATGAAAGTCCAGGGCATTGTTGACGCACCCACAGACTCCACAACGCAGACAACTGTTGGGCCGCCTCCAACGAGCCGAGCACAGCGTAGATGGCACCTGATGCCTTGCGGGTGAACAATATTTGCTTGTCCCCCTCGGGGGCATGAAACACTTCTTTCAGGTGAATCTGTTCGCAAGCAGTTTCGATGTCGGCTGAGCAGAGTTGATCCAGCAAATAGCTGGCACCAACAATGTCTCTCAATCGCCCACCCTGAAGGATGTATGACTGAATAGAGTTTGCTTCAAAGAAAAAACCAGTGTATTTCATGACAGCATGAGCCCTTGACTATATTAGGATTGAAACGCACGTGAAGCTACAGCAGTCTGACGCCGCGTGCGTTAAGTTCTTCGGCGGTGGCTTCCTGGTCTGGCTTGCCTGTGGAAACTTCCAATGCGATGTGGCAGTAATAGGCAACTGCGGTTGTACTTTGACAGTTAGCTCCATCGGGAGGCGCATAGAACGGCAACGCCTAGGTGAGCACGAGCCTATTAAGTTGCGCAATACCTTTGTCAAACTTGGCGCGGTGTTGTATGGACCACCTAATAGCATCTTGATAGCGTGAGAAGGGCGATCAAGTGCCACCACGTTCGGGCCTAGTGAGACCATTTTGTAGAGCCCCATCGAAAAAAGGCTCCCAAGAAGGCTACGGCACCCCGAGACCATTTTTGTTTCCGCTGACGACCTTCAGAGCGTGACGTGATGATGCAAGGACAGGTTTACTTGCAGGGAAGACTGGGCAAGGCTCTTATTCAAGCAGGCTGGCGGGAGCGTTGAGCGTGACCGACTCCTTGGGGATGCGCAATGCATATTCATCACGCCGATGTTTGCCAGCCTTGCGGTTGTTCGACACCTCCACGCCAAAAGACTCGTCTGACCAAGGAAGCGCGGTACGCAGGGCCTTGTTGAACTTGTCAATTTGGTTCCGGAACTGCTTCTCGGTCAGATTGCTGACGGACTGCTCCTTCTTCTCGAATCGCCTGCCTTCGTCATCAGTGAGGCGATACACAGGCATCATCCACTCCAAGTAACGCTGCTTCCAGGTTTCTGTGGTCAAGAGACCATCGGCATGTTGCCTGGCTCGGCAGAACATCCACAACAGGGCAAAGTGGGCTGCAGAAAGATCGAGCTTCGGTCCATCGACAACCTCCACCGACCAAGTCCAGTGCCCGTCTTTAGACTCTGGAGGAAGAAGTGCCAGCCGAAGCTTGGGCTCCTGCATGGCGTTCACCGACTTGACGGTGTCGCTGAAGGACCGCCCGGCAGCCAGCAGCGCCTGCGGCAGGCGACGCCGCAGACGGATGAAGGGCACGTCCGCGAGATCAATCTTCGCCTTGCTGGTATCTTGCGGCCGATCGTTCTCGTCGTTAAGATCCGCTGGCTTTGGCTCTCGCGGTGGGAAGAAGAACTCTGGCATGGACTCGAAGGAATCGCTCACCAAGACATGTGACATCTTGTCCTGCGATCGACCTAGCAAGGATGCGCAGTAGCCGAGGTAGTAGCTCATCGTCTTGCGCCCGCCAGCAATCGAGAAGTGCACCCTCGACTCTGGGTCTACCGTGAGTTCTCGCACCACATCAAGAATGGTGTCGGCCGCTGCTTTGTTGTCATCGACAGAACGAAGGTCCTCCACCGATCGACCTGCTCGCTGGATCACGTGAATGGTCGAGTCATTGCAGCGCGGGATGGGGAGGCCGTGCTCGCGGCAAAGCAGCGCCAACTGCCCACCTTCCGGGCGCAGCAATTCCTGGCGTGCTTTATGGGCACCCGTCCCAGTGGTGACCAAGTGAACTTCATCCGGACAAGGCCCCTCCTTGGGCATCTGGGCCATCGCATAAATGGTCTCTGTGACGACCTGGGGATTCAGTCCCACAACGCACAGCAGGATCTCCTTCTTGTATTCGCGGCCAGAAACTGAATTCATGCGGTGGGCTCCTTGGAGTGAAATTCGGGCGTGTCGCCGTAGTCAACGGACTTGAGGCGCCAATTTATCCGAATCACGCGCCAACACAAGAAATGCATATCTGCCTTTTCGGTCCTGGTTAGCCACTTGTTCATGCTTCTCCTGCGCCATGCGCTCGTCTGCGACCCACAGACACGAACGAAGTTTTCCGGCACCTGAAAGATCCCTGCGTCACCTGGACTGGCGTTGCTTGGGCGGCGAACGGTCCAACGCCGCAAGCCTGCGGGCCCTTAGGGCTGCGTCGAATCCGGAATGCTGGGCTTGTCGAGTTTAAAGGCAGACAAGGCAGCTTTTTCGACCTGAAGCGACCAAGAGCCTTCCTGTCGTTCGAGATCTGCCGCACCCAGTTTCTGCGAAGCGCTTCGCATATCTGCCAACCGTGCGCTCCGCGAGCAGACCGATTTAATTGGGCCCCTTGCAGGCAGACAAGCCTGCTGATCAGGAGACAACACCATGACAAAACGATCGAGCCCATCACCTTCAATCATCCAGGCACTGCAGAGCCGACCTGTCGCACTGCTCAACGCTGCAGTCATGACCATGGATGGCATGTACGCGCTGCGAGGGATACCTCTGGGCGAGGCTCGGCTGCTCGTCCGCACCCACGGATTCATGAGTGCCATTGGCCACGAGGCCACCGCGAACGTGATCTCGCGTCTGCTGGAAATCGATTGCCCGATGAATCGCCATTATTTCAAGCAGGACCCAGGTCAGATCGCCCTGGTGTTCAGGCTGAAGCATCGACTGCCCGAAGGCTTCATCGTACGAAGCGAGGAGGAGCTCGAAGCCCTGGGCTACTCATTCGCAAGACTTAAACGCATGTGCTGAAACGATCTGCACAACTCACCTAGACAGCCCACCATCAGGCCCCTCGCTTCGAGAGACTGCAAGCCACTCACGGACCACGTCAACCTCCTCAACGGACTCAAGAATGACCAAATCACGCCAAGAAGCTGCCGCACTGGACCGCCTGCCGATCCAAGTCGATCGCACCCCAGGGGATGTGTGGACTCGCGAATCAGCCTCTGGCGAGACGGTCGCCGTTTTCGAATGGGCATTGACATCCGTGGACGCCGAATCGGTTGCCAAAGATCGCGCGCGCCTGGAGCAGCGGGACCCGCTGTGCGACGAAGAACCCGAGCGACAGAAAACCTTGTCAAGTCTGATCTCCACACTGGCAGAGAGGCAAACCCTGGTATTTGCCCATCGGGTCTGTCAGGAGCCAACAGGAAGATTCAGCTACCAGATGACCGTTCAGGGCGAGGTGAGCGAACAGGACGGCGCAAAGGCCGCACGCCTTGCCCATGCACTTCGCAAGGAAGTTCAGACCTTTCTCGCGGTGGGCTATCCACAGTTCGGGTTTGATCCCGCCCGACCGAACACCTTTGACTCAGGGGATTCAAAGCTGGTCTGGCGGGCACAGCCAAGCTGGCTGCGCACGACCAAACCTAAGGGGATCGGGTTCTCCGCTCCTGAACACGCGCCTTCGCCATTGAAGCTTTCCCTGGCACCCTCGTCACCGCTGAGTTTCCTGGACGGAATTCTGAGCACCCTGCTATCTGCCCGGCAGGAGATCGAGCTGCGAATCGAGTTTCATGGCCATGTGCCTTCTGCGGAGACCCTGCGCATTTTGGAAGGATCAGTCGGGTCACTGGTGAGCGCAAGCGCAAAAGACGGACTGAAAGAGAAGGCCTCCATCACCCAGTCTCCACCAACTGCGGAGACTCTTCACGATACGCAAGGAATGTGGGAGGACTGGGTAACAACACCTTACGGAGCAGGCATGCGCCTAACCGTGGCAAGCGAGGGAGAACTTTCCAGCACGCTGCTGCTGCTGCTCGGCTCTGAAGTCCTTCAAGGACGGCCCTTCCGATTCGTTGCCACAGCGAACACCGCATCTGTGGCCGACTCGGCGGGTCACGATCTTTCTTCCTATCTGCCAGCAAACGCCTCCATGCCCCCGCTCATGCCGAGCCCTTCGCGCCTGGCAGAACTGGGGTTTCCAAAAGGGCGAGGAGAACTCCACCTGAATGCAGATAAGGCTTCCATCGTTCTTGGCGATACGCCTACCAGAGCCGGCATGCAGGCAGTGAATCTGGCCGACGTCGACCGGACCCAGCATTGCTACCTGATCGGCGCGACCGGAACGGGCAAGTCAAGCCTGCTGCAGAGCATGATCGACCAAGATATTCACAACGGCCATGGTGTTGCAATTTTTGACCCTCACGGCGACCTCTTCCACAAGGTACTCGCGAACATTCCGCGCTCCCGGGCAGACGACGTGGTTATTCTCGACTTCACCGATCTCGCGTACGTGCCGGGGATGAATCTTCTAGAGCTGACTTCAGACCACAAAGATATCGAACGCAACTCGATCATCCGGGACATGAGTTCGATACTCCAGCACCTGTATGGCCACGTTCCCGAGTCGATGGGTCCCATGTTTCTCATGTACATCCGAAACGTACTGGCTCTGCTGATGGCAGATACCGAGGGACGGACGACGCTACTCGATGTTTCGAGGGTGATGTGGGACAGGCTGTTCAGGAATCACCTGCTGAAGCAGTGTCAGGATTCCGCTGTCGTGGAGTTCTGGAAGGACATTGCCACCCAGGCGCAAGGCGACGGCAGCCTCAAGGAAATAGCTCCATACATCACGAACAAATTTACCGAGTTCACCCAGAACGCTTTGGTCAAGCGCACCGTGGGGCAGAACCGGACATCGTTCGACTTCAGAGAGGCAATGGACAAACGGCAGGTTGTCTTGGTGAACCTGTCAAAAGGCTTGCTAAACGACATGGACTCCCGGTTCCTCGGCATGTTGCTGACGGGGAAGCTGTTCAGGCAGGCAGCAGGGAGGGCCTCGGTGGCGACTGAACGACGTGTGCCCTTCCACGTGTACATCGATGAGTTCCAAAATCTGACGTCTGACGCGTTGACCTCCGCCTTGGCAGAATCCAGGAAGTACGGCCTGGCGCTTACCTTGGCCCATCAGGACAGCGCGCAAGTCTCACCTCAGCTCATGACAAGTTTGATGACGAATGCTGCCACCAAGTTGATATTCCGGGTGGGACCGTCAGATGCGTCGAGCCTGTCTGGTCTTGCCGCGCCGTCTCTGTCTGCCTCAGACTTGATGTCGCTGCCGGATCATCATGCGATGGCGAGGATGAAAACCCAAAAAGGAGTTTCGCCGCCCTTCATCATGCGGACCAGATGCGTTGCAGACGAAGCGAGGGATGCAGCACATCGAGCGCATGTGGAGTCAATGGTCGCGCGGTCTCGCCGCCTGCACTGCCTGCCAACGACGACCATCGAAGCCATGATTGAAAAGAATCGGTGGACACCTCCCACGGCATCTCCGCTCACGACCACAAAGCCATCCCCTGAATCTGCTTCAGGTCTCGCACCCCTTGCAAGCTGGAGCAGTGGTAAATCCCTGCGGGAGATACTACAGAAGCGTCTGGCTGAGGCTCAAGCTGAGCAGCAGGCAGCAGGCAGTAGGTAGCGAGGGGGGGGAGTTGAGCACATCTCATCTGGACCTACCTGCAAGCGCAACATCGAGTCGGAGCTGATTCCCGCAACAGAAAGAGCAACAACTTCGGCGCGACAGTAGGCCAGTCGCAATTTCTCGTGTTGTCCTCGAGAAATCCTGTTGCGCGGTGCTGGCTAAGTTCTTGATTTTGCTGAAGTGCAGGTGCACCAATCCTGGCGCCCTACGCGCATGTTGCGTTGGCGCGTTCTGGCCCGGGAGTTGTCCAGGTTGGACAGGACTTCGGCAACTTCCTTGCCGGCTCGCGTCATCTTCAATGTTGGTTTGAGGTCGATCGGATCCTTGTAGTCCTCGAGCCACCCGTGCTCCTTTAATTTGCGCACGAGTTCACCTGCGTAGGTGCGCTCCTCTTCGGCCGACACCCTCTGGCCGGGCTCGAACACCGCGGCCCGCAGAGCGGGCTCCGCGAGCACCTGGAAGACGATATTCACCACTAACTCGCGGGTCAGCGCCTCCGAGTAGTCGGCATTCGGTCCGTGAACGCGGTCGTACAGGCTGCGCAGCACAGCGGCGCAGCACTCCCTGTCCCCGTGTGTCAGGGGCCGGAAGAACTGTTCTCGTTTGCCAGTGAAGAAGACGTTTGCCATACTGATGTCACTGTAGCCGCCCGGCCTCCGCCACCCAGCAGAGCGTGTTGACCAGCGCCATCTGCTCTGGCGTGTGGCATTTGATCGCCGTCAGCGCCGGGTTGGCGACCACGATTGCCAGGCACTTGGCGCGTGACACTGCGACGTTGAGCCGGTTCTTGCTGTACAGAAACTCGATGTGCCGTGGCAGGTCCTGCTCACTGGAGGTCGTCATCGACACGATCACCAGTTCGGCTTCTTGCCCCTGGAACTTGTCGACGGTGCCGACTCGCGCGCCATCCGGCAGGACCCGCTTGAGCAGGTTGACCTGGACGTTGTACGGCGCGACCACGAGTATGTTCTCCGGTGACATGGGGTGCTCGTTGCCCTGCTTGTCCGTGTAGCGCTGCTGCAGCGCGCTGGCGTAGACCTCACCAATCAGTCTGGCTTCCTCCTCGCTTCGCTGAGAGCATCCCTGGTGATCAACAGGTGCATGAACGATCCCCGCTGGGCGGAGCAATGGGTGTGCGCCGCCATCGAGTACCAAGGTTCGAGCTGCGTTTCCGGCCTCCGGAAGGAGGCGCCCGTCGTACACAGCGTCGGAGATGAAGTGGCAAACGTCGGGGTGCATGCGGTAGCTGGTGGCCAGAAAGATGCCTCGATCAGCTGCGATGGTGGCCGCACCATCCAGCAAGTAGTCAAGCCCCGAGTCACCCGAGCGACCAGGGTGTACGCCCTGCACCGGCTGGCTGAGCTGCATCTGGTCGCCCAGCAACACGATATTCCGGGCACAGGTACCGGCAGCGACCAGGTTTGCCAACGCAACCTGCCCTGCTTCGTCGACAAAGAGTGCGTCGAACTGCTGATCGGCGTCCGGGTCCGCGAAGAGCCAGGCAGTGCCCGCCACCAACATCGCCTCAGACGCCCATACATCGGCGTTGGAATGAACGTTGATGACAGTCCCGACGGGACAGTCGAATTCAGATTCCGGCTTCCCGGCCGTGCATTTCTTGACCACGCGCACGTCCAGCCCCTGCTCGTCCACGACACCCATGACCCCGGCCAGCAAGTTGTTGATGGCCTTGTGGCTGTTGGACATGATGCCGACGCGCCACCCAGCGGCCAGCAGGCTGGCGATCATCCTGGAGCCGGTGTACGTCTTCCCCGATCCTGGTGGCCCCTGAACGTATAGGCAGGTTTGGTCCATCGCCAGCGCACCGGCCAAACTTCCCGCCAGGATGTCCTGCCCCGGCTGAATGATGGACTGGCCAGCCGACCATCCGGTGAGGAGCGGCGGCTCTCGATGCAGCAAGCCCGACAGCGCCACGTAGCGTCTGTCGCCGGCAATCTGGCTGTCGGCAAACCGGTACAGCGCGTTGACCAAGACCTTCGACTCGATCGGGCCCGATGGCCCGATGCTCAAACGCGGTGGCAGCGGATCCTTCTTGGGTCCGATCTTCAAGCGGACCCGCCGGGTCGCCTCATCGAATGCGAGCTTCCCTAACTTTTGCGCCGTGTCGGCGCGCGTGCACTCAGCGCCGGTGGCGAGCTTGCACTCCTGCTCCGGCGCCAGATACGTGTAGACCGTGGAACGCTTCTCCGGGGTCGGCGGATGCGCCGGGTCCAGCTGCAGGGCCGCCAGGCACTCCGGGTCGTCAAGAAGTTCTTCTTCAGTGAGGTCCATGCGCGCAAACAGCGCCCACCAAGCTGGCTTGTCGGCACGACGGTGGAAGTCCAGCAGTTGATAGGTCAGCTCGGAGACATGGTGTTCCGGCGTCCAAGCGCTGCGCTCTGCCGGCAGTTCGTCCACCAGCCGCACGCGGAAGGGCACCAGCCGTTGCTCGGCCTCCTGGGCCTTGGTGAGCGCCTGAGCTTCGCCATCCTCGTCCGCTGCAGCGGCACCTGATCTTGCCTTCCATGGCAAGCCCGGCGGTCGAAGTGTCAGCAGCCAGTCGCGGAGTTGTTGGGTGGACTCGACATCGTCGCGGTTGTAGTCGTGAATGTCCTGCAACAACTGGGCGTCGCGCGTCTCGCGCCAACGCTCGTAGTAGACGATGCTCGCGCCCGCGTTCTGCACATCGCCGGCGCGGGCAGGCCGATAGAAGTGTTCGACGTACTTGATCGAGTAGCTTGGCTCCGAGATGCGGATGCCTTCCAGCACCACCTTGTAGAGATCGACCAAGGCCCCCTGGCGGAGCAAGTTGTCCACCTCGACCTCGCGCGTGGCGTGCCAGCTGGCAAGGCGCTTGAGTGCGGTCTCCTCGTAGCTGGCGTAGTGGTAGATGTGCGCACCGGGATGTTGCCGGCGCCGGTTTGCCACGAAGTCGATGAAGGCCTCGAAAGCGACACGCTCTTCTTGTCGCGTATGGGCCCAGAAGGGAAGGAAGGCCCAGGCACCTGCCGCCGAAAACCAAACGCCGAACAGGTACTCAAGGCCGCCGTCCTCCAGCGGATTACCTTCCATGTCGAAAAACATGTCACCGGCATCGGGCGCAGGCAGGCGATGGAAACCACGGCGGCCGTCCGGGTCAGTTGGCAGAACGAGCACTTCGCGCAGACCGGTACGGCGCGCGCCTTCTTGCAGGGCCGCCTGCGACTGCAACCGCGCCAGCATGTCACTGTGCATCTTCGGGATGACATGACCCGGCGGCAGCGCCGCCAGCCTCGCCAGCGTGTCGATGCCTGCCGCCTGCAGCTTGGTCCATTGGACGCGCGAGATGTTCGCCACTTGGCACAGGTGGTCGTCCGCCAAGCGCTGTGCCTCGCAGCGCTCTCGCCAGTGGCACAGGTCGCAGTGGGCGCACGGCAGCGGATAGGTCCCAGGATAGGCGCCACCCGCCAGCGCCTGGATGCGCGCGAGAAACCGGACCAGCAGGGCGCGGTAGTAGCGCATGAAGTCGGCGCAACGAAACGCTCGCTCGGTCTGGTCGCCCAGCACGACGTGCATCCGCTTCGGCTCGGCGCCCTGCGCCAGCGCGAGCAGGTGGCTGTAGAACGCTAGCTGCACCAGGAACTTGGCCTTGGGAGAGCGCGCCAGCTTGGTGTCGGCAACCTCGTACCGCCAAGTCCCCAGGTTCGACGCCTCGCCGTCCACACGCATCAGGAAGTCCGCATGGCCGAACAGTTGTCCGTCGCGCAGCGTCGCCTGGTAGATGACTTCTGCGCCGCTGCGCATTGCGGCTAGCGTGCGCGCCACCTTGTCATTGATGCTGCCGCCGTCGGCGGCGATGTCGATCACGTCCCGGCCTTCTGCGCGAAGTCGGTCCAGGTATGACCTCTCATGCTCGTCGCCCTTGCGGGCAATCAACGCCGCAGACTCGTCGGGTGCCGTCTTCGACGCGCGGACGCCGGCGTCGTGAAGACTCTGAAGCTCAAGTACCGTCAGGTGCTCGCACTCCAGAAAGCCCACCAGATCGGTGGCGGAGAAGAGATAGACCTCATCGCGGAGTTGCATGCGGGTTCAGCCCTCGCCTTCGGTGGTCGTAGCGCGCAGGCGATCAAACTGCGAGGTCAGTGCCGACAAGCGCTTGGCAATCTCCTCTTCCATCAACCGGGCGCGGTTAAGAATCTTCTCGCCACCACCGACCACCGTCCGTGCGGAAGTCTTAATCTCTTCAAAGCCTGTGATCTGCTTGCGGATAGCCTCGATGGCGACATCCATCTCCGCCAGGCTGGCTGCCTCCTCCTCGTTGTGCTGGTTCGCGCGTACGCACAGTGCCTTGGCCAGCAAGTAGCCGGCCTTAAGGCGCACGTCTGTTGCCGGATCGTCAGCATCCCAAACGACCACAATGTCGAGACCCCAGCGATGCAGCTCAGGCAGGCCCGACGGTGCCGTCTGCGACGAGTGAACGAACAGGCAGACCGACGCCGACCGGTTGCGTCGAGCAACGTCGGCCTCCTCCAGTGTGGCCTTGAGCGTATAGACACCGCTGGCCTTGGCTTCCACCACGATATTTGCGCCGGCCACCGCCGAGTCAGGGCCCATCGTCACGACGAAGTCGCCGACCTTGCTGCGCGGGATTACGCCCGACGTGTCGCCGACGGCGTCGAACACATCGTCAGCGGCGAGACAGTGCTGCTGCAGGTGCTCGCCAACGCGCGATTCAAACTCGTTGCCGTGCAACGTGGATCGGCGTGCGTCGTCCCTTCGGGTGACGATCTTCTCCAGCAGTGAGGCCACTCGCAGCTCGAAGTCGTGCGAGCGCTCGGACTGGGCCACTTCGAACCGTTCCAGCCGCTGAACGATGCGCGTCAGGCCAGACTTCCAGAATCGGTTGGAGCTTCTGCCAAAGCGGCTGATCTTCAAGATCCACATCCCCCAGCAAAACCAGCCAGCTCGGCACAGCGCCGGCGCGCTTTGCATTGGCCTGCAGCGCCCGGCCGATGTGCTCGAAGTGCCCGTGCACGTCCCCGAGAAACCAGATCGCGCGCAGCGCTTGTGCGTGCTCAGAGTCGAAGGCTTGCATGTTGCGCTGCATCATGATTGCGCTCCATCCAGACCTTGTTCCGCGTCGGTGAACCAGGCGGGCTCCATGTCGCCTCGGCGGCGCTGGCGAGCATGTTCCAGGCAGACCACCAGGTAGTAGCCAGACCCTCGATCGGCTTCGCCGGCTTCACCGCAAACGATGCAGGTCGTCTGTGTGGCTGCCTCGGCATCCCGTCGAAGTGTCTGAATGCGCTGGAGGTCTTCTGCATCCTCCTGCGGCTCAAGAAGTGGATCCATCTGGCTGTACCACCGGGCCGAGCCAAACTTCTCTTTTAGCTGACGCCAATGGAAGCTCCGCTTGTTCGGACCCAGCTCGGCGTCGATGTCGGCGCACAACTGGGCGAAGATGGGCATCCATCCTTTGTAAAAGGACAGTTCGATGTGGGGTCCGACGAACTGGTACGGATACTTGGCTTTGAGCTCGCGCGGCGTGATCGGTGGTGGCAAAAATCTCATGGCAATCTCTCCTGAAGCATCTGGCGAAGTTGTTCGGCGTCGGCGCCTGTGAAGCCAGTCCTGCGGTTGGTGAACAGCAGGTGGCGGCAGCCGTGCTCGAACCACCCAGGGCGGTCGTCGATGGCTATCCAGGGGTGCGCGGCAGTCAGGTTTGCGTAAAGCCAAGCCTCAATCTCCGCCTGTCGCGATGCTTGTGAGATCAGCGTGGGATGGTGCAGACGCGCGCGCCAATCCAGCACTGGCGTGACGTCGAGGATCCGTGCCGAAATGTCGGGACTGAAGTTGCTTTGGAGCACGTCAATCGAAAAGCTTTCGCGCCAGCTGGTGCTGAGAACAATCGGAACCTGTGGATACGCGCGCAACACCCCCTCGATCCAGGGAAGCTGAATGAACACTGGGCCGCTGGTGGGCTCCGGGTGGGTCACGCCATCAAAATCCAAAAAGACCACCGGTGTGTGGTGATGGCGAAGGCGGGCAAGGACCTGTAAATCGGGGGGTGGGTTCGTGGGTTTCATAGTGAGACTCTGTGGATAGGGGCAGATGAAGGGCGCGCGGGCTCAATGAAGGTGCTGGCCAGGCTTGATCGGGTCGCCGTCGTCCAGGAACACATCAGCAGGCAAGTCCTCGCGCGCAACCTGACGTCGGCCGTTGGCCAGGGCCGTCGAATAGGCATGCTCCCAAGCCTGGATCTGCTCGCGCGGCGTCAAGTGCGCGAGCAGGTTGAACAGGCGCGGCGAAGGAGCCATGAAGATGGGCTCTGGCGTACCGGTCTCAGGATCCGTTTTGTCGTTGGACTGCTGGTTCATGCGCCGGTGCACCGACACGCCCACCGCCTGGGCCAGTGCGATGGCTTGCTCGGCCGTTGGCATTGCGATTTTGAACACCCGAAAGCGCGACTTGATCGGGTCCGGGATTCGGTAGAGGTCGTTGGCGGTGGCCACCCAGAGGATGTGGCTGGCGTTGAACTGGATGCCAGCTGAGATGTCTGTCACCTTGGTCGCTGTCAACGGCTCCAGCAGGCTGTGCAGCGGGGCGATCGGGTCAGCGTTGTGCGTGCTGCGCGCCTTGTCCAGCTCGTCGAGCAGGATGAGCGGGTCTGCCCGGTCACCCAAACACACCATCTCAAAAACCAGACCAACCGTTGTGTTGGCCCAGTTGCGGGCGGAGCCCATGAGGGATGAGCCCGTATGGCTCACATCCAAGCTGTGGCGATGCACTGGCCGCGACAAGGCTCGGGCCAGCTCCAGTGTGAAATGCGTTTTGCCCAAACCTGGCGGGCCAGCCACCAGGATCGGTGGCAGGTGCAATGGCGTGCCCTTGACCTCGGCCAAGCGGACTTGGCCGAGGATCAGGTCGACCACCTCGGAGAAATGCGGTTGCGCCGCGCGCAGTTTGCGCAGGTCAACGCAGATATCTTCAAGCTCTGTCTGTGACCCACCGAAACGGCGGAGGGAACCCATCGTGGCCAGGCGCTCATAAAGCTGTTGGTCACGCTCGCGCCAGTCACGATCGGGTGACTTCACGTCAGCATCTTTGATCAGCTTGAGCGGCTCGTCCCAGGCGTAGACCTGGGTCTGGCCACGTCTGCTGCCGCGGGCTTGTTGATCAAGCTGGTACTTTTTTTGCAGGCGCTGTGTTTCAACCTGGACGTCGGGCTTTCCAGATTTTTTGAAGGCGCTGAGGGGTGGCTTCGGCGGTGGTGCTTCGCCATCTGCTTTTGCGTTGATCTTCGCGAAGATCGCAGATGCCTTGAGGCGCTCTTCTTCTGCCAGCCGACGTGCTTCTGCGCTCTCGTCATGGTCGCGCGCTGCCTCGACTGCGGCCTTGGAACGAACGTCAACCAGGTCATCGGTGGCAGACCCCGCGGGCAGCAGCAGCTGCGCATGCGCGAGGCGGTCGTTGAAGAAAACTGTAACGTTGCGAAGCTCAAAGCCAGCTGCTGCGGCCAGCGATTCTTCTTCGGTTCTGAGGTGTTTGTTCGGCATGAATGACTCCTGGGTAGGAGTCGGGCCGCTGTCCTGGTTTGCTGCCCGACTCCTGTTTCACTTGGGGTGAAAAGGCGGGCTGCGAAAGGGACTCTAAGTCTCGGGGCGCAGCACGCCGTCGCCGTTGATCACGGCGGTCCAGGTGCTGGTTGTTATCGAGAACATAGGAGAAATGATGGCAGAGGTTTGCGTTTCATCCAAGCAAATGTTGCTTGAACTGTTGTAAAAATAATAAACGATGTCGTTTATTCGAGTTGAGATACGCGCAGTCTCAGGCGCTGGCGCTAAAGGTGAGCTTTTACGGGGACCAAGTGCCAATCGAGTATCGATTCTTGATTCCACAGAACAAACCAGAACAAAGGTGAGCTTTTACGGGCACCTATTGCGGTGCAAAGCCCACTTTTCAAAAAATTTAACTTGCAATCAGAATAAAGGCAAGTGAAAGGTGAGTGTTAACAGGAACTGATGCAATGAGGAAATTCGAAGAATTTTGGTTCAGGTGAGCTTGCGCGGGGACCTGTTAAGCATAAATATTTGACAGGGAAATCTGTCCGCACGGCAATTGGAAAGATGCTTTGAACTTGGCGCACCTAGGCAGCCAAGCTTTCAAAGCGAGTGAGCTGGTTCAGGAACACCAGCCTCACCGTACCGGTTGGCCCGTTACGCTGCTTGGAAATGATGAGCTCGGCTACACCTGGCTCCTTGGAGTTTTCCTTCGTGTAGTAGTCGTCCCGGTACAAGAACATGATCACGTCGGCGTCTTGCTCGATGGCGCCTGACTCGCGCAGATCGCTCATCAGCGGGCGCTTGTCGATGCGAGTTTCGACACTGCGGTTGAGCTGGGAGATGGCGATCACAGGGCACTGCAACTCTTTGGCAAGCATCTTCAGGCCTCGCGACATTTCGCCCAGCTCAGAGGCGCGGTTGTCGCCGTCCGAGCCGCTGCCTTGCATGAGCTGCAGGTAGTCGACAACAATCAGCCCGAGCTTGCCGACTCGTTTGGCCAGGCGCCTTGCCCCGGCGCGCAGCGCAGGTATCGTGAGGCCGGCGCTGTCATCAATGTGGATCTCGCTTTCTGCGATTTGTTGAGCGACATCGGTAAGGCGAGACCACTCATCGTGGGTCAGCTTGCCGTTTTGCAAATGGGTGTGATTGACGCGGCCCGTCGAACTCACGATCCGGTTCATCAGCTGATTCGAGCCCATCTCCATTGAGAAGACGGCCACCGGCTGGCCCTCTTTGAGCGCAACGTGCTCAGCGATGTTGATCGCAAAGGCTGTCTTACCCATCGAGGGGCGAGCCGCGATAACGACCAGGTCGCCGGCCTGCAGGCCTGAGGTCATACGATCCAGATCAACAAAGCCGGTGGACACGCCCGTCAGCTGGCGGGGGTTGTCGGCAAGCTCCTGCACCCGGTCCAGAAGAGCACCCATCAGAGTTTTCATGTCCTCGAACCCGTCCTTGGAACGGCCACCCTCTTCCGCGATGCTCAGAATCCGCTGCTCGGCCAGATCGAGCACCTGAGCCACTGGCATCCCATCTGTGTTCATCGAGCTGGAGATGATGTCGCTGCCTGCCTGCGCGAGCTTTCGCAGCACTGCGCGCTCGCGCACGATCTCGGCATAGCGCCTGACGTTCGATGCGTTGTGAACGAACTGCGCCAGCTGGTTCAAGTATTGGAGGCCACCGGCGTCGCCCGCTTTCGAGCACGACTGCAGGTCTTCAAAGACTGTCACGACATCCGCAGGTTTGCCAGCGCCGATCAGTCTGCTGACGGACTTGAAGATGATCTGGTGCTCGTATCTGTAGAAGTCAGACTCCGAGATCATGCCGCCGATGATGTCAAGCGATCTGTTGTCGAGCAGCAGGCTGCCCAACACACTGGACTCCGACTCGATAGAGTGAGGGGGGGCCTGAAGACTGCGGAAGTCTTCGACGGCATGGATTTCACTCTGAGAAAAGTTGGTCATTTGGCATCCCCAGTGGTTGGCATCTCTTGCCGAAAGATCTTCAACGCGTGTGCACGAACCAAAGTCGGCATGGGCGTTTCGCCCGACTTGAAGAGGTTCCAGCTGTTGAGCAGCTTCTGGCCCAGCGTGGCAGGTGGCATCGCGTCTAACGCGCGCTGCCCCAGCGCGACCAGCTCATCGTGCGGCAAGCTGAGCATGCGAGCCCGATCGGCCACTGCAGCAGGATCTTCTTCGATGTCAGCAGGGACGAGCCGAGGCTTTCTCTGGTCCTGGACCGTTGTTGCGTGATCCCTAGCTCCGATTTCTCGGGCGGCTTTTATGAAGTACGGATCCGGGCTGTCGATCGACCGGCCCTGCATCTTCGTGAGCGCACCTTGCGAGATGGTGCCGCCCTTGGCAGGGAACTCGCGCAGAATCAGTTCGAGCGACCTACCGGAGACTCCGGCCTGAGCGGCAAGCATCGTGGTCTCGGCAGAAAAAGCGGTGCTATTCGGGGCGTCTTTCGTCAGGACTTCCTTTGGCTTGACTCGCACATTGAAGTGGACACTGACGACCGGAGAACGTAGGCCCCCCTCGCGCTTTTCGATGGGACCTTCCACGACGAGATCGGTCAGATCGTTGATGTCCTTGACAGCGTTCATCAACTGCTCGTTCTTTACCTTGCGCCACTCGCGCTTGCTGACCGCGCTGGGCAACAAAGCAGAAGCCCACCATTCCGGGGGGTGTGCTGATGTGCTCATGTGATTTCTGTACGAAGAAACAATTTCATACAGAGCTAGGCTGGAATACGTCTTGAGCTTGATGAGCTGGGACAGGTTCAGAAGCGTGAACCTAGAGTGCTGGTCGATCAGACGATCGATGATATCTGGCGGAAGTGACCACTTCACGTGGATGACTTTCTCTTTTTTGTAGATCTTCGCTTGGCTTAAAAGATGCATCGATCCCCAGGCTTCCTCGATGTTTTTCTCGACGGGGTTCCAGCTCACTCTCGTGTCCTCCATTTCTTTAATGCAAGCCGCGCCTCTCTTGTACATACCATCCACATCGTCATCCTTGGCTGCCGCCATAGAGAGCAGATTTTTCAGAGTACCAAAGAACACGTGGTTGACCAATGGAGGCACGCCCGTCCGCTGAAGGACTTCTGCCCACTGACGTTGCGTCTCTTTCAACAGTACGTTGTAAAGCTTGCGGGAAAGTGGTGTGAGCTCTTTCACCACAGGGGACATGACGATCAGGTCGTTGTGCTTTTTCAGCAGGTTGCCTGTGGAACGATCTGACTGCACGACGTCTTGCTTCTTACCAACATCCATCGATGACTCCTTGAAGTGTCCACAGATCATATCAGTTTATGGGCACTTAGTGTAAATCACTACAGTCTTGCCTACAGCGGCCACCTGCTTTTACCGGACGATACTAAGTTATCGTCCGGCAATTATTGTACGTATGGACACTAAAAGCACATCTAAAGCTAGTTGGTGGCAGCTCCTATTACAGTTTGCGGGCATACACGATGGCAAAAATTAAAGGTAAGGCATTTTGCAGCTCGACCACTAGGTCCCCTGCTTTTGACGGACGATCCACCTGCTTTTGACGGACGATAAGAGATCGCAAAATTCAGTTTTTTGCTATGACAATCAACGACTTAGCGATTTTCTTCGAGGGGTACTAAGTTTCTTTCTAAGACTTCTTTTATAAAGACAGTGCGGTCTTCGCCCGCATCCGACTGTGCAAAGCGCTCATGGGATCGGGATCGGGGTCGGAATCGGGGACATCGCCTAGCGGCGATACGTCCATATATGGTTGCGTTGAGAGCAGGTCTCCCCATCGGGTCCGGCGGGGCGCCCCGCCGGATGCCTGGTCTCGCACCCCACGCATGCGGCGCGGGTCCCCTGTCGGCCAGCCCCCCGCATGCTGCGGGGCCAGGAACCGTTGTTCCGACTGGCTGGGCAACCAAGGGAAGAAAGACGCTGGCGCACGCTTCGCAGATCAGGTGGGCGCGCTAGCTTGGCCTCCCTTGCCATGTCGACGCAAAGCTGGTTCAATCCAGGCTACATTCACTTCCTTTTAGAGATTCTTTAGAAAATAATGTTGATCAGATTTTTCGAAGAACTTACGTAATCCAAGAAAAATGAACAAAACGCAGAAAATCGCGCCACTTCGCAGCGAGATTGGGCTGGAACACCTTGAAGCACTGACTGCCAGCGCCCACCAGGTCGTTGCCGACGTGCGCAGCAGCATGCTCGCCCCAGAAATCCGCAAGAAGCCGCCTGTCTTCAACAGCACCCAGCTGGCCGAGCTCTGCCACATTGACAAATCCCGGGTCCAGTACTTGATCAAGAAAGGCGAGCTGCCGCCTGGCAGTCAGGAAGACTCAACACGTCGCTCGTGGACGCTGCAAGAGGCTCGCGTGTGGGTTAGAAGTCTTCGTCCCGAGGCACTAAAACCAAGCGTCTCCTCTGCTTGCGTAATAACTGTAGCCAACTTTAAGGGCGGCGTGGCCAAGACGACGACGGCCACCGCGCTGGCCCAGGGCCTCAGCCTGCGCGGTCACAAAGTGCTGGTCATTGATTGCGACCCCCAGGGCTCGCTTACGACGCTGTTTGGCGTCCTGCCGGACATCGAGGTTGAGGAGGAAGATACGATTTTCCCGCTGTGCACTGGGGAGCAGACCAGCATCCTGCCCTCTGTTCAATCGACGTATTGGGACGGCATCGATCTGGTGGCCTCGGCCCCCCTGCTTTTCAACGCCGAGTTCATGCTGCCGTTGAAGCAAACGCGAGACAGCACATTTCAATTTTGGCGCGTGCTGCACAACGGGCTGAGCGAGGCATCCGAGGTTTACGACGTCATTATCATTGACACACCGCCGTCGCTCTCTTACATCACGATCAACGCACTGATGGCTGCAGATGGTGTTGTGATGCCGTTGCCTCCGAACACACTGGACTTTGCGTCGAGCGCTCAGTTCTGGAGCCTCTTCACTGACACCTGCAACTCGCTGTTCCAGCGTAATCCAGACAAGAAGAAATTCCACTTCCTGGATGTCGTGCTCTCGCGCGTGGACCGCAACGACGCAGTCAGCGCGGCTGTTCGCCAGTGGATCGTGAAAGCGTACGGCGAGCACGTCTTGCCGATCGAAATACCAAAAACATCGATCGCTGCCAGCGCCTCGGCATCGTTCGGGACCGTATATGACCTGGACGCCGGGTCGGTTCAAGCGAAGACACTCAAGCGAGCCCGCGACGCCTATGAACAGCTGGTCGATCAGATCGAACTGCAGGTCCAAGGTGTGTGGCAAGCCGGGGTTGAGGTCGTGAATCAGTTCCTAGCTGAAAGAGAGGTCCGGCAAAACGTCGCTGGCGCTGGGGAAATCCCATGAGCAAGAAGCCAACCCGACTGCTGGATAAAGCAATGCTGGCTGCCAACCCCCCTGCCCCACCTTCTGGCCCGACGAAGCAAAAGCCGTTCGCTGCAGACGCCGCCAGGCCAAAAACCGGTGTTGGCCGGATGGGCGTGGCGATGATCGAGCTCGACTTTCAGCGCGAACAGCTGCGAGAGCGTGCAGAGCAAGCGGAGAAAATGGCCGGCGCGCTGGGCGATCGTGTTGAGATGCTTGAGTCTGATGCCAAGGTCTGGAGCGGCGCCCTGCCGGTGCGCAGGATCGACCCCAAGCGCATCAAGCGGTCTGGGTTTGCTAACCGCCTGGAAGAAGGGTTTAGCAGCGCAGAGTTCGCCGCGCTCAAGGCAGACATCGCAGCCTCGGCGGGCAATGTGCAGCCGATAAAGGTGCGGCATGTGTCCGGGCGCGGGCGAGACGAGAAGTTCGAGATCATTTTCGGTCATCGTCGTCATCAGGCATGCCTGGAGCTGGGCCTTGATGTGCTTGCCGTGGTGGACTCGCCGGGCCCAGAAGCGCACTTCATCGAGATGCTTCGTGAGAACCAGGCCCGCGCAGATCTATCTCCGTACGAATTTGGGCTGATGTACCGCCAGGCTAAGGAAGTTTTCAAGGTGCAGGACAGCAAGCTGCTGTCCCAGCGGCTGAGCGTCTCAGAGTCTCAGATTTCGCGTGCGATCAAGCTTGTTGAGCTTCCAGAAGAAGTGATTAGAGCATTCCCCTCACGCTTGGATCTGCAATACAACTGGGCCACTTCGCTCAACAAGGCGTTAAAGTTGGATCGAGACGCCGTCCTTGATCAAGCTAGATCATTTCTTCGTATGCCTGCAGAAGAGCGGTCGACGATATCTTCAAAGGACGTGCTGGTCGCACTGGTTGGAGCGAGCGAGCTCATTGATGTAGAGAAGGTGGTCGCCATGGCTCTCAGTACGTGGCGTTCTGCTGTAAAAACAGAAGCGGGTGAAGTACAAACGCGAATACTCGGAGATCACTACGAACTGAGGGTTCCTTCAAGAGTTCTTGATGAAAAGGCTCGCTACCGCTTGATCGATTTCCTAGCCAAGCTGCTGGGGTAGTTGCTCTTGTCAGTTGTATGGTGCAATCGACCAAAGGTGAGTCCGAACAGGAGCCGAAACTGGACACCACACTCAGGCCGCTAGGCCATCTTTCCCGCAGGTGTCTGCGGACCCGCACACCTTCCCCATGCCGCTGTCGTGTGAACACCTGCCTCAGAGCGCTAGCAAATTGCATCATGCAATCGTCGCTTTTGGCGTTTGCGCTGAACGGTTCAACAGCGAAAGGTGAGGCTTTTCAGGAGCCTTAACCACCTGTTTCTCGACCGATTGCATCATGCAATCGGCCAAAGGTGAGGCTCTTCGGGAACCTCAGCTGAATGCCTTCCCGATCTCGGCAACCTGTCTTTTTAGCGGTGCTTTCGCATAGATGTTCATCGTCGTACTGAGGTTGGCATGACCCAATTGAGCTTGGACAACTTCCATCGGAACCTCTCGTTCAATTGCCCTGGTTGCAAATGTGTGCCGCAGCCAGTGGGCCGATGCCCCGGCCAGGGAATGACGTTCCGCCGAAGTCAATGCACTGGCGCTCACAGCCTTGCCCAGCCAGGCGCGCACGGTCAGATACAGCGCCTGATACCCAATGCCCTCCATCGGGTCCTTCAGACTGGCCAGGAGCGGCGCATCGGCGGGAGCTTGCTCAATGCCAGGCAGGCCGCGATCAGCAAGATAGTTCTGAAGTGCTGCCATGGCCAGAGGAGGTATCGCCGCGACACGCGGCTTGCCGCCTTTCCCCATAACCTGGAGCACATACCCGCCGCCGGCGAAGCGAAGGTCGCCCATCTGAGCCGCCAAGATCTCTGAGGATCGAAGGCCAACACCAGAAAGGAATCGCACCAGGAACAGCATGCGTGAGCGGGCAGGTGAGGCCGGCTGAGCCTCGATGAAGCGCTCGATTTCACTTTGTGCATCGACGCTCAGTGCCCGCGTGTCAACCGAATTCACAGCGGTCTTCTTCATCGACGTGCGGGTCTTGATCAGCGGCCAGGGATTCTGCGAAATGTGATTGGCCAGCCTCAGGTAAGAGAAGAGGGCGCCAACGATGTTGAGCAAGTGGTGCTGACTTGCCTGCGAGAGCTGCCCTCGAAACGGTGCCCAGCCAGGCTGGCCAGGCTTGGCCCGCTCGCACGAGATCCAGGCCTGGGGAATGTGCTCGATGAAGGCACGAAACGCCAGGCAGTCCTCTACCCGGACATCCCGAAACGCCATGCCGTTGCGCTCGCGCTGGAGCCAGAGCATGAAAACCCGCGCTTCGCGCCAAAAGCTCTTGACCGTTGCCGATGAGCCGGCGTGAGTCTGGATCCAGCTCTGGACGGCCTCCAGGTCGTTAGTCGCTGTCAACATCGACCCTGGCACTGAGGTGTTTGCAAAGAGCTGTGGCGTCCCTGCGCCGGTCACTGGATCAAGATCGGCAGAGGTCGACGAGGAGGGTGCGACGAGCGATTGCATGATGCAATCGGGCTGGTTGATCAGGGCAGGCGAGGGCAGGGCGAAGACGCGCTTCACGGGTGCAGCCTCAGCCGGGATCAGCGTGTGCAGGTGGGAGGCAATGCGCTGGGCCTTGCCCTTGCCGATGCCAGGCAGAGTCGAATACCAACGCCCGCCCCGCGCAACTGCCTGCGCCAGTTTGGCCAGATTCATGAACCCTGCGCCAAGGATCTTGTTCGCTGTCCGCTCATCGAACCAGCCGGTGACCATGTCGGTGGGCTTGGGCTGCTCGGCATCGGTGGACTCCAGGCGGCGCAGCAGATCAAGCTGACGCTTTCGCAGCCGCTCACGGCGCGCGGCCTTGTTGTCTGCCGGGTAGGCGTCCTGGTAGAGCGCTTGCTGCTCAGATTCGCTCCAGCCATCCAGGCCGCGTTCGCAGATAAAGTCTTCGAGAGGAGGGCGCTCGGCGCCATTGCGCGGCTTGATGAGTACCCCGACCAGTCGCCAGGCGGGATCCCCTTGGCGCCGACCGATTGCTCTGACCTGGTCAACCACCTGGCGGTGTGCGGCCTGGGCTTCGTTTCCATGTTCTATGCCGAGGTATCGGCGCGCGCTCCCGACCAAGTCCAAGCCTTCTGCTGCGGCCCTCAGGTGTGCGAAGTGGTGTGGACCCAGGCGGCGCGCAAAGCGCAGGGTCTGGAGCTGCTTGGCCATGGAGCGGGGCCTTTTC
>Ga0105050_10001699_pt1 | contig 32685 bp, 52 predicted proteins | sample FRY01_FD_78088 | JGI IMG/M metagenome (GOLD analysis project Ga0105050, IMG submission 78088) | Freshwater microbial communities from Lake Fryxell liftoff mats and glacier meltwater in Antarctica - FRY-01 | ecosystem: Environmental > Aquatic > Freshwater > Ice > Glacier meltwater ...
GCTTTTTCCCAAAATTTTGTAACTCGTCCATCCCTTGTTTTTTGTACGCACTCTAAATATAAAGCCTCCCAAATAAAAGGATGTGAACGGTCTTTTCTATGTATGGTTACAATAGCTTTTAAATCGTTTTTTTCAACGCTGCCAGTAGTTGTTGCGCTCCATCCATCAAGCTGGCCTGTGCGTTCTGCTCGCTTTATATAAACTTCGTACCCTGTGATAATACTCATTGTTTCTCCGTACTTAGATACGTGTATTTCACGCTTAAAAGGGTTTAATCCGAAGGCTTTAGCAATACTTAAATAAGTGTTCTTTTCGCCTTCATTTAATTTTGATGTTAAACCTAAATTATCTAAGTAATTAATAAGTTCATCATTTGTTACTACATTTTGAGTTGTTAATCCTGTTGATTTTTCCATTTTGTCTATAAATTTAAAGTGTAATAATTATTAAAATTAATATTTCAACGGCTATGCAAACTAGCATTATCATCATGTTGCAATCTTCTTTGTGTTCGTTTCTACCTTGTGTCATTTGCTAAGGTCTTATTAAGTTCACGTTCTAAAATTTCTCCAAAAGCGCAAACCTCTAGCATTGCTGTACAATCTTTATTGTTGATGACTACTTTAACGATTTGTATTTCTTCATCATTACCAGGATTGTTTAATCCGCTTGACTTTTGTGAGTGTGTACCATCAAAAATAATTTCTATGTCTATTCCATCTATTACGATGTCTTGTTTGTGGATGCTCATATTCTTTTCAAGTTTTTAGTTTTAGCTAATTCCTCCCTTACTAATTTGTTAATATATAAATAAAGAGGTTTCGGTTTTGGCATTCCAAACTTATAAACAGTTCGAGTGCCATTTGGATAAGCTGTTGATTTAATGTTTAGTAGGCTAGTCATTTCCCTCCTCACTTTCTTTCATTTCCGCTACCATTTCGGCTGCTAATTCTGTATAGCCTAATCTGTTTGCTAGGTCGATACATGACAAGGCTTTGGCATCTAGGTTTGTGGTATCAAACATAAATCTGATTAACTTGCAATTGTTCTCTTTGATGTCGTCTAATAAATACGATTTGGTGTCTCTAACCATCTTATCAAAGTTTTCCTTTGATACTGATAAAAATTTTCTTACTTTTGTCATGTCTGTAAAATTTTAAGTGTTTTCAATAATTAGCGGAGTGATTTTCACTTCGCTTTTTTTCTTTAACAAATGTAGTGTTTTAGGTTTGAAACTGCAAAGTTTATTTTAATTATTGTTTAATAAATTTAATTCCATCAATTAATACCATTTCAAGTTTACCAGCTTTAATCTGATTATAAACCCATGTAGTACTTTTGTTGTGTTGCGTTGCGTAGGTGCTTACCTTTATCAACTGTGTTTGTTTTTCTTTTGCCATTTTTTTTAGTTTGTTAAAATAATTATTTCTTCTACTCTTTCCTTTACTTTATAGTAATAGTTTTCGCTGTAACTTATGGTTGTGTGTATTTTATCAAAACATACCATATCTACAATATTTTCTGCATTAACAGTAACCTTGTCACCGTTTTCTAATGTTAGTTCTATAAATTTCATTGTCTTAATATTAAAGTGTTCCCAAAGATAACATTAATGTTTGAAACTACAAACTTTATTTTAAAATAAATAAAAAAACCCCGAATTAACGAGGTTTAAAATTAAATAATGTTTTGTAATCCCTACCTCCGCAACCTTTTATATCCCATAAATCCAGCAAAAAGGATCAAGATAAACACGCCAGCACCAACGCCAATTTTTAGCCAATCGGTTTTGCTTTCTAATTTCCTTTGCCCGCCGGAAACTTTAAATTTGTTTTGCGTTTTGCCGGTGCTATCCAAATTTATTATTTCAGAATGGTTAAAATTAAAGTCTGTAATCGAATTATCTGATTTATTCGTTTTGGACATTTTTTGTCCTTTTGACTTTTGATTAATAACGGCGTTTTTAATGCGTCCTAACGTATCGTAATTTATAACCGTGTTAGTTTCCGTGTCAAAAGTATTATTGCTTTCAGTCGATTCTTTTACGTCCGCTTTTACTTTTACCCCTTTGCTATCCTTGCGCTCCGTTGTTTTTTTAATTTCACTTACTTGTTCGGATTTGTTAACCTGTTTATTGAAAGTCTTATCAACTTTCCGGCTTTTACAACTTGACAAAAAAGCGATTAATAAAAACGCCAAGTAAATACAAAAAATATATAAGTGATTCCGCCCTTTTGGGGTGTTAAACATTGCTACCATCTTGCTTCCGTCCCCCGGATATCATAGTGAACGAAGGATTTATAAACACCAACGCCGCCCTGCTTCATTTTACCGCTTGCAATCAACTTTATTATAATTGCACCTAATTGCTTTGGCGTGTGGTTTGCGCTTACCAAATCGCCGGCTTTTGCCTGTAAATGTTGGCTACGTGGTGAACCTCCTATTTTGGTATTATATGCCTTATGCCTGTATGCTGAATTTAGATTTAAACGGCATTTTATATAATCCCGCAAAACCTGCAGATTTTCCGCCAATTCCTTAACGTTTGCAAATAAACTATCCGGTACTTTTGTACCATCGTTGCATTTAAACTCCCTTATGTGAAAGTTTGCCGTTAGTTGTCCTTTATCGCTCATAACCTATTTATCCAAAACTGATTTAATTATTTCCTGTACAAAAGTAAGACCACCATACCCACCTAAACCTATAAAGCCAACGGCAATCCATTTCCATTTAGTTATTAATTCTTCAATTATGCTCATACGTGTTTCAAGGCTTTCTAATCGGGGTTTATAACCACCCTTTTCGTGAAACTCTGAACCCATAATCGCAACGTAAATTTCATTTACCTTTTTACCTAAGTCGTCAACTTTTTTTTCCAAGTTATCCATTGTTTAATCCTCTTTTTTAAAAATTACGTCTGCAATAAAATCGATCGATGCTCCTGCTATCAGAAATACCGTTGCTAAATACGGGCATTCTGCAAACACGGCCGCTCCAGAAATAGTTCCTATAAACACCTTTAAAGCTAGCAAAGTATCTTTGACTTTCTTTGGGTTTTCCTTGTAATAATTTCCTAATTTCATATTTCTAAACTTTCTGGCGGTAAAATCACAAAACCAAACTCTACAACTATTGCTGTTGCTCTTTCTTCTTTGTTCGCTCCGTATGCCAAATATTCTGCATTTGTCATTTCTTTGGATAGCTTTTCTATCAAATTATTTCCCTCATCTAAAAGGTTGATTTGCAAATTTAAAACGTCCTCAAAAAAAGGTTTAACACCCCAAATTAAATCTAGTTTAATTGCGTTCCTGTTTAAGCCATAAGGCACTTTTTGTATGTTCATGATTTTAAAAATTAGCTCGCATTGCTTGTGCGAAATTTACTATTTGGCTCATTTGGATTGCTTCTGTGTCGGTTAATCCTGACCCTATTGATGCAAATCCGCAAAGATGTACGCTAGGAAAATTAACAGTTCCATCTGCATTCCTGCCTAATAAATAAACCGAAAAAGCGCTAGGCAAAACAGTATCGCCATTAAATGTTGTAGTAGCTATTTTTACGCCTTTATAAAAAACGGATTGTAATGATGAGCTTGTTCTTGTGCCGATTGTAAGCCCATCGCTACTTAAAGGTGTATAAGCTAAAATAGAAGATACGTTACCACTTAAATAATTAGCACTTGTGATGTTAATTTGAAGAAAACACAAAGGGCTTGTTTGAATAACTCCTATAGCAATTTGAGAACCTGTTAAATTATTTGTTGGTGTAAAATAACTTAAATGAGTACTATTTTCGGATAAATGAGTTGCAGGTATTAGTTTAGTATCTGCCAATCCTGTCGAGCCATTTCCTAACATACCAGAATTTGAATGTGTAATACCGCCCGTATATGTCAACCTAAAAGCAGCATCCAAATTTCTAGGGTCTTTAGCATTTAAGGCGTGTGATGCTGCTGTACCCCCTACAAATAAGTAACAAGCTTTTTCTAAATCCCACACACCAATAGCTTTTTTACTTTCAATATTATGAACTATATACATCCTTTGCGCCAAATTCAAAGTAGTTCCTGTGGCTGCAATTGCATCTATTAAATTAGATACATCCCTATCCCTATAAAGAGGTATAACACCTGCTAATTTTATCGGCTTTCCTTGTATGTTAAATATTGGCATAAGCTTAAATTAAAAACCATTTATCAACACCATCACTATATATATGCCTACCTCCGTAATTTGTACTTATTACGCTTGTAGTTGCTCCATCTATTACGTCTGAACCTACCCTTGTAATTGTTATGTTGTTAGTCCCTGCTGCTCCGCTTTCGTCTTTTACTCTTAATGGTACGCCTGCTGGATAAGTGCTTGCTAATGGTAGTGTAATCGTCCTTGCTGCTGCTGTGCTTGTAACTCCTATGAGTGCGCCAAACCCCACCGTTGCGAAAACCACTGTGTAATTTACTGCTGTAGCTATTCTTACAAAGGCATCTTTTGTTTCTAAACTACTAATGTCGCCTGCTGCGTTTTTAGTAAGCGCACTTAAAGGAACTGCATCAACCAATGAAGCATTCGCATTTTTAAACAGAAAATCATCAGCCACACCATTACGGTAAATTTTTATTCTTTTACCAATTGTTTCTCCCCAAATAGAACCCTCAACCGTACCCGTATAACTTGCGCCAAAGGTTACTATAAATGATGCTATTGCGCTTGTACTTGCTGCTAAAACTAACCATGCGTTAGCAACCCCTGCCGTTCCAATTCCAATTCCTAAAAACTGCCATCTTTCAGTTACATTAACAACCTGAGTTTTTAACCAATTAAACCAGCTTATCAAACCCCTACGTCTTACAACCTTGTTATCCTCTGTTGGTGTTGTTTGGGTTTGTAATTCTGCATCTGTTGCGAATATATTGTCTCCTGTATTCGTTCCTGTTATTCCTGCTAACTTAGTTTCGTCTGCGCTTGGATAACTTCTTTTAGCTGTGTTTGCTACAACATCACTTGTTAAATCTGTATTTTGTAAATTCCCTAAACCCACTTGCGCTTTAGTAACAGCATGTGGATTAGTTGTAACATCTTGTGAATGGTCATAAGCTATCTTACCTCTATCGCCTCTATAAGCTGTTTGGGCTGTTTCGCCTAAAGCTAAAGAGCTACCAATAGTCACATAAGAACTACCGCCCCATCTATAAGTAATGTTTGTGTCTAAAGCAATATAAATCTTTGCGTTTTCTCCCGTAGCAGGGAACGAAGCTAAATCTGCAAATTCTAAAACATCATCTACAAATGATGGTAATTGATTTGCTGGTACTGTTCCATTTACTAAATCGGCTTTATTACCTAAAGCGGTTGTATTAGCATCAACCTCTAATTTTAAAGCAATATCAGAACCGTTAACTTGGGGTCTAAGCCTAAAATTAAATACTCCATTTTCTCCCCATAATAAATCAACTAGGAAGCTAGGTATTCTAGTAAATGAAATATCTTTAGAACCTTGTGTTACAGAGCCTACCCTAGCAATTTGAGTATTTGGGTTTCCATTGTATAAATCAGTAAGTCTTAAAGCACCTACTAATGCTTGGTCTATTGATGTATCTGCTAAAAATCTTTTTTTAGATGTTATATCTTGTTCTGTGTTAGTCGTTACAAATCCACTTAAATCAACAACAGGTGCGTTAACAACTGCGTCTGTAATTAAAACGTAACTTAATAAAACACTATTTGCAGGTGCATTTGGTAAAACTGCTGCTGCGCTTTCTGTACCCTCTGCTTTAATTATGGTGTTTAAATTTGTTCCGTAAAAAGCGACAAACCTCTGATTACCTGGGCTACTTAAACCTATACCTGTAAAAGTTGTTATTGAAGATGTTAAATATTGTAAGGTCAAAAATTTCCATGACGAAAAACCTACTTTTAAAACACCAGTCGCAAAATCGGTAACGTCAATTTCTCCGCCCGATGTTAAGCCATCGACAATAACTAGGTTTGCTAAATCTTGCGCTGTACCACTATATCCACCATTTAAAACAAAATTATCTACGTTTTGAATAACAGGCTTATTCTTAATAAAGTCGTCTTGCGTATCGTCCGCCTGGTTAAAGTCTGCTTGTACATTTACCTCTGCAAATGATGCAATATTATCAAGCTTATTTTTTAAAACCGAGGTAAAATCATTTGCGCTTAAATCTTTGCCTAATTGCTTATCAACCTTATTAGTGTAAAGGTCGGTAAACATGTTCTGAACCTTGATAAATGCAGCTCTTAAAGCATCGCCAAAACCATCATTTGGACTCGAAGTGTTTAGATTTTCTTGTGCCATAATTAATACCAGCCTATAATATTAGTTTTTACTTTGTCTTCGCATTGCTTGCCATATTCTGGAATGTCAATATCAGCCATATATTCCTGAAAACTTACCATTACGCTGTTTGCCAATTGATTATATCTTGCCGAAAGTCTATCAATCTCTTTTAAATCGGTGCTTTGTTCGGGCTTTATTATACCGTTATTCGATACCTTACTGCTATTCATTGCAATATAGTGTGAACAACTAAAATAAACAAGCATATCAATAACGTAATTGTTAAAGATTGTCGCATAAATCCCATCGAGTGCGTTCGCTTCGTAATCAGTAGTTATTTTATCAAACAAAAGTAAACCTAAAACACGTTTTAAATCTGTGGTTTGTGCAATAAATATAAACGGCTTTAAACTGTCGCTATCAATATTACCTGCAAAGCTAGTTAATGCCGGTATGTCGTTTTCATTTAGCCAAAGTTTAATCATTGCTTTCTAATTTATTTTCTTCTTCAAAATCCTTAAACCAGGGTACCATTTCGGCATTAATCAAATCTAATACTTTTTTTAATCCGCTTGTTAAAATATCTCGCAAAGGATTTATTTTTTTACGGTACAAAATTTTTAATGCCATTGAATATTCCTCTGCATTGTTAGAAAAACCGCCACCGCCTTGATCACCACTAAATAAAATCTTTGGCATGCCATGTGAAATTTGTAGTTTTCGTTCTGCTTCTTCAGTAAATGAAACATTTTGCTGATTTAATTCTGGAGGGCTTAATTGGTCAACCGTTACGCTTTCTTCTGCTGAATCGTTAAAGGAAACAATTACGTTGCTTTGATTTGAGCTACCTGTTGCCATCTTGCGCACCTTGTCGGCTTCTGCTTTTGCTGTTTCGGTTGTGGTTTGCCTACCTTGATTATAATTAATTATAGTCATCATTGATAAGCCATTTTTAAAATGATTTATCGCTGAATTTCCTAACTCGCCTTCAACTTTCGCCCATGGAATGCCACTAATATAAGTAGGTACAGGAAAGAACGGTTCTGATGTCGGGCTTCTGATTAACATTATTTCCAAATCATTGCCTTTATATTCGCCTGTAAAACTTGGATATAATTGCGGGCGGTATTTATATTTATTTTGCCAATCGTATGAAAACCAATATCCGTTTACTTCTAAGTTTTGCATGTCATAACGAATAGCCAATTTATAAACAGGTACGTATTTAATTCGTATTGGTTTTTTAGTTGATGAATCCCAAATGATTTGCAGTCCGCAACCTCCGTATATATATAAGTCTTGGCAAAGCAATAAAACATCTTCATTTGATATGTATTGTTTTAGATTTGTTTTCGTTAATTCGTTTATCAACCCTTCTCCGTACATGTAAGATACATAATCATTGATGATGCTACTATTTGTCGGGCTGTCATCATAAGCGTCCTTATACGTTTTAAAATTGATATTATTTGGGCCATTAAGAATATAATCAATTCCTTGACGTGGTTTTATATCAATAGGCTGGAATGCTGAAAACCTTTCTGGCGTGGCTTCAAAAGCAAAGGTTTGTAAACCCTTATTAGTATTGGAATCTTCCGTTTTGGCTGCCATATTCAAAGTTTTGTGTGTTTGTTCCTGCTTTTAAAATTTGTATTTTACCCAAATATAATATTTCGTTTCCTTTTTTAAGTTCAAACTCGTATTTATTTAAAATAGCAAAGTCTAAAGGTTGTTCTGTTATTGTAATTTCTAATTTTTGACCTACTGTAAAAGTAAAAGCAGGTGTTAAAATAGTATTATCAATTTCTTTTCGTAAAGATAAAGTTAAAATATCATTTGGTAAAGGATATTTTCTAGGAATTAATGAAAATTTTAGTAAGGTATTTAAAAATAATACTTTCATTTTTAAAAATATATAAAAAAAGCCGTAACAAAGTACGGCTTTCTTTTAGTTTTTTATTGATTTAAACAGCTACCGCTTTGATTGCCGCTGCATATTCGATTAACGCCGGAGCGGTTAATAAATAAGTCCTCGAAAAATCGGGTTCCATAGTTTGGAATGTAACAGTTACACCGTTTAAATCTCCAATTGTTCCGCCGGTCTGATCGTCTGCAGTTATTGCCATCGCTCCGTTTCGTGAGCCAGCAATAGTTACCGTGCCGTCTTTTCTTTCGATAAACAAAACAACTTCGCCGTCTAATAATTTAGTAACCTCTGCAATCGTTTTAACACCATCGCCAATTGGTACATTTAAGATAATAGGTAAGTTACCAGTAACTCCTTTGCTTCGGTTGTCTCCACCTGCAACACCGTTTTCTACATAGTTTGCCGTTGTTGCTTTTACTTCATAACGGTTTATAGATAAGGCTTCAAATGATGGTGCAATCGTAACAACTCCAGTAACCGTATTTACAACTCTTACTGCTGAATTATAAACTCCAATACCTATCGCTAATATACCTGCTTCGCCTGATGTACAGGCTAATTTTCTGCTTCCGCTTAATGATACACACATATTAATTTTATTTTAAAGGGAGGTTTTACCCTCCCTGTTTATTTTTAGCCTACGTATAAAACGTTGAACTTTTGATTTGCAACGTGTGCGCCAATTGTCATAATTGATTTGATAAACATATCTTCACGGTTCAAAGCGATTTTATCTATGTTCATCGTGTTGTTATCAGAAACTAGATCAGTATTCCAAAAAATATGAGACTTCAAAGCAACGATAACTACGTTGTTAGGTATTGGCACAAATTCGATAACTACACCGTTAAAGAAAAACTCGGTTGCTCCAGGGTTTACATCAAATGGTTTGTTAAAATCGGTAACTACATTGTTAGCCGCTACAATCATTTGCTTCAAGTTCTTTGGAGCGTAAATAATAGGCTTTTCAGTGTGGTCTAAAATTTCAGCTGGTATTGCTGCATATATTTTGTCAAATTCTGCCTTGATGTTTGCAGCGGTTAAAGTAGTACCTGCTACTTTAATTCTAGTTCCTAATCCAGCGACCTGACCTGCGTTAGAATTGTTGTAAATCATTTTAGTTACAACGCCATCAATCTGACTTGCTGTCAAAGCTGCTACCAATGTTTTTTCTGCTGCTCCTACCGATGCTTGACCTGTTCCATCGGTTAAAGCTGCTACTGCTGTTTTAGTCGCTGCTGTTGCACCTTTCCAAAACTCGTTTTCCAACGCTAAAGAAATTTGCTTTGCGTAAATTCCACCAATAACAATGCGCTCAAATTCGCTTGACGTGTTATTGTAAGCACCTGCTGGCATATCTCTTTTGAAACGTGTAAAACGCAAATTGTCGGGGCAAAATTCTTGGTAGAACATCCCTTTAGTTGGCGTAACCACGCTGTCAAATGCTGACAAAGTTCCTGCGCTTGTAGGGTCTCCACAAGTAAATTCCTGAAACGTTGCTGTTGCACTTGCTTCTATGAATATTGTTTCGGCTTTTACGTCCGTTTCAAATGTTACTAAACCTTTAGCGATTGTTTGATTTTCAAAAAGTATCTCTTCGATAATCGGCTCGGCCGCTACGCCTTTGATTGCTACTGAATTATAAGTTATTGCCATGATTTTTTATTATTTTTTATTTATTAGCTATTTTTTTTGCGAGTGCCTCAGCCTCTTTTTTTGCCTTTAATTCTGCTTTTTCTTCGTCCGTTAATTCCGGCTTTGATTTTTCAAAATCTTCTTTGCTTGCTTTTCCACTTTCAATAAGGTACTCCGCAATTTCGTCTGTTAGGTTTGTTTCGTCAATTCTGGTATTTCCACCAAAAGGACTAATAAATAAACCCTCTTTTAATTTGTACTTTGCCATATTCTATTTATTAGCTCTAAATCTTTCTACTGGACTCATTTCCGCATAAGTCTTAACTTTCTCATTTGGCAGGTTTTTTAAAGCAATTGTTTCGGCTTTAAATGTTTCTAAGTCCGTAACTGCTTTTAATTTTTCGGCGCTCATTGTTTCAAGCGTTGTGCCATCCTCAACTGTTTTAGCTTGCATAACTGAAAGTTGTTCTTTGAGGTCTGCATTCTCTGCCATTACTGAATCGTATTTGGCTTGCAGTTCTGCCATCGGATCTGGAGCGTCTTCTGCAACTAATAATGGTTCATCTACCATTTTTTCTTCTTCAGGTGTTACCATAAAAACAGACTTAGCCGCTTCTATAACCTCTTGAATAAATGACTTTTTTTCTTCCGTATTCATATTTATTTGATTTGTAATTTCGTAATCTAAAAATGCCTCAACTGAAAGTCCATCAACCTTACCAGTCTTAACAAAGTTCTCCCAAACATCTTGATTGTCTATTTTGTAGCCGATAATTAAATCGTCTTGCAAAACATCCTGCATCATTAATGTTTTAGATTTGTCAATCTCTGGATTGTTGACCATCCAACTTTCAATCGGATATACACCGTCTATTTTATCTTCGGAGTGATTAAGGTTCATCTTAACTAAACCCTTATTATTGCTTCTAAAATATGACTGCTGTATCTGCTCAACCGTTTGCTTACTAAAAAAAACATTTGCAGGTTCTCCATTTACGTCCTTTCTAAAAATCATTTTATTAGGACGCATAGCAACCGAGTAAATAATTCTCTTTTCTTCATTTGCAAAAAAGGTCGGAGTTTCAATTTCACTAGCAAAATGCGAAAGTTTAGTTTCTACTGCTGCACCAAATACAAGCGAAAAACTTTCCACTTCGGTATTAGGTTTTAACTTAGCTTCATAAACTTTCATGAAACAAAAATGAACATAAAAAAATAGGTAGGTCGAAATGTGGCACACAAAAAAAACCACATACAAAATAATGCATGTGGTTTAGAATATTAAGGTGTGTTTTTATTTTATTTTTAAAAATTGAATTTCTTTGCCGTTATCCATTTGTTTATTGTAATCTAATTCAACACGCAAAGAGTTTAATATTTTACCTGCACTATTAGACAACTCTTTTGATAGATTTATAGTCATCTTTTTTTCTTTTGTTTTTTGATAGTTATCTAATAAGCTATCTCTTAGTTCTGTAATGTTTTGCATAATCTTATTGTCTTAATAATTAATCGTTTAACTTCTATTAATTCAGGTGTGATTTGTTCTTTTTTAAAACCGTTTTTATTTAACTGAATTTTTATATATCTATCGTCTGTTTTTTGACTTGATAATATAAATTTTTGAGATATTTTTTCTTTGTTATTTTGGTAATATTTTTCAGATATTTTTTTGCAAACTTTTGGTTTTTTAACCCGGTATAATCTTTGATATTTATTTATTTTATCTGGATTATTTTTTTGGTATTGTTTAGCATAAAATAATCTATCATTATTATTTAATGAATAATAGTTTTTTGCTTTATTAAGTATTTTTTTTTTATTATTTAAGTAATAAATACGCTTTAATATTCTTTCGCATATTATACAATATGTGTACAAACCATCTTTGTTTTGTTTATTTTTATTAAACAAAAATACATCCTTAAGCTCTAAACATTTTTTACATTTTTTTTCCATTTTGTCTTATAAATAAAAAACCTCTTTAGGTTTCATGTGCTTTGACTCACAATCCACCAAAAGAGGTTCTTTTAAATTTTGTTTATGGCTTGATGTCAAAGTCAACCAATAATCAAATATAAGATTTAACTTTGAAACTACAAAACAAATCTACTTTTTATTAAAGTACTGAAACAATACGTCCGATATTAATTCACTAATCGAGCATTCTTTTTTTTTGGCTTCATTTCGTAACTTCAAAACAAGCCACATTCTAGGGTAAGTAACCAATCTATTAGTTTTTGGCATTATATAGAATTAGAGTTTATTTTATTTCTATCCGCTGCTTGCGCTGTTGTAATTGTCTTGCTAACTACATACGCTTGTATTGGCGGTTGATTTGATGCGCTTGTAGAAACTGCTGTTGCTATTTGATTTTCTCTACTTGCTTGGAAATCTACTTGCGGTCTGGCAGTTGCTCCACCTCCGCCACCGCTACCGTTCGGAGTGCTTCCGCTTAATCCACCACCTCCTCCGCCTAATGAACTCAAAGCTTTACCAGTACTTGCTATAATTGTGGCAATATTTAAACCTGCATTTATTTTATTTGCAACTACTAATTTACCTGCCGCTAAAACTGATGCTCCAGCGGTAGGAATAGCTAAAGCTGCTCCCGATGCAACCGCTGCTGCGCTAGACGCTGATGTCGCTGTTATTGTACGACCAATTGCTACCGCACTTTCTGCAATTAAAGCCGCCTTTTGCAATTTTTTATTTTTGCCTGCAAGCATACCAAACAAATTCAAAGCTTTGTCTGTTATTGAAAATTTTGCAGCTTCTAAATCTTCCGCTAATTTCAACATTGACGCATCAACTGCTTTTTTATCTGCTGCGATTTTTTCGTCCGCAACCTTTTTTTCTTCGGCTCTTTTTAATTCCAGTTCCTTTTCTAAATTGCCGAATTTTTCAGCATTTAAAATAGTTAATTCAGCGGTGTCAATACCTTTTTTCTTTAGTATCTCAATCTCTTGGAACGCTCTTTCTTTTTGCCTAGCTAGTTTTTGTTCTTCGGTTTTATCTGCAAAATCTTCGTTTGTTTTTCTAATTGCATTTTCGGCATCGGCTCCTTCTTTTAATAGCGCAATCCTTGAATCTTCAATTAATTTAGCATCGGCAAGTCTTTTTGTTAATGCTTCTTTATTGAGTGATTTTTGCTCATTTCTTAAACTATTTTCATTAGCTAACTGCTCGGACTCTTGCCCTGAAATACGTTCTTGAATATCTGAAATTTGCAATAAAGCTGCTGCCCTTTCGTCAAGATTTGCGGAGCTTTTACCCTCTTGTTTAATCCTTAAATCTGAAACGCTTTTAGCTAAATTAGCAATCTTTAACTCTTCTTGCGCTTGTTGTTTTAATGTTCCGGCTAGCTGCTTATTAAGCTTAAAACGCTTTTCAATTGAATTACTTTCGTCATCCCTTTGTTGTCTTATTATTTCCGCTTTCTTTTGGAAATCTAATTGTATTTTATTGCTTTCACGTCTGGCTGCTGTTAGTTTATTTTCAGCATCGGCAAGGCTGCCACTTGCTTTGATATTACTTGAAACTGCATTTGTTATATTTTGCAATCCGCTTGCAGCAGAATCTAATCCCAAAGCTCTTAATCCTTTTTGAATTAAAACCGAGGTTTCTATAATTGCATTTCCTACTGTTTCAAAACCTTTAACAATACCATCAATTAGAAATGTAGCTACTGGCTGAAGTACCTTTAAAAGACCACTAAACAAGCCACTAATTACCGCAAGTCCTTTGCCTAATTTATTGCCTCCTTCTTCTGTTGATAAAAAAGATTTACCTAATAATGCAACAACTCCGACAATAACAGTTAAAACAGCACCTATTGGATTTGCAACCAATAACCACATTTGTTTTAGCATTGCTTTGAAACCCGAAATTGCACCACCAATCGGGCCACCTAATTCCTCAAGTCCTCCGCCCAAATCTTTAGTAGATTTTGATGCTTTCTTTTGCGCTCCCTCTACACCTTCAGTTGCTTTGGTTGTCTTATCTAACTTAGTAGTTACACCATCAACTTTACTGCCTATTGCATCTGCGTTCGTTTCAAAGGTAAGCTTGATTTTTTGTTCTTTATCTTCCATTTTAGTAATTCAAAAGCTCTAGTTTAGTTTTACCTGTTGTAATATCAATAGTCGCATCAATTATAGTGAATTTATTTTCTCCTATTATAATATCATTCTCTAGTCTAAAATCTCTAATTTGTTCAGCGTTTAAAGTTAAGCTAAAATCTTGCTTCATTACGTTTTGATCTACATATCTTTTAATAATGTCGCTATAATATCTGCTAAATAAATTATCCCTTAAAGCTAAATTGTTTAATACCAAAACTGAAAATGCAAAGCTTTTTAAATCGGTTGTATAAGGTAAAACTTGGATGTAGGATGTTATTTCCTGAGTAACTAATCCACCATATAATAAATTACTTTGCACCCCGAATGATTTATTTAATGGCTTATTGCCATGCGAATAAAATATAACTAATTCCCCAAAGTTTGGTGTATATCTTGGCTCGCCGGTTTCTAATATTTCAGGACTGCCACTTTCAAAACCATACATCGTTGTAATGTCGGCCGCTCCTAATATTCCGACTGGAGGTATCAAAGTAAAATTAGTTTCAACTTTATATTCTTTGGAATCTTTCGGCTTTAGTTCTGGAAAATTAACTTGGCCATATTCATTTCCTGAACCTGTTTTGTAATCTACATTTGATTTGAAATTACTATCAGCATGCTTTAAAATGTAATAATTGAAATCGTCCTGACTTGACTTTTCAACTTCTTCAATATCGGCTATATATGTAACCTCTTTTTTATTTGCTATAATATCTTGTGGCGTGTACCAGTATAAACTATCGTCATCTGGAGTTACGTCTAAGACTGCTATATTAAACGCTTTGAAATAAGATGTCAAAAAGTCAATAACTTTAATAGATGGTAAGGCATTAATTAAATTAATAGTAGAACCGCCCATTTGAATATTATTATTATTGAAATTAGAATCATAAAAAAATGTAGATTGTGTTCTATTTATAATTCCGAAAACTCTAATCTGCTTATAATATTTAAAATTAAATTCAACCTTTGCGTTGCTCCAAATTGCGGAGGTATTAAAGCTAGTTTTTATATTAAATTCTAATTCGTTGCTTAATAAAAATATATCTGGTATTTGAACCTCACAAACTAATGTACTACCTGTAATCTCAAAAGTCTGGTCTATGAAAAAATCATCGTTTCCCAGCTTGTTTAAAAATATAGTAACGGCTGCTCCTGTTTGAGCATCCATTAAAATAACATTTTCAAAAGTCAAAACCAAAGTAACAAAATTTGTATAGTTTGTATCATTGTTATTTCTAACTATCTTAAAACTATTATTTGCTGTGTTTGACGTGATAACATATTTTCTAGGACTTGGTATATTCTCAATTCTTATTTCGCTTCTATATTCTAAGAACCCTAAATTTGTTAATAAGATAAAAGTTGATTTAACATTCGATGTCAAAGTGTTTTTAGATAGGCACCAAATATAAGCGTCCTTGTATTCTGTTAAATTTTCTAGCGGAGCGTTAATTAATAAGCCATACTTTTTTTTAATCAACTCGATGACCGTAGAAAAAGAAATTGCAGGTCTTAGCTCCGCACCTTTTATAACTTTATTTGATGTCGGGGAGTTTGCAGCATCAAAAGCAATATTATCAAATCCTAATCCATTACCGTTGTATTGTAGAATCCTATTTGTGCTTGCTAATGGCACAAAGTATTTTATTGGCACGCCTTGGATGTTAGTTGATGTAATTGCTTGTAATGAATTTTTAATTACTAAAGGTGTATAGCTTATAACCTTATCCCCGAGCATGTCGATTGTATCATCCCCTATTTTATCCTTTAAGGATGCCATTGTAGTGGTAAAACTTGCCGTTATAATGTCTGGTTTACCCATTTTATAAGTGATTTTTTCAAGTTTTAAGATGCCATTTTGATTTAAAAGGCTGTTTACATATACTTTACAGTTCAATTTTCTGTAATCAAATGGCTTAATTACGTCCGTATTGCCGAAAAACCCCAAAGAAATTAGATTATTTGGCGTTGCTTTAAAGGTAAAGTTCAAAGAATACGGTGAAAATATCTTTGAAATGTCTTGCGTATCTTTGAAAGTGTATCGCATAGGGATGCTTTCGTCATTCTCGAGGTCTAATTTTGAGTAATTTAAGCGGTCTAAAGAAACAAATACTTCAGTTATCATAATTGAACTATCGGATATTTAAAATTTTATTATTAGTTTCCTCAAATTTAAGATTATAATCTATTGCAATCTTATCATTTAGCCTTGTTTTACGTGTGAAATCTTCATCAACAATAATAACTGGTATCTGCTGATGCGTTTTAAAGCTACCAATATACTCAGCCGTTATACTTTGACTATCAATTGTAATTTCGGTGTTATCAATCGTTACAAGCGTGCTATCAATTGTGATGCCTACTGTTGTAACCAGTTCTAAATCTCCTTTAAATCTAATTAAATAAATCTTTGGTGAATAAACAAGTTCCTCGACAATTGCAGTCATGTTTTCTTCTAAGCTCCCGGTATTGATTATGTAACTTTGCTTAACCTCTAAAGAGTTGCTAATTCGTGAGTGTGTAAAAGTATTATCTACCTGAGATGGGTCTCGGTGTGAAACATTCGCATCGCTTCTTTTAATTGCACTTGATGCTGTAAATTTTCCATGTGGTGTAAAGCTTTCCCAAAGTCCTAATTTGTTAATGAATATAATTAATGATGGATCAAGTGTGCATCTTAATTTAGTAGGTGTAACTGGATTATATTTTACAATATTTGCAGTCGTTCCATTTTCTACTGTCTTAGTGAAATCAAAATCCTGAAAGAAGTAATTAGATATTTTAGGATTATAAAACTTTTCAACCGGTACAACAAATCCGCTGGCACCATAATTTTGAACGCCATTGTCCCCGATTATATTCTGCTCATAATTCCACCTATAACCGAGCGTTACAAAATTAGTAGAGGTAAATGTTTTAACTCCTAAATCTGTTTCTATAACGGCCTGAAGAAATACACCTTGGTTTGTAATCGCTGGAGCTGCTGCTCTATTGTACGCAAAGTTTGGGTTAATATAAGGACGTATTAAATCGCTTATCTCAATAGATATATAATTATCGGCTTGACTTACCTTTGATTTGTTTAGCGTGATATTAGCTATTGCTAAGGCTTTGTTTTGTGCACCATCCCAAATAAATAGACTTACTTTGATAGAGGTTTCTAAGCCAATAATAGAATGTCTAATAAACAATGGACTGTTACAAAATTTAATCTTGCTTGCTGTATCAATTGCCGTTCTATTTATAATCGGCAAATCTTGCGGTAAAGGTGCAACGTCTGGAATGTCGACTGTTGAAATGGTAAATGTATATCCTGTACTAATTACGGTTTGCGTAATAATACCTCTAAAGCCTGCATAGTCTGTAAATATTATATTACTGCTAATGCCTTGGAATGAAAATGATAATAAGTCTGCCGCTAATGTCGCTGTAAATAAGGCGCTCGGAAATATAGCATTGGTAATAAAATATTGGTGCCATTCATAAATAGATAATCTACTACCGCTATCATTTTGAACGCTGATTGAGCCTGGTATTCCTGTTATCGTATCAATATAATAAATTACAAAGCTATCAAGCTTTTGCACCGATAATTGATGTTCAACATTAATCTTACTTACTACCATAACCGCTTGATATTTTTTCCATTATTTGACTAACTACTATATTAACACTATCGTCTAAATTGTCATTAATTGCCTCCTGTAATTCATTTGGTGCCTGAAACTCTCCGTAATAAACCTGAACTAAAAGCAAAACTGTATCGGTTAATGGCTTATAGTTTACGGAATCTCTTAAAGTTCCGCCCGCTTTTCTCAAACTACCTTTTGAACCTACTCTATCTGTTAAATAAAATTGATCTTTTGCAACACGTGACTGGTCTTTGGCTTGCTGATAAACCTTTTCGCCCAGTTCCATTAACTCGGCTCTTATAATTTTATCCGCTTTTACCTGATCCTTAGTCCTTCTTTTTGCCACTATTTCTAATTCTATTTATCAAGCTAGATACTGCTGTTGTGCTTTGCCTTAGTTTACCTACTATGCTACCTAAAGAGTTCCTACCTGTGTTAATCTTGCCTTCTTCTAAGATACGTCTATTAACATCGGTGTATCTTATACGCCACTTTACACCGCCTGGCATTAATCTTCTTGCGTTCGATTCTAGCTTTGAATTATTTTTAAACTCACCATAAAAAACCTGAACAAATATATAAACATCCTTTTCAACTGTGTAAGAAATAGAACGTCTTAAAAATCCAGTATCAACTCTTGCAGAAGATTTGGAAAGGTCGACTACCTTTTGTGCAATCGCTCGAATCTCTTTAGTTTCTAGCATCCGCTGCCTCTATTTGGTATTGATAGTTCAATTGTTATCTGATGACCATCTAAACCGTTCTTATTAAAATCCTGTAAAACTGTTGTTGTTGTCTGGCTAAAAAGTTCTATATTATTATCAAAGTTATTTGCTTTAAATTGGTTTAAGAATCTAGTTAAAACTGATAAAGTTTCGTTCCAATTGTCTATTAAGTTAATATCTAATCTTAATTTACTGTCTAGCTTTACAGGCTTAATATCTCGTTGCTGTACTGCTGTGATTAAATACCTTGCTACTATTGCATCTTCTAAAATCTCGCTTTGTAGATAGTCTAAATTGACTAGCATGTAAATATTTTCTTTGTTGTTGTCCATGTTCTTAGTCTGTACCATAGATATGGTATTAACTAAGTCGTCCGCTTCAAATTGGTTTACTAAGAATGTGGTTAATAATGATAGCTCGTTCATTTTATAAAACTAGATTTATTTTCTTCATGTCTAAATTCAAAAAATATAGGTTCAATTAACCAGCATTTAAAACCTAAACAAATACTTGCTATTTTAAGTTTTAGTTTCATTTTACTTTAAATTTTCTGCAATTAAAAAAGACAAAAATAATGCGAAACTTAAAACAGATACGCATAATAAAACAAAGCCTAAATGTTTAATAAAACTATCCATATAATTAATTTACTTTAAATTTTCAACTGTTTTCTTCCTCAATAAATATTCAGACCAAAAAAGGAAATATTTTGTATCATATTCAAATACTACCTTTGGACTAACTCCCTCAAATGTAGCACAAATATAAATCATTTCCATATAACCACCGTAATCCTTTGCAAAGTTTTCACGTTCGATGCTGCCTTGCGTAATTTCTCCAGTACTCGGAAATCTTGGAGGGTTATATATCCACGGAAAACTATCTTTTACTTCTTGGCTTTCAATCATATACAAAGCAACAGCAAATGTTTTTACATTTTCTGGAATCTTTAAAAATGGTATTCTGCTTTTTACCGTTGCTTTGACGAATGATTGATCGTCCTCCTCTTTAATAAATGTTTCTAAATCTATAAAGCGACCAGCTTTTTTAAACGATACATCAATTTTAAATAAGACTTTGATATTTAAAAACAATATTAAGCCTTTCCAAATTTGTTTCTGCATCGCCAAATAATTCTTTTAAAGTTTTTAAATTTTTTAATTCGCTTTTATTTAGCTTTCGGTAATCGGTCTGCAAAAAAGGGAATAGCCTTTGTAAATGCAAGCGGTTTGTTTCTTTCTGTGTCATGGTTTTTTAAAATTATTAATGTCAAGTTCTTTTAGGGTTGCAATAGTTGCTTCTATTTCGCCACTGTCGGCATCTGCCATGTCATCAAATGAATAAATAAAATGATCGTTTCTGAAAATATTATGATGTCTGTAAATGTGATAGCCGTTCAATTTTAGCCACTCATAAAAATCATTCCAATTTGTCATAATGGCATTGGTGTTTTTTTGGTTAACGTTTCCATCTCGTGATACCTAACTGCATCAATTGCGTGGTTAAAGTCATCAATTGGTTTATTTACTTTTAATCCTGTTTGCTTATCCTTATCCCAGCTATACTTTCTAAACTCTGAAATTAGATTAACGCTTTGCGAAGTTACTAAATATTCATTCGTTTGCATTATTTGAATCCCAAAATTAACAGATCCTGGTCCTTTCTTAACTCCGATTGATCTAATGCCTAGTTTTTTTAATTCTGCTATTGATTTTGGTTCTGCAGAATCACAATAACAAGGCAATCTTTGGTTAATTCTTTTAGCTATTTGACTATTAGTTAATTCTTTTTGATAACAAATTTCATTTAATATCCTTTGACCGTTCCATTTGTAAACCTCAACTATGGCAGTCGGATCGTTTGTATATCCAAAATCTAAACCGTAACCAATCAAAATAGCATCCTCAGGTAAATTATCAATTATTTTCCAATTGTTAAATATTACACCTTCTAAATTACCTATTAACCCTAAACCGTAAACCCTCCACCAATTAGACCAATATCCGTTTTTAATATTGTTTTCTGCAAATAATTCTGTAAAATCTAAATCTTGATATTTATAGAATCCTTTTTTTAAAGCTTTTTCTATTTCCTTAATAATAGATAAACTTAACCCTTCATTGTCTTTATATGTTAAGGTTATTTCTTCGCTATCTTCATCGTCTTTTAGCTCGGTGTTTATCCAAAATTCATTTGAGGGATTGTAATCGAGCCAAATTTCTAAGTCTGTCCTAATCGCTAATTGATGGTAAGTTTCGAATTTTATATTGTTACACTCATTTATGTACAGAATATTTCGCCTTGGCCCTCTGACTTTATCTTCTTGATCTGCACTAAAAAATTCAATATAGCTACCACTAATAAAATGATAAGTTAATAAGGTTCTATTCCAGTTGCCATCTATATACCTACCTGTTGCCCTCATTATCTTCAAAAAGTCTTTTATTGCGCCTTTTCTTAAATGTGGTATAGACTCGGAAACTACCGAAATTTCTAATAAATTATTTCTTGCTGCTTTGTCAATTAGTATAGGTAAAACACCGTAAGTTTTACCCGCTGAGGTTCCACCAGGTATTTTTTTTATACGCTTTGTTAGTTTGCGTAATTTTTTTATTGCTGTTGTATAAATAAATCCGTTAGCTTCTTTAGTCGTTGTCATCCCCAAATAATGGTTGCTCTACAATTTGTTTGTTTTCTGTTTTATCAACTAGACCGTTTAACCGTTGTGTAATTGATGAATTATAAAAACCTAATAAACCACCGGTTATTTGATTTTCTCTTATTTCGGTCTTTATACGCGTACAGATACCAATAAAGTCATTGTAACAAGCGTCTTGATTTGTAAAATATTGTTCGATGCAACCTATATTTTCATCCCAGCAATATCGTTTAAAACCCTCAAGTGTCATTGGTAATTTTTGCGCATCAGTTACCCTATCGCCCTCTTTGCCCACATATTGAACTTTAAGCCACTGCTCGGCTCTTTTTTCTAAGTCAAACTTATATCCGTCAAAAACAAGTTTCAGGTCGGCAGGTTTTTTAAAAATGCGTGTTGGGTGCGCCATAACATCAAAAATACAAATTATCGTTTATAAAACAAAACGGCATTAACTAAGCCGGTTGCTTCCATTTTATTATTTGATTTTGTTTTATTCCCATTAAATTCCTGACTACCCTATAACCGCTTTCACTTTCGTAAAGTCCGTAAGGACGTTCAACCTTGATAAGAGTTTCAATTTCGCCGTTGTTTACTTTTATCTGAGTACCTAAATCTGTTAGTCTTTGTTCCATAATATCGGTGTGTTACTTATTACGTGCTTTATTTCATCAAAAGTAGGTTTGCTATTTAATGATAACATAACTTTAACATTTAAACAAGCATCGATTAAGGCTTGGTTTGCTACTTCTTTTGCATATAATTCAATAATTTCCTTTGTGAAATCTGATTTTTCGTAAGGGAATAAACTATCCCAATAAACGCCAAAGGTTTTATATGCAACCTCGTTTTTTATTTCATCTAATGTTTTCATACCAATATATCAAGATAAAAATTAATTTTCGATTTTAGGTTTTTCTGCATTAAGGCGATATTAGCATCTGTAAAGCGTTTATACTGTTTCCCCGACAACTTATTCATATATCCTTGGTGCGTTACCTCCATGAGCTCTGCCATCGCTTTGTTGGTCAATCCGAAGTAGTCCTGTACTTCGGATTGTTTTAGGTGGTTTGGGGTCATTTTAGTTTATTTGGGTCGGTTTCATTAAAAATATGCTGTGCAATTCCTATTTGCTGCATCCAAAGTTCACTTTCTGTTTGCATTTTATGGTTTAAACAAACATTTAATAACTTACCTAAAGCATTTCTCAGCTTTATGTTTTCATCTGTAATATGAATAATTATTCTTGATGCTTTAGTAAATGAATCGTCCATTGTTTTTAGTTTAAAACTCAAAAAGTGTTTTAATTGTTAAAATCCATCCAATATCAGCTTTTGTTTTTATGCACTTAGAGTCTAAATAAACATCGTATTTATCGTTTTTAAGATAACAAGAGAATTGATGTTTAAACTCTCTTGTTGTGAACTCTATAACTTTATCCATCATAATATCAATCCAACTGTTAAATCTTGTTCATCACACACTATTTCTGCTTTTAGCTTTGATAAAACTTTTTTAAGCTTTAAAACGTCTTCAATTGAAACGCAATACAAAATTATAGTTCCGTAAGTAACCAATGAATTTTTTAAGGTAATGCCGTATTTTTTTGTTTCTTTGGTAATTTGATTTGCTAAATTTTTCATGTCTTTTATTTTTTAGTGTTTTGCTATGCTCAAATATAAGGTTATTATTTATTAACCCGAAATACTTTTATCATATTAAAGTAAAAAACAATTCGCTTAGTATTTTCTATTATTAACCCAAACTTTTTTGCTATACGATAATTAGACGAACGAAGATTAAGTCTATTAACTTGGTCTTCTAATTCTGATCTGAATAATTCTAAATGATTCGATGTTTTCCATTTATTGCAAACCCTACAAGCTGGCATGAGATTGTCAAAATGATTGACATCGGTTTCTTTTAAATGATTTAAGAACTTTGGTATTCCATATTTATTAAGAATACGTCTATTAAAATCATATTGAGGTACAATGTGATCAACTTGCATTTTCTTTATTTCTAAAGTTTCTCCGCAATAGCCACAATGACCATTATATTTTTCATGTACTAATTTTCTATTTATCTTCATTTAGTTTTTAGTTTCAATTCATCTTGAAAGTAAGACTTAATAAGGTTTACTGTATCTTCAAATCCCCATGAAAAAAAAGCACAATATCCAAAGCTATTTAATTTATCTATTGACTTTTGCTGATTTAGCAAGTGATCGTTTTTAGATGCTTTTATTTCGCCATTTTTTTTAAATGGTGTAATTACCTTTAATTCAATAAAAAGTCCTTTATAGGTTTTATTAGGCTGTAAGATTAACAAATCTGGACAATGAAAATTACTATTTTGTATATCTTTATTTCTTTGCGCTTGCGGAGCTGTCAAATAAACACTTGCAATTGTATCACTTAAGAAAAAAACGTTTGGATATTGCAATTTTAAAAATTTACAAATTTGCTTTTGCAAAATATATTCTGGCTGATTTTTCATAATTAAAATTTAGAGCTTTGTGGCATTGTATTTATATTTTCTGAAATTTCTTCGAACGGATCAAAAGATTCATTTTCATTTTCAAACCTTTGAAATTTACCAACGAATTTGCACCGAGCAGTATCTACTATACCATCCCTGTTTTTTGCGATTATTATTTCAGTTAGTCCAAAAGTAGAATTACCGTTTTCATCTTCTTCAATTCCATAATATTCTGGTCTGTAAAGAAACATTACAACATCTGCATCTTGTTCGATTGAACCAGACTCCCTTAAATCTGATAGCATCGGTTTTTTATTTCCACCTGGCCTAGATTCAACAGCTCTGCTTAATTGAGATAAAGCTATTACAGGGATATTTAAATCTTTTGCTATATGTTTTAAACCTCTTGAAATTTCGCTTATTTCCTGCTCCCTATTTGCACCTTTTTTATTAGAACCTGAAAGCAGTTGCAAATAATCAACAACAATTAATTTTATATCATGCTTTTGCTTTAACCTTATAGCTTTAGCTTTAACTTGGTTGATGGTTAAAGTAGAACTTTCATCAATAACTATTTTACAATTAAATAATTTATTTGATGTTTTTTCTATTTTTATTTTTTGCTCGTTTCTTAAATTACGCCTTTTAATCGCTTCTAGTTCAACCTCACTTTCTGCTGAAATTATACGATCTGATAATTGTTCTTTCGACATTTCAAGTGAAAAAATAGCTACTGGTAAGTTTTGATTTATTGCAGCATTTCTAATAAAATGCAAAGCCATTGCGGTTTTTCCCATTGCAGGTCTAGCAGCTAAAATGATTAAATTATTGTTTTGCCATCCATTAGTTATTTCGTCAAGCTCTGACAAGCCCGTAGAAATTCCAGTTAAGCCCTCTTTTAAGCCCTCACAATAAAGTTTATATCTTTCTGATACTAGACTATCAAATGTAACAAAGTCTCGACCTAGAGTGCCCGAAATCATTTCGTAAAGATTATTGGTAGAATACTCAATTGTTTCAAATGGATCACTTGTATCATCATAAGAATTTTTTATTATTTCAGTACCTAGCCTGATTAAATCCCTTTGTATAAATTTTTGTTTTATGATTTTAGCGTGAAACTCAATATTTGCAGCGGATGCAACTCTATTTGTTAACTCTGTAATGTAGAAAAACCCTCCAATAGATTCTAAATTACCATCCTTTTTTAATTGTTCACAAACAGTTAAAATATCAATTGCAATTGCATTATTACTTAATGTAATTATTGCTGAATAAATTTTTTGATGATTAGGTTTATAAAAGCATTCATCATTTAGTATATCGCTAACATTTAATAGTGCTGTTTTCTCCAGCATCAAAGCGCCTAAAACTGCTTCTTCTAAATCTAAAGCTTGCGGAGGTAAATATCCTGTAGTTGTTAATTGTTTTAGTCTGTTCATTTTTTATGAGTTTTTAAGTTTTCGTCTTTTAATTGCGTTTTTCTCGGCTTGCGAAAAATAAACTATTTCTTTAGGTTTTGCTTTTACTGTTGCTAATTTTTCAACCCAATTAACATCTTGCCATTTACCATCTTCAAATTTATTAGATTGATTGCCGATAAATGAATTTATAGAATGCTTAAATTCTGGTTCTTTTTCCTTTATTTTTTTATATGCTTCAAATTGAGTTAAGAAATAAGACTCATCTTTTAAGGTTGTTAAAAATGCTAATACTAATCTTTGCTGTTTTATATGGTTTTGGTTTTCAATTGAAAAATTAAAGAAAGAAAGAATATTTGAAATGTCGGTTTCCTTTACTTTACTTTCATTTACTTTACTTTCCTTTATATTGGTTTCGTTTGGGTTATCGTTCGCTTTCGTTTCGGTTATGCTTTCGCTTTCGTTTCGGTTAGCGAAAATTAACCCATTTGGTTTATTTTGGGTTAATTCTTTCTTTGGTCTGCCACCTAATAAGCCGTTTTTTCTATTAGTAATAGTCTGAACCTCTTTGCTTTGTAGTTGTTCATTTAAGAAATTGATAATAACAAAGTCTTTTTCAATCTTAATTACTCCACAATTAATTAAAGTATTTACCTTTTCTTCATTGTCTCTAAATTTTTTTAATAAATTGACAAATGTCAAATCACAATCTTTGCTCCAGTAGTAAGAACAAACGTTTATAAAAAAACCTTGAGTATCAAAAGTCTCTAAAGTAATATCTCCATTAAACCAATCATTAATATAAAATTTAAAATATGGAAGTTCTTTAGCCATTTTTAAAACCTCCTTTACTAAAAAAAATAATATATAATTTTTTCATTTATTTATAATTTAAAAACCTTAACTAATTACTAATTTACCATCAACTATATTAATATTAAACCTATCGTAATCAAGTGATTTAATAATTTCAAAAGACCTATCATTATAGTTTAGTATTTCAATATTTCCTAAATCATTTAATAAAATTTTTTGGTTTATTTCCTCTGAAAGTATATAAAACAGAATTGAATACTTAAAATTTTTTAATTTTTCTGATTGATAAGACTCGGGATCAGATTCGGTTATTTTATAAATACCAAATTCATGAGCGAAAACAGTTCCTTTGTTTAATAAAATTTCCATTTCAATGGTATTAAAACCATTGTCATCCATTAATTGTAAATCCATTTTTATATTGTTTGTTATTATTTTTAAAACATTTTATAGCCAAAGAAATTATGATACTAATATCTTAAGCTTATCTTGCTTGTCTTTTGATAGCTGCCTTAAACCTTTCATACACATATAGAAGTAGTTTGGTTTCACTCCTATTTTTTCTGCTAGATATTTCTGTTTAAATCCTGACTTTTCAACTTTAATTTTTAATAGTGTTTCCATACCGCTAATATAATGTTATTAATTAATATATCAAATAGTGTTATCATAAATAAATTAAATAAACAAAAAAACCCTAAAGAGTTCGTCCGGCTAGACTCCCCCTTTAAGGTTTTATTTAAGTTTTAGATTGAAAGTAGCCGCTTTCATTTTACTCCGCTAAGATACTTAAAATAAATTAAGTTGCTCTCCTAAATTGTCTTTTTTGAACCATTGATTTGCCCGGTTTTTAATTTCCGCAATAGTAATTAATCGCGTTCTTTCGATTGTAATTCCTTTGCTGTCGCCCATCCACCTTACAGGATGCGAAGCCCCTCCAATACCGAACGCATCGCTCCAGCTTTTACCGGCTTTCAATTGCCTTAAAACATAATTGTTGGCAACGTGTTGGAAAGCCGCATCAATAATTTTATCGTTTAAAGTTGTTGGTTTTGGGTGGTCGTATTTCATAATTTGCTTAAACATTGTTCGTAAATTTTTGATGCAATTTGAGCTGTCATTATTGGAGGTACTGACATTCCAATAAGGTATTTTACTTTGATTTTTAAGAAATTATAATCACTTGGAAATGATCCGCCTTTTATTATATCTTCATCGTGTAAATAGTTGTGACAATCATCTCTAAACTCGCCACTATCGTATGCACTTAAAATAGTTTTTAACGGTTTTGAGCGGTCAACTTTTGAATAACTAAATAACTTTTCTTTACCAATTAGTCGACGTGTGCAATTACCAACTGATTCGCCAATATTTACTTTATCATACCATTCTATTACCGATGGATATAATTTCCGCCCAGGTTTACCACTATCAAAATCTTTAAACGGTATTTCTCTTTCATTAAAAAACATTTCAATTTTTGGCACCTCCGTAAACATATCAGCATAATGTAAAAATGGTTTAGCTAAATCTTTTCGTAAACAAATAAAGAAAACCCTTTCACGTCTTTGAGGCACTCCCATTTTTGAAGCGTCTAATAAAAAGTGTTGACAATAGTAACCGGCTTTATCAAATTCTTTATATATTTTACGAACGTATGCTTTAGCTTCTCCCATCAAAAGTCCTTTGACGTTTTCTGCAACTACAACTTTTGGCTGTAACTCTTTTGCTAAATCTATAAAATCAAAGAATAAAGTATCTAAAACTTGTTCAGCTTGACCCTCTCTAAATACCTTTTCTTTGCCCCAATCTTTTTCTCTGTTTCCAGCCATACTAAAAGAGCTGCAAGGTGGTGAACCATCTAAAATGTCCAAATTATAGAGTTCTTTTGGTAAATCTTTTCGTTTTGCAAAGGTTGTAATTGATTCCAAAAATGAAAACTTAGGATTGTGATTTTCTTTGTAAACCTCAATCATTTTTTTATCAATGTCGTTATGTCCGATAACATCAAAACCCGCTAATTTGTAGCCAAATGAACTGCCGCCACCGCAAGCAAAACAACTAAATACACTACCTTTGTCTTTTGTAAAAACGGTATCTTTTAACGTCCAATTATAATTAAATTTATGTTTCATATACTTTCTATCCTCCCAAACTTTACCCACCTTTCCACATCTTCAACCCGATTAGATATTTCATTATTATCAGACGTCAACCAGTCATAATAAAACGGCTTAACTTTGCCGATTCTTATTAGTGTTAAATCTTGTGTAAAATTGTCCATAATCGTTATACGGTATTTCTTAGTGGGTGTTAGGGTCATTAGAATAACTTTTCCTGCTTAATAGTTTTTTTAAATCTCTTTGCAGCTTCTTTACAGTTTAAAATAGCTTGCTTATAATAGCTATCTTTAAGTTCAATTCCAATAGCCTTTCTACCCATGCTAACAGGACTAAAAACCTCACTACCTACGCCCATAAACGGAGTTAAAACAATTTCACCAGGATTAGAATATAATTCTACTAATCTATCAATAACATCTAATTGTAATGGGTGTACGTGTTTCTCGTCGTCTTCTTCTCTGCTATCTCTAAATGGTAAAACATTATCAATTCTAACATCATCCCAAACGCTAGACGCGTAACGCTGCCAAATGTAATGATTTAGCTTAGTTATGTTTTCATCTTCATTAATAGCCTTTAAATGCTCCCATAATGTAACCTCATTATAGTTTGAATTATTAGCATTGTTGTAAGCTCTTAAAATATTTGGCAAAATTGGAGTTTCTCCAGCATAATGATTCATACCATAAGGATGCACTACAGGCACTAAGTTTTCGCCTTTTTTTGTAAAAATTAATACATAATCTGGCATAGCAGTAAAACACTTAGTGCTATCTTCTACTATAAACTTGTGCATTAAAGATTGAACCATTGTTCTCATTCTTACTTTTAAAGGTTCTTTCCAAATCGTAATACGGTTTCTATACTCAAATCCGTACTTAATATGTAGCCTTATAATTTCATTTGGAAAATCCCAAAGTCTGCAAGTGTTATCAAAAACATCGGTACAATGAATGGCCGTAATACGGCCAGGTTTTGTAACTCTTGAAATTTCTTTTATTAAAAATTCGTATTGGTCTAAAAATTGTTCTTTGTTTTCGCAATTGCTAAAATCGTTTTCGCTTGAGCTGTAATTATATAATCCAGCAAACGGAGGACTATAAACCGATAGGTCTATACTTTCGTCTTTTAATGTCGGCATTACCAGCATGCAATCAGAATTATATAAGCTATAATTATCTGTGTGTACTTGGTCTTTTACTTTGTTTTCTTTTTTCATGTCTATAAAAATTTTGGTGTAATTAATTCTTTGTTAAATTCTTTTTGTGTGTGTGTAAAAACTCTATTTACGTTATCTGTTAGGTTTTTGTGTAGTTCAATAGCTTTCTTTGTCTTTTGGTCTAAAGCTTCTAATACACGTGTTTGTCCATCCGAAATAACCATATCAATAGTAACATCGTTTTTTTGTCCAAACCTCCAAAAACGTCTATAAGCTTGGTACATTTGTTCATAACTCCATGTCGGAAAAAAAACAGAATGATTACAATGCTGCCAATTTAAACCCATACCAGTCATTTTAGCTTTAGTAATTAAACGTTTTATTTGTCCATCGGCAAACGCTTTTAATATTTCTTCTTTTCGCTCAATACTTTGACTTCCTATTATTTCAACCGCTTCTTTATCATTTGCTTTTAATATTGCGCTTTCGTTATTCGTATTGCACCAGTAAACAGAAGTTTTATTTGCTGCTAAATCAATAGCTTTTTCACATCTTTTTTGTTCTGTTTGTTTTTGTTCGTGTCTTACCTCTATCATAGATTTAGCAGTAGGAGTAAACATTTGTATTTGACCGCTTATATCAATTAAAGATTCATTCTTTACAATATGTTTATTTACGATTAGTTCAGGTAGAATATATCTATCATTACTAAAACCTAAATCACTAGGCATCTTACACATAATAGACCATTGATTAACCCATGCAAAAAAATCATTTTCAGCATGTGGCTTTAGATAAAACTTTTCGCCAATATTTCTATTTGAATTATCTACGCTGTTTTGATTATTTTTAAAAAACTTGCCTAACATGTCAACATAACCCATATATCCTAGAGCTTCGGAGCTGGTTCCTAATTCTATAAAATCGTTTGGACTTGGAGTTGCTGTTGATAAAAAACGATAAGGAACTTTTTTTATAAAGGAGGTTATTTCGTTTTTAATCTTACCATCAAAGTTTTTTAATATGCTGCTTTCGTCGCAAATAACGCCTACGAAATCATTACTATTAAAATAGTGTAACCTTTCGTAATTGCAAATAACTATTTTCTTAGTGTGCTTACCATCTTTTGAATATTCAATATCGTCAATGCCTATTTTTTCAGCTTCTAATAAAAACTGAAAAGCAACGGCCAAAGGCGTTAATATTAAAACTTTCTTATTAGTGTGTAAAACTACATTGTAAGCTTCTGAAAGTTGCATTAAAGTTTTACCTAATCCAGTATCAATAAAGTTTCCTATTCTACCTTTACGGATTGATTTTTCAATAATAAACTTTTGGAAATCAAAAGCAATATCGGGATACCATGTTGATTTAAATCCGCTATCACCGATAGAATGTTTTTTTTGTTCTAAAAATTCTAAGTAATTCATCTTTTTAATTTGTCTATAAAAAAGTAAATCCTGAACAGGTCAGCGGTAGTAGTCGCCTCCCCATTCAGGATTGTTAAAATTTGATTATTACCGCTACTACTCGGTTTTTTTAATACGCTGATAATATATCAAACTAAAATTACATTACCGTTTTTAAACGTATAAATATTACCTGAAATTTCACTTGGATAAACTTTTTTACCTTTAAGAAAGAAGTTAATTTTGTTTAGGTTTTTGTCTCTTATTACTACTATCATTTTGTATTAATTTTTTAGTGTCCCCAAAGATAACATTATAGTTTGAAACTGCAAACTTTATTCATACTTTACTTTGCAAAACTAATATTTCACTATTCGGGCCTTTATACGCAAACCATAAACCAATATATTTATTGAAAGAAAAATAAGAAATGTTATTTAGTTTGCAAATGGTTTTAATACTTAGATTTGGATTTTCTACAAAATCTTCAATTATTCGAGCCACTTTAGGATTGTTTTTTACTTTTGCATAAATCTTTTTGCGCCTTAAGAATATTTTATCTATATGTATGCCCATAAGTTGCGCTCTAAGCCTAACTGCCATTATACTCCGATTAGTTTTCTCTGCTATTTCCGCTACTCGATTAGAGGGATAAAGCTCTTTTACAAGCGCTATTTCTGATCGTGTCCAATTCTTTTTATTTAAAGTCATAACTCAACCCCCTTAAAACTAAAACACCTACCTGAGCTAATTCTTTTTTGTAACATTTATTATCGTTCACGTCCTTTGCAACCTCTCCAGCTTCTTCAGTCAACAAACTAACTAACTGATATTTACTTTTTACAAAGTCTGGATGTTTAATTTCGGCTTGCTTTAGTTCGTTTAAAACTAATTCTATTGCCGGTACGTATTTTAAAGGTATTTCGATTGATACTGTGTTGTGGTTAATTGGCATTTTGTTGATGAATTTTTGGTATGATTTTAGTTTCCATCTGTCGTCAATATTTACATGGCTTGAAAATTTACCATTTCTAAAAATAAAATAATTTTCAATTCCAGTAAAATAATTATCTTCTTTATACCCCAAAAACTCCGCTACTTCTTTAACCTTTAAATATTCTGATTCATTGCTAATCGGTATAGCAAACTCTTTTGGGTTAAGTAGGTTTTTTAGTTGTTTTAGGGATATGATTTGTTTATTTTTGGGAAGTACGTTTTGCCATGCAACACTATTATGACGCATCCAAAAATAAATAAAACTACCTATAATTCTATAATTTTGATTTTTATATAGGTTTGCCATATTATCATTTGCAAAATGGTCTTTCAATATATCATAAGCTTTTTTAGCTTTTTCTGGCGTATCAATTAATACGCAAATTTCTTCTTTTTTCATGGTTTAAAACTTAATTGTAATTGAAGATTTTGTGAATTTAGAAGATACTCCGTAAACTGTATTTTGATTTTCGTCTACTGTATTAACTTTTGATTTTGTTGCTTGGTTTATTAATAATTCACGCTGTTTAATCTTGTTTTTTAAATCAGCCCAAACCAAATCTTCATCATAGTTTAGGCTTTCACGTGGATTAACAGGATTAAACTCTACACCGTTAAAACTATCCTTAGTGATAAAATCTATATCATTTCTTAGCTTATCAACTGCGCTATCAATAACGGCTTTTAGTCTTACTAAATTTGATAAAACTTTTTTAGGTTCTACAATACCATCATTAAAAACAGAATTAGCTAAATTTAAGCCTGTTAATTCTGCATCTCTTTTGCTAAAATCGTGAGAATACATAAGAGCCAAATCTTCGGCTCTCATGTTAAAAAATAATTCCTTAGACATTATTAGTTTCCCTTTCTAAAATTTCATTTTGTGAATGATTAAAAGAAAACTTTGCTTTTGATTTTTCTAAAACTTCTAAATCTCCAGCTTTTATTTTTTCTACTAATTGACCAAACATTTTTATAGGCATTTCGGGGAGTATAATTTCAACCTCTTTAACTTCTTCGTGTGTTGTGTCCTCGATAATAGATTCTAATTCATTTGGCATTTCATCAGACGTGTAAGGCATTCCAGCAAGTTCATCTGAAAAACACAACCTAAAACCCTGTGAAATTGCGACTTTTTTAGTCATAAAGGATGCTTTTTCCCAAAATTTTGTAACTCGTCCATCCCTTGTTTTTTGTACGCACTCTAAATATAAAGCCTCCCAAATAAAAGGATGTGAACGGTCTTTTCTATGTATGGTTACAATAGCTTTTAAA
>Ga0105050_10001700_pt1 | contig 32678 bp, 20 predicted proteins | sample FRY01_FD_78088 | JGI IMG/M metagenome (GOLD analysis project Ga0105050, IMG submission 78088) | Freshwater microbial communities from Lake Fryxell liftoff mats and glacier meltwater in Antarctica - FRY-01 | ecosystem: Environmental > Aquatic > Freshwater > Ice > Glacier meltwater ...
AAAGGCGTTTTTGTTGAAATCTGGCACCTCCAAAATGGCTGGCCGGTTGAGTTTCGCTCGCCGAAGTACTCGCCAGTGGGGGCGGGGCTTGGCTGGCTCCGAGACCTTGTTTCCGAGGGCTAAATCTATGAACATTTTACCTTGGCAAAAGGTGAGGCCGGACCCGCTGCGGGAAATCGTGCTCGGCAATTTATCGCGGCTCAGGGCGCTCTTCCAAGCCCGAGGAAAACGGTTTGACTACGACGCCAGCTTGCCAACCCCAAGTTTGGAAAATGCCTTGTGGCACGTGCTCGACTCGACCACCGCCGATATGGGACTGGCCCTTGCTCCAAGTATGAGTTGCGAAGCGAGAATTTCAGAGATCACCCGCAACTTGCCGCCCTTGGCTCGCCCAGGCACCCGCCAAGCCAGCCAGTGGCCTTCCTTGTTGCAGACCGCACGATGAAAGCAATTTCCAGAAATGGGAGCCTCGCCGCCTGTCTGGTTTTATTGGACCTGACCATTGCCGGGGAACGCTCGCAGAGACCAAGGCGCACTCTGCGAGCACCTTCTTTTTGAACCATGAGCCAATCCACGATTGAAGATTTGGAAGCCCTGCCCGATCACGAGCAGGAGCGGCTTGATGCGGTGTTCCGCGCGGTCGTGCGGCTCAACCAGCGCGATCCGGCGTTTGGGCCGGGAGTGGATGAGCTCGACCCCGAGGAAAGGTGACCCCATGCCACAGAAGAGAAAGGGCCGGGCGCACCGCCGAAAATATCTGCGCCTTTGGTATCTCGCCAATAGGCCTCGAATTCTCGCCAGCCAGGCGCAACGGCGGCTTGCAAGGACGGGTTTGATTCCAGCACCAGTGGCGGGTTGATTTCTGTTTGAATCGTGGAATGAATCTCCCGAATGCTCCGTGGAAATTTAGTAACCCGATTTAGTACCCACCCCCCCTAAAATGGGCATTTACGGGAAAGCGTGAGAAATTGCCATTCGTCCGCCGACCCTGTATCTATAAGGGTTCGCAAGGTTCTGAAAGAATGAGAAAACAAGGGAAAAACGGCCTGATGCCGGTGTAAGCGAGCCGCTCTACCGCTGAGCTAACTGCCCGAAAGGGAATTTTTGCGACGCCTCGTGGCGGCCTCTCGCGAGCTTCCCATTATGCCGGAGTCGGAAACCGATGCAAGAATTCCGAGGGACAGATTTGTCCGTGCAAATTAACTCAAATAAAATGACCCCGGGGAGAGGGTCGGAGTGAGGGCAAGATTGATACGTTGCCTTGCAACTAATGACACCTGGGGAAAATATCATATAAAACGAGCGATCAGAGCCGCCGGGAAGTGATTTTAAAGATGCCAGAACGCTCTTCCGGGCGTGGACAGGAAGGTCGAAGTCGCTTGCTCGATGAGCTCTGCGAATATGATCGAAAGCACGCGATCAAGTTATTGGGGAGGAGGGTGATAAGGGAAATTTGACTTGCTCGCTTCCACACATTGCGCCCTTCGGGGTTTCATTCAGGCAGCGCTCCCGTGGAGCGCCCAGCACTGCCAGGGTCCCCCTGCAAGAATCCCTAATCCCGGAAATTTACAAAGTTCAGCCCGACGCCAAAATCGCCCGCCCGCAAGGAGGCCATAACCGCTTGGAGGTCGTCGCGCTTGGTTCCAGTCACCCGGACCTGACGGTCTTGAAGCGTCGATTGAACTTTTTTCCCCAGCGCTTTGACGGCCTTGCTGATTTCCTTGGCCTTATCCCCCTCCAAACCCTGAACGATGGCCAGTTCCTGCCGGGAATGTCCCAGTGAGGAAATGTCCGGATCTTTGTGCTCCACATTGCGCAAATCGATCCCGCGCTTGGCCAGTTTGCCGGTGACAATTTCTCGGAGGGCTTTCAGACGGGCACTGTCATCCACCGTGAGGATGACGGAGCCGGTTTTGGGATCGATGGAGATTTCGGTTTTGGATCCTTTAAAATCAAATCGAGTCGACAATTCGCGGATGGACGCATCCACCGCGTTCTTCACTTCCATTCGGTCCACTTCGGAAACAACGTCAAATGAGGGCATGGGTTCAACAAATGAGGCCTCACGACCCGAGATGCAATATTTCCCTCATCGGCGCAGAGACAAAAAACAGAGTGCATCCAAGTCGCTCTCGTTTCTGCCGTACTTCCCGCCCGTTAGACGACGCGACCAATGCTCCAACGCCCGGATAGGGGATCAAGATGGGCTGACAGCGTTCCAGGCCCTCTGCTTCCACCTTCAGCCCGCTCGGAATTTTCTGCCAGGAAACCGAAATCGGCCCGGCGGGTGTCGGGATGATCCCTCGGCACTCCGAAAAACGGGGTAAAAATCCCCCCATCCGCCGTGAGCATGATTGAGCACGCCCATGATGGCCATGACTGGAAATCCACAACCGGCTTTCTGGCTGGCAGGTTGAGGGTATTGCTCTTGGTTTTCCTCGGTGTCGTCGAGCGACATTGAACTGCTGCCGATGGATTTGACCACGTGTCCTTGGAAGGCATCCTCGGGTCTGATCCGGGCATTGAGATGGTCGCCGATACGCTTACCGGTAGCATTGAGGAACTATGCGCCCAATCGTCCGCGTCCTCGACTGTAGGACGAAAAATTCAGGCTTCGTGAGCACCTTCTCCTGAAGCTCCTCTGATCCAAAAACGAGAAACTTAGATCGTCGCCGGAAAACAGCAGTTTCCTTCGCCTTTTCCACGACCGTCTCTATGCGCATTAGTTTTTCATTTCAGATCATCGGAAATCGTCTTAAGCAGAGAGTCGGCGGGATTCTTGCTGTCGTTGCTCAACTCCCAAAACATAATTCCGCCCAAGGCCCGATCCCGGACCAATTGGGTCTTGAGGCGTAGACTTCTAGTGTCTTCGTAGGTGATGAAGGTGCCATTATTTTCGCCGGGCGCATAGATCCAGGGAGCTTGGGCAACGTCATCCCAGAACCGCTGATAGACCCCGGGCCGGGAGGCCAGCCGATCCTGAATATCGCGATAGGCCCACTCCATGTCCGGCGGATAGGTGCCGGGGGCTCCTCCGGTCGCGGTCTGATAGAGACCATGGTCGGTCGGATCGACGCCTTGCCAGCCCCGGCCGTAGAACGGAACGCCCACCACCAATTTGGCCGGAGGAACTCCCACCGCCAGATAGGCGTTGACCGCCGATTCCACTGAAAGAACATCCCCCCGGTCCCTGCCGTTGAGAGAAGCATGGTGTCCGGTCACCGATTCCCAATCGCCATGAAGATCATAAGTCATGACATTAATCCAATCGCAGATGGCAGCAACATTCGCCATTTCATAGTTGGCCATTTTGTCAGGTCCAGCTGGGGACGCGATGGAGAGATAATAGGTTTTTCCATCATTGCGTCCGGCGGTATCGAGTTGGTTGCGGAGTTCCTGCAGGAGCAGGGTGTAGTTGTGTTTGTCCTGCGGACGATTTTTGTTGGAGGAAAGGCCTCCTCCAACGGGGTATTCCCAATCAACATCCACCCCGTCGAAACCGTATTTCCTAATAAATACGATGGCCGAACGGGCAAATTTATCCCGCGAACTGGGTGTGAGCGCAAGGTCCGAAAATTCTCCGGAAAGCGTCCAGCCTCCAATCGAAATCATGGTGATCAGATGCGGATGGCTCTGCTTGAGTTTGATCAGTTGATTGAAGTTACCTGCCAGCGGCTGATCCCAAGTGTCCCCGGGATAGGTGCGCTGGGTGGCCGCGTATTCATCAAAAAGCAAAACCTCTCCGGAAGCCGTTGGTTTGGCGAAGGCGTAGTTGATGACATTCAGTTGGGACGCCGGGATATCGCTGACGTGATAGTTTTTCTGGTAGATGCCCCATTCAGGAAAGTAGCCGACAATCTTCGGACCGCTGAGAGATGGCCCACTCCCGGTAGGCGGAACCGTCGGCGTGGCCGACGGACTTGGCGACGGCGTGGGAGTCGCGGTTGGAGTCGCGGTTGGGCTGGGCGTCGCCGAGGGAGCCGGTGACGCCGTCGGGCTTGGGCTTGGTGTTCCGCCGCTGCCATTGACGCGAATGTTCCGAGGCGGATTTTTCACATTGCCCGGACTGCCGAGGAAGCCGAAGGAAACGGTCGCCCCAGGAGCGAGGCTCCCGTTCCAGACCATTGGCGTGGCCTTGTAGTGCTCAGGACCCTGGGCCTGGACGGTCGCGTCCCAGGCGCTGGAGATCCGCGGTTCGAAATCAAACTCCAGCCACCAGCTCGCCAAGGTCTGCGAACCGGTGTTCGTGAGTTTAAACTCCCCCTGGAATCCACTGATCCAGTCTTGGGTGACGGTGAAGACAACCCGGACGTCGCCCGCTTGCGCGGTCACATTAGGCCCCTGAGTCGGCGTGGGCACCGGGGTCGCCGTCGGGCCCGGTGTTGGAGTCGCCGCTGGAGTCGCCGCTGGAGTCGCGGTTGGAGTTGCGCTAGGTGAGGGCGTGGGATTGGGCACTCCTCCTGCGAGCGGAACCGGATTTTCATAATATCGCTGGGCTTTGGTGATCCACCAAAAGTCATCGGTAGGCGGACTCCCCACGCCGTCGGTGGAGTCACCCACCCCGGCTCCAAAAAGAAGGAGACGTACTCCGGCATCTCGAGCCGCGGCGATGTGGCTCCCCCACTTGACCGCTCCGTCTCCCAGGGACACCCGGGTGGCGGTATCAAAGCGCGAGAAATAGTCCAGCCGGACCCCGCCGACTTGAAAGTTGTCCCCGAAGAAGAAGACCGGCGCACTGTCCTCGTAGTGTTGGGAGGTATTAACCAAGTCGGTGAAGGCGGACCCATTGTAAGGATTGGACTCCAAGCTTGAGTTGATGTGGCCAACCGGAAGTTGCCAGAGCACAACGGGCAAACCAGTGTTCATGTTCATGGCCCGGCAGAACTCGAGGTAGTTCGCCCAATGGACGGCATTCCAAAACCAAGTGGAGGATTCGGGGTTGGCCGACTTGCCTTCAGAGCCGGCATCGAGACCATATTTGTCAACCGAGACAAAGTCGGCCCCATGGGTGAGCACGCCCGCTTTGACATAATACTCGGTGATGGCGGCGGCTTCCCGGGCGATGTCGGCCCGTCCCTGGGCGACGCCGCGATCATCGGTGATGCGCATAAGGCCCTTCACGCCGCTTGGCGTGGTCCAGCCCCCGGCCGGGGTGGCCCAAAGATTAAACTGCCAACCGAAATAAGCATTCGGCAAATATTTATTTATGGTGTAGTTGATCGCCTCCACGAGACCGCGAACGGTATTGGGAAAGGCGGGGTCGGTGGCACGATCGAGAACTCCAGACTCATAAACCGAACTGGTCTCAGCCGAGAGGGTGGCGGGGTCCCTCCGGTTTTGGGCGAGATAACCGAGGAAGTCCGGCTCGAGGACCAAGCCCACCATCTCGTCGCCGGCCTCGGCTTTGGCCAACTCCAAGGCGAACTTCAGATCCGTGAAATAGCCGAACATATAATTGGCACTTTGGATGTGTTCCATGTTGGTGGTGTAGCTCTCACCGCCGTCGGGGATGTTGTAGTACACAAGGAACGGAATCATCCCGAGCTTGAGGCTTTCCCGCACAAACGAGGTCACCCGGAAGCCGTCCTTGTCCGTCCAAGTGCGCCAGCCCACGTTTTGGTTTTTTGGTCCCCCATTGATGTAAATATAGCGAGCATCCATACGGCGATTCTTTGCGCCGTCGGAAAACTCTCGCCAAAATCCAAGATCCGCCGGGGAGTCTTCGCTCACCGATCCCAGAGGCATGTAATCGGGAAGCCCAGGCAGGCTGCCATCGGCATTTTTCACCCGCACCCCGAGGAAACGCACTTCGCCACTGGCGGAGTCATTAATCTTCAGGGAGGAACGCCCGGCCTTGATCCCGCGCAAGCGAATTTTTCCATTCCCGAGATCCTCGGAGGTAAAGACAGTCCCATTATTGGTGGAAAGAGCCAGGTTCAGTGTCCCCGTGCCCCCAGGGCGGGTGACTTCGAGGTCGGTGTCCTTTTGAAGTTCGATCGTCACTTGACGAGCTTGGGAAACCTCATCGAGGGCAGCAATTTTCAGCCCACTGGCTCCTCCGGACACGAAGGTTTGGGTGTCACTAAAGGTCTCTCCGGCTGCATTGATAAGGCCCACGCGATAACTCAAAACGGTGTAGTCGCGATTGCCAACATGGAAGCGGGCGGTTTGTTTTCCACCGTTGGCAGACGCGATGTTTTCCCGATGAATTTCCTGCCCATCTTCCAACACACGCCAAGAAGTGGCATCGACACCACCCCATTTATTCCATTCCAAATCGTAGCCGTCTTTGGCACCCCAGTTTTTATAGATGGCCAAGGTGGGTTTGCCGGGCGCGGCAGCCGCCGGGGTGGCGGATGGAGTCGGTGTTGGTGTTGGTGTTGGTGTTGGTGTTGGTGTTGGTGTCGGTGTCGGTGTCGGTGTCGGTGTTGGGGTGGCCGTCGGGGTGGGGCTGGGCGAAGGACTCGGTGTGGGCGTAGCGGTAGAGCTTGGCGTAGGAGCCGGGCCAGGGGATCCCTCGCCGGCATCCTTAAGAACAAAGTCGGTCGGAATCTTCTTGAGATTCCCCGGCTGGCCCACAAAACCAAAACTGGTCTTGGCACCGGGGGCGAGAGTCTGGTTCCACGCCGCTCCCCGGATGGTATGTTTGCTCCCAACGTGGCTGACCTCCACAGCATTCCAGATGCTGGTGATCTTGGGAGTCATGGTGAATTCCAGTCGCCAGTCCTTAAGGGGACGACCGGTGTCGTTGACAACCTCGACCTGGGCTTGAAATCCTGATCCCCAGTCATTGGTGACCTTCATGGTCGCGGCCGACCACGCCGAGGCCGCTGGCAGGAGAACGAACGTTAGGGCGAAAAGAGAACGACGCACCGCGGGAAGTAATTTCATGCCCTAAGGCTTAAGATCCATTTTGACAATTGCGCGTCATTCTCGACGAACGAGGCTGAAAACTCGATGAACGGCGTAGGCCGCTGATCCCCTACTATCAACTCTTGTTGTTTTTAGGTTGAACGACCCGGTACGCACAATGCCGCTCGTTTTTTAACGAGCGGCATCGGCATCTCGAATCTGAGATAAAAGCTTACTGCTCTTCCAGCACCGCTTGAGCGGCGGCGAGACGGGCGACAGGCACCCGGTAGGGTGAGCAACTCACATAGGCCAAGCCGAGCTTGTGACAAAACTTCACGCTGGCGGGGTCGCCACCATGTTCGCCGCAAATGCCCAGCTTGATGTCCTTGCGGGTCGCACGGCCCTTGGCCACGGCGATCTCCATCAATTGTCCCACCCCGGATTGATCCAAGGTCGCAAAAGGATTTTTCGCGAAGATTTCGTTCTCGGTATAAGGCAGGAGGAAGTTTCCCATGTCGTCGCGACTAATGCCCAAAGCGGTTTGGGTCAAATCGTTGGTGCCGAAGCTGAAGAATTGCGCCGTTTCTGCGATCTCGTCTGCGGTCAAAGCGCCCCGGGGCACTTCAATCATCGTGCCGACCAAATACGGGAAGTTGATTTTCTTTTCTGACATGACTTCTTTGGCCACGCGGTGAACGATTTCAACCTGAAGGTCGAGTTCCTTCTTAAATCCAACCAACGGGATCATGATCTCGGGTTTGACCTTGACCTTCTTTTTGGCCACGTCGGCAGCGGCTTCAAAGACGGCCCGGGCCTGCATTTCCGTGATCTCAGGATAGGCGATGCCGAGTCGGCAACCGCGATGTCCCAGCATGGGATTGAATTCGTGCAATTGCGCCACCCGCTGCTGGATGAACTCGACTTTGATCCCAAGTTTCTTCGCTAGGTCCAGTTGCTGTTCCTTGGTGTGGGGCAGGAATTCATGCAAGGGAGGATCGAGGAAACGGATCGTCGCAGGGAATCCTTTCAAAGTCCGAAAGATGCCAGTGAAGTCTTCCCGCTGATAAGGCAGGAGCTTGGCGAGCGCCTTTTTGCGATCGTCCAAATTGTCGGCCAGAATCATCTCGCGCATGGCGTCGATGCGGTCGCCCTCGAAGAACATGTGCTCGGTGCGGGTGAGGCCAATGCCGGTGGCTCCAAAGGCGAGCGCGGCTTCGGTTTGTTCCGGAGTGTCTGCATTGGCGCGAACTTCCATCCGGGTCAGCTTCGCACACCAGTCCATCAACTGGATAAAATTGCGCGACTTCTCGGTTTTACGGGCCGCTTTGTTGCCATGAATCAACCCGTTAATGATCTCGGATGGCGCGGGGGCAAGCTGACCGGCGTAAACCGCTCCGGAGGTTCCATCGATGGAGAGGAAGTCTCCTTCTTTGAACGTCTGGCCAGCCACTTTGACGGTCCTTTTGTCGTAGTCGATCTGTAAGGCGCTGGCCCCGCAGATACAAACCTTGCCCATTTGGCGGGCCACCAAGGCGGCGTGAGAAGAAACTCCCCCCTTGGCCGTGAGGATGCCATCCGCTGCGATCATGCCGCGAAGATCTTCGGGAGACGTTTCGTTGCGAACGAGAAGGACCTTCTCTCCGCGCTCGGCTGCCGCTGCAGCACGATCGGCGTTGAGGGAAATCCGACCACTGGCTGCTCCGGGACCGGCCGGCAGTCCATGAGCCAAAACCGTCGCCTTCTTCGCTTCGGCTGGATCAAAAATCGGGGCAAGGAGTTGATCAAGCTGGTCGGCAGGATTCCGCATAACCGCTGTCTTCCAGTCAATGAGCTTCTCGTTGACCATATCAACCGAGAACTTCAACGCGGCCGCTGCGGTGCGTTTGCCATTGCGGGTCTGGAGCATGAAGAGCTTCCCCTCCTGAATGGTGAACTCGACGTCCTGCACGTCTTTGAAATGTTTCTCCAAAATCGAGCGAACCTTCATCAGTTCCGCATAGGATTTAGGCATTTGTTTTTTTAGCTTGATCACAGGCTCTGGAGTCCGCACCCCGGCCACCACGTCTTCGCCCTGGGCGTTGATGAGAAACTCGCCGTAGAATTCGTTGACGCCATTGGCCGGATTTCGGGTGAAGGCAACGCCACTGCCGGACGATTCGCCGGTGTTGCCATAGACCATGGCCTGCACATTGACCGCCGTGCCCCAGGCGGCAGGAATGCCATATTTGCGGCGATAGACAATCGCGCGATCATTCATCCACGATCCGAACACCGCTCCCGCGGCACCTTTCAATTGCTCCCAAGGATCGCTGGGGAAACTCTTGCCGGTGCGTTTTTTCACCAGCGCCTTGAAGCGGGTGACCAATTCCTTCTGGTCGGCGGCCGTCAACTCGCTGTCGACGAGATCCCGCTGGTACCGCTCGTGCTTAAATTCTTCGATCACGACCTCGAAGGGCTCGTGGTCTTCGTCCGGGTTCTTCTGCACGCCCAAAACGACATCGCCATACATCTGGACAAAACGTCGATAGCAATCCCAGGCAAAACGCTCATTTTTCGTCGCGACGGAAAGGGATTCGACCGTTTCATCGTTCAAGCCCAGGTTGAGAATCGTATCCATCATGCCGGGCATCGAATCCCGGGCTCCGGAGCGAACGGCCACGAGGAGAGGGAATTTCTTCGAATCCCCGAACTTATACCCCATGATTTTTTCCATCTTCCGCACCCCGGCTTCGATCTGGCCCTGAAGGGTCGGCGGATAAGTGCGCTTGTGGTCGTAGAAATAAGTGCAGACTTCGGTCGTAATGGTGAACCCTGGGGGAACCGGAAGCCCGATGCGGGTCATTTCCGCGAGATTCGCTCCCTTGCCGCCGAGAAGCGGCTTCATTTTTCCGTCGCCATCGGCCTTGCCAGCGCCCCAGGTGTAAACGTATTTCCCTTTGGCTGGGGATTTCGCCTTAGCTGAGGATTTCGGTGACTTGGCGTTCTTAACGGATTTAGGAGCTTTTTTGGGCATAACGAAATATGAAATGAACCCTGACTTTTAGCAGAGCTTTGCTTGCTGTCAACGCCTTGCGCCTTGCGCCTTGCGACATGGATTTCCGTCCCCAGTGGGCACTTTATGTTTGAATGCGACCACCGCCAACGGAGGAAGATCGATGGGCAGCGAATGGGAACGACCCTGCCAGGGTTGTTCGTCGGCAATGAGCCCTCCGAAATTCCCCACATTCCCTCCACCATAAGTTCCCGCATCGGTATTGAGAATCTCTTCATACCAACCACCCGCAGGAACACCCACCCGGTAGCCTCCGCGCACGACCGGGGTGGCGTTGATGACGAACAGAATCGTCTGTCCATCGCGACTCTTGCGCAGGAACGACCAGACACAGTTGTCACTGTCATTGAAATCAACCCACTCGAACCCGTCACTGGAATCGTCCAGTTCGAAGAGTGCCGTCTCACTGGTATAGAGGGCATTGAGATGCTGGATGAGGCGGCGGAGGCCGTCGTGAAGAGGCCGTCGGGCCAGGTCCCAGTCTAGACTTTTGGCATGATTCCATTCGGCCCATTGGCCAAATTCAATCCCCTGGAAGATGAGTTTTTTTCCGGGATGGGCCCACATCCAAGCCAGAAACATGCGGGCGTTGGCAAATTTCTGCCACTGATCTCCGGGCATCTTATTGAGAAACGAACTCTTGCCGTGGACGACTTCGTCGTGACTGAGCACGAGGATGAAGTGCTCGTGAAAGGCATACAACATCGAGAAGGTGATCTCGCCTTGATGGAAGCGGCGATAAATCGGTTCCTTGCTGATGTAACGCAGACTGTCGTTCATCCAGCCCATGTTCCATTTCATCCCAAATCCCAAACCCCCGGCAAAAGTCGGCCGGGAAACCCCCGGCCAGGAGGTGGATTCCTCTGCCATGGTGACGATGCCGGGAAAGCGTTCGTAGCAAACTTCATTGCACCGCTTGAGAAAGGCGATCGCGTCGAGGTTTTCCCGCCCGCCGAAACAATTCGGAACCCATTCTCCGGGTTCCCGCGAATAGTCGAGGTACAGCATGGACGCGACCGCATCCACCCGGAGACCATCGATATGGAATTCGTCCAGCCAATAGAGGGCATTGCCAATGAGGAAGTTTTTCACCTCATTGCGACCATAATTAAAAATTAGAGTCCCCCATTCCTTGTGCTCTCCGAGGCGGGGATCTTCATGTTCGTAGAGGCAGGTCCCATCATAGCGGGCGAGTCCGTGAGCATCCTTGGGAAAGTGCCCCGGCACCCAATCCAGCAAAACGCCCAGACCCGCTTGGTGGCAGCGGTCGACAAAATTCCGAAACTCATCCGGGTTTCCAAACCGACTGGAGGGCGCGTAGTAGTTGACCACCTGATAGCCCCAGGATCCATCGAAGGGATGTTCCATCACGGGCATGAGCTCGATGTGGGTGAATCCCATTTCCAAAACATAAGGAATGAGCCTGTCGCCCAATTCGAGATAACTCAGAGGCCGATTGCCCTCCTCCGGCACCCTCGCCCAGGAACCCGGATGAACCTCATAAATACTCATGGGCGTGGCGTAGGGATTACGGTTGGCGCGCTCCCGCATCCACTTCGCATCGTCCCAGGCATAACGCTCCAGATCGAAAACCATGCAGCCGGTTTCCGTCCCATGTTGGGCATAGAACGCGAACGGGTCGGTCTTTAAAAAGACTTCTTCGTGGGGGCCACGGATTTCAAATTTGTAGTGGGCTCCTTCTTCCTGCCCGGGCAAAAAGATCTCCCAGACCCCGGAAGGGATCAACTTCCGCATCAGGTGAACCCGGCCATCCCAATGATTGAAGTCTCCGACCACGCTGACGCGTTGGGCATTGGGAGCCCAGACGGCAAAATGCGTGCCCGCCACGCCCTCGTGCTCCCGGAGATGGGCGCCGAGTTTTTTATAAACTTCGTAGTGGGTCCCTTCATTGAAGAGATGTACGTCGAGTTCCCCGAGCACGGGGCCAAAGGCATAGGCGTCCGCTTCGCGCCAGGTCGTTCCGGCCGCCGAATGCAGTTCCAGTTCATACGGAAAAGAGGCCTCCACCCCTGAGAGCGTTGCCTCAAAGAGTCCGTCCGGGTGAACTTTCTCCAAAACGAAGCTTCGGGCTCCCTTGCCGGTTTCCCTCAAGGTGACCGCATCGAGATCCGGCCTCCAAACCCGGGCCACCCAGCCATCCCCCGACTTTCGCAGCCCAAGAATCCGGAACGGATCGGCGTGACGGGCCTCAATGAGCGGATAAAAATCGGCGTCCGGGAGGGTGGAAGGATTCATTGCTCCAGTGAAACGGGGAAACCCCGGAGATGGACAGCCTTAATTCTCAAAATTCCTTCACAAATCCTCCAGACGATGGGCGACGGAGAGCCCGGGGATGAGATCAAAATGCCCATCGCGGGTATAAATCGTCGCCCCAATCCGTCGCGCGCAACCCGCAATGACGGCGTCCGCCAAAGGGATTCGCTCGCCCTTTCGCTCCAAGCTCCAAAGCAAATCTTCCGCGTCCTCCCAGACCCGATTGTCCGTGGGAACGTAAATCAAAGTGCTCCAAATCGCCTTGACGCATTCTCTCAGGGACGCGTCGCGAAATCCGCTACCCACTTCGCATGTGACCACTCCACAAATCGCGACGTCGTAACATTCGGTGAAGAAAAGCAGGCTGTTGGTGACACCTTGGCGGCTCCGCTCCCAGTCGATATAGACCGTGCTATCGATCAGAATCGCTGCCATGACCGTAGCGGGACTCCTTTTCAGCGATCCGGGCCGCCATGACATCGTATCCTGGCAAAAATACCGACCCCGCGAGTTTTTCTTCGATCTTCAGACCCTTTTGTAAAAGCCTGAGCCGGGTCTCCCGACGATCGACTTCACGGAGCGCATAATCCACGGCCGCCGTCTTGGTTTTGGCTCCGGAGGATTTCATCACCCGTGCCAGCAGCGCATCATCAATATTCATGGTGATCTTCATACCGAAAAAGTATGGCCACCCATGCATGAAGTCAATGCATCTCAGCCGATCATCGTTCGCCAATCGGCTGGAAGGTCTTCCCTTCCTTCGGCCCCACGTATTCACTGAGAGGTCGATAGAGTCGATTGTCGGCCAGTTGCTCCAAAATATGCGCCGTCCATCCACTGGTCCGCGAAATCGCAAAGATGGGAGTGAACATGTCCGTCGGCACTCCGAGCGAATAATAAACAGTGGCCGAATAGAAATCGACATTGGCATTGAGCCCCTTTTTCTCCCGCATGATTTCAGCGATCCGCTCACTCATGCGAATCCATTTCGGCTCGCCCAATTTATTGCTCAGCTTGACCGCCATCTCGCGCAAATGCGGAGCCCGGGGGTCGAGCACCTTGTAAACCCGGTGTCCGATGCCCATGATCTTTTTCTTTTGAGCCAGTTGTTCTTCGACCCATTCGTCCACTTTGTCTTCGCTCCCGATTTCCTGCAGCATGTGGATCACGCCCTCATTGGCCCCACCGTGCAAGGGACCCTTTAAGGTGCCGATGGCCGACGTCACCGCCGAATAAATATCACTGAGGGTCGCCACCGTCACCCGGGCGCTGAAGGTCGAGGCATTCATCCCATGATCGGCATGGATGACATAAGCGACATCCAGGGTTCGGGCGGCCTCTTCGGATGGATCCTCACCATTGAGCAGATAAAGAAAATGGGCAGCTTCGCCGAGATCCTTGCGCACCGGGAGCAAGTCCAGCCCCTGCCGCGAGCGGTGAAAATAAGCGGCGATGACGCCGATTTTGGCGGTGATACTGAGAGCCCTGCGCTGGTTGGCCGTTTCGGCCTCCCCTTCGATGTCCCTCACATCGTCATAGAGCCCCAACATGGAGACCGCCGTCCGCATCACATCCATCGGGTTGGCTTTCTTCGGGGCGTTCCGCAGAAAATCCACCACACCCTTGGGAAGTTCCCTCTGGTTGCGCAGGCTCCGCTGAAATTCGTCGAGTTGCTCTTGATTCGGCAAATCTCCGTGCCAGAGCAGATAGACGACCTCTTCGTAAGTCGCTTTTCCCGCCAACTCGTCGATATTGTATCCGGCGTAAATGAGTACGCCGTCCTGACCGCGCACGTCGCTTAAGCAGGTGGAGTTGGCAATGATTCCTTCGAGTCCTTTGGCTGTAACTGGCATGATAATATAATTTTCCCTACTTTTATTCCACCGGCCACATCCCGACCAGAGAAAATCTTCCCACCCGGCGAAAAAAATCGCCACACCCAACGCTCCCCTCCATTTTTCGGGTTCCCATCCTCGCTTTTACGGTGGAGTCATTAATCCGCCGGCCCCATCGGTCCCTTCCAAAACCCGACACAGCAAAAATATTCCCATCACCATGCCTGCGAGCCCGCCTCTTTCGCCCCCGCGTGCCTTCCACGTGATGACCAAACCGATTGGTCCGCTTTGCAATTTGGACTGCAAATATTGCTTCTACCTCGAGAAGGAAAAACTCTTTCCGTCCAACGAGAATTTCAAAATGATCGACGAAATGCTGAAAACCTACATCCAGCAATACATTGAACAACAGAGCGTTCCCGAAATTCATTTTGCCTGGCAGGGAGGCGAACCCACCCTTCTCGGCGTTGAGTTTTTCCGCAAAGCCGTCGCTCGACAAAAAAAGCACGCCAACGGAAAAAACATCGCCAATGCCTTTCAGACCAATGGCACCCTCCTCGCCGATGAGTGGGTGAAGCACGACGTCGGCCGCACCTACGTCCAGCTCTTCGACGTTACCCTCGGCAATACCCTCGAACAGGGCGCCGGGCTCTGCCATGGAGAATGCCCCAAGCATCGCTTTATTCGCACCCCGGATGGCGATCCGGGCCTCAATTACCTTTGCGCCGCCTACAAACGTTTTTTCAATCACAGTGCCCCCGCCATGCGCCAGATGGGTCAATTGCTCAACCGGGGTCGTGCTCCTGCCGAGATCATGAAAAGACGTTGAATCCGAAAATCCCCAAAAATACTTTGCAACATTTCCTTGCGACGGCGGTCTAATCTCCCGCAGAACAAAAAAACCAAATCAACTATCTATGAAAAAATCTCTCATCAAATTCACCGCCTTCCTCTTCGTCGCCGCACTCGCGACCACCTCCTTCGCCGCAGAATGTGCCAAGGAAAAGAAGAGCGAAAAACCCGACGGCAGCCGCGGAAAAGTCACCGCCATGGCCGACGGAACCCTCACCGTCTCCAACAAAAAGGCAGGCGAGAAGACCTTTAAAACGAGCGACAGCACCAAGTATATCAAAGGGGATGGCACGGCAGGCACAGCCAGCGACATCCAAACCGGCACTCCGGTGATGGTGACTTCCGGCGAGAGCCCCGATCAAGCGGCCACGGTCAAAGTCATCGCACCCAAGAAAAAAGGTGAGACCGCCGACAAACCAAAGAAAAAGAAAGCCGCCGAACCTGCCGACGAGTAACTCACCATTCTCTCCACTCTAGCAAAAAGGCGATCCCTGACCGGGGTCGCCTTTTTTTTGTTCTCTGGAGGGAAAAAGCCGACGGTTCAGCCCAGTTTCACGTACTTCTCCAATTGGACATCAAATCCACCTAGGTCAATTTTCTGACGAATGACTCTTTTGAGAGATCGAGGTACGGGCACTTCCGAGCGGGGATTGGCCAGAACCAGACGTCCCCCCGGACGCAGCACCTCCGCGGCAACGCGAAAGAGATCTGCCATCAGTTCCGGCAAATCCGGAATCGGCACCCGGCGCCCCATGGGAGGGTTCGTTAAAATCAGGGAAATTTCTCCCGACTTAAGAAAAGACCGAAAATCCCGAAAATCCGCGACCTGAAACTCAAACCTCGGAGGATCCGTCAACGCCGCGAGGAGATTGTCCCGCGCAATCACAGTCGCCTCCTCGCTGCGATCCGAACCGAGAAGACGGAAAACGCCGCCCTTCAGAGCCCGCTCAATTAATTCCAAGCCCGAACCGCAAAAGGGATCCCAAACCGATTCATTTTCACACCCTCCCGCGAGTTGAACCATGGCGGCAGCCAGGGGGGGGTGTGACGCCGCCGGCACGTCCCGGCGTCGATAGGCAAACCGTGGGTCCGGCCGGAAACGAGGTCTCAGCTCCACTCCCCCATGAGAAGACACCATAATCTGCCAAAGCGCTTCCCGCGGATCATTGAGAAAATCCGGACAAAGAGCATGGACCCGGTCCGCCACCTCCCGAACCGCCGTCTTGGATGGCCCCCTCCCACCAAACTCCAGCCGGTAGCGGATCGCGCCCCGAGTGAAGGTCCGCAAAATTTGTCCCACCAGCGGCGACGCCAGCGCTGCGGCCACCGCCCGCGGATCCGAGCCTGCAGGCCTTCCTTCGGCCACAAACCCGAGGGTGTGAAAACAGCGCACTGCAAAAAGATCGCTCAAACAAAATGCCGCCGTGGCCTCGAGGCCCACCCCACCAGGCCAACATTCCACCCGGCGAATTTTTTTTCCAGCGACCAAAACCAAATCCACCTCGTCCGCGAGGAGATCCTCCAAGCCCCGGCGACAGTGGAGTCGAATCCGCACCCCGGCCCATGCGCTCAAAGGGCGCTGGAGATCGATCGCGCCCCGGTCCGCTTGACGGGCCACATTAGCTGCCAATTTTTGTCGGGCGTCGGGAGGCAGATCCGAGACGGCTTCCAACGTGGCGGCCCCGCCGATCTTTTCCAAGGTGCTGTTGAGGGATTTTTTTTCCCGGTCCGTGGCCGGAGCTTTGATCAAGGTCAGCAGAGCCTGTTCGTCTTCGGCGCCAGCACCGATTTTCGGCAACGCCGTCATGGCGTATCGGCGAATTTTTTCCTCAGGGTCCCGCAACAACCCCCGCAGCCAGACTCGGGCGACGGCCTTCTGGGCCGACGTTCCCCTCTCGGAAAAAACCACCCCGACGGCGCGAACAACTCCCACCCGCGCCATCCGGACGCGGGCGTCTCCACCGTCGAAAGCCGGCACGTCCTCGGCCCAAAGCTCCTCGCAGGACAAAAGACGCAGCCGTTGGTAGTCCGCTTTGGCGGGATTTATTTTCTTCATCGCTGATCAGGTCCGGCCTCGGCAGGATGGGACTTGCCCCTCAAGGATGTCCGACGCGCGTTCTTTGGCGCAGGCCGGAGTCTGATTAAAAGTGGTTGCCTTGAGCACCGAAGGTGCAATCAAAGCGGGACCGGCGTCCCGCCCGGAGCCACTCTATCGCACCCACCTTTAATCACTTCTCGTGGGCCCTTCAGATCAGATTAGGCCTTGCGTCCACCCGGCAGGGGCTTCGGCTTCTCCTGTTTGGGTTTCTTCACTTCCTTACGGCGACTGTTGTTTCCTTTTCCCATAATTTTGATTGGTTTCCTGAACGCTAATCCATCTTCGAGCGTTTGACCATGGCAGAAAAAAGGCTTTGGTTTTTACTCCCCCTCGATGCGAACCGCTCTGGTTTTGTCCAGTTTCAGAACGCCCGAGGTGTGCGAAGGAAAGTTCGCTTTCGGATCGCTCACTTTTTCTCCACCCCAGCGGACACTTCCGCCCTCCATGAGGCGACGGACATCGCTGCGGGAGCGTTTGACCTGAAAACACTGCGCGTAAGCCTCGACGATGGCACTCACCATATCTCCGACCTCCGCTCCAGCCCGAAAGACCGGCAAGTCGGCGGCGTCGAGATCCTTGCGGCTGAAGCGGGTTTCAAATTCCTCCCGCGCCGCCACGGCGGCCTCTTCGTTGTGGAAACGGGCGGTCACCCGGGTCGCAAGATGCTTTTTGGCCTCCATGGGATGGGTGCTAGCGGAGAAGGGTTCCCGAAGAATCATCTGATAATAGGAGGGCATCAACTCGTCGCTGATGCTCATGAGCTTGCCAAACATTTCCCCCGGGCTTTCGTTCAAAGCCACATAGTTATCGAGGCTCTTACTCATCTTCTTTTTCCCGTCGAGACCCACGAGGATGGGCATGACCATGCAAACTTGCTGCGGTTGCCCCTCTTCGCGCTGAAGGTCCCGGCCCACCATGATGTTGAAGAGCTGATCCGTCCCGCCCAGCTCGATATCGGCCTTGATCATGACCGAATCCCACCCCTGCATGATCGGATACTGGATCTCATGGGCTCGAATCGGCTGCCCTTTGTCGAGACGTTCCCGAAAGTCCTCCCGAACCAACATCTGCTGCAAAGTGACCCGACTATTGAGTTTGATCACCTCCTCAAAACTCATGGCTTCGAACCATTCGCCATTAAAAACAATTTTCGCCCGCTCACGACTCAAAATCTTGAAAGCCTGTTCCTGGTAACTCTTCGCATTGGCAAGGACCTGCTCATGGGTAAGTTGGGGCCGGGTGATTGATCGACCGCTGGGGTCCCCGATCATGGCGGTAAAATCCCCAATGATCAAAATGGCCTCATGGCCGCGATCCTGAAAATCCCGCAACTTGGTCAGGGAGATGCTATGCCCGAGATGAATATCGGGAGCCGTCGGATCGACCCCCAGCTTCACCCGCAACGGGCGCCCAAGTGCCAACTTGGCTTTGAGGTCATCTTCACTGAGGATTTTTTCGCAACCTTCGCGGAAGAAGGCAGCATCGGGATGTTCAGGCATGGAAAAGAGTTCGGTCGAGGTCAGCGGTTTTTATTGAGGATTTCCCGGACTTCCTCAACACTCATCTCCTTGGTCAACTGGCCCCCGAATTGGGTGACCGCCCCTTGAGATTTGCCTTTCCCGAGATATTCCCGCGTCTGCACGTTGCCTTTGTTGGAAAAAACGTCGCGCTCTACCCCAGGTACAGAGCGGGTTTCCACGTTCTCAGTGGCAAAAATTTTGTCTCCGGGAAGAATCCCCCGGGCCATCAACGGAGCCGCCTTTGCGTCAGGAATTTCCCGACCAATCCAAGGGTTTTTAATTCCAAAAAATGAACGTTTGGTTTCGAATTTCTGACTGGAAAATTTTTCATCATAGAGGAAGGTCGCCATCTCCCCGGATTTCTCGCCCTGGGTAAAACTCCCCCCTCCCCTAAACTCTTTGCCGTTGAACTGGCTTTCGATGGTGGGATCGTCTTTGACTTTTTTTCCCGAGGACCCGGCATTGATCGCGTCCATGAACTTCTTGGCGGACGTATCCATGCGCTCAATCATGCCGGGGTCTTCGGCCTGAGCCGCCAGGGCAGCTCCGACCGTCAAAACGATCAAAATGATTCCTCCCTTGCGCATGAACAAGCACCCTACACCATTCACCTTCCCTGGGGCAAGGCGGGGGATGCCTCGAGGCGAGCCAGCATTTCGCTGGCCGCCCGGCGATCCCTCGGCAGGGCGTAGGCAGCGATGAGATCGCGGAGGGCTTTTCGGGCTCCAGCCGGATTCCCCTGCTGGAGCAATTTCTCAGCGTAGGCACGGACGATGGCAAAGGACCCGGGATGCAAGGTCTGGGCGCGGTCAAGGTCACGAAGTGCCGCCTCTGGGTCGGAGGCGCGGTTGGCCCGCTGCAAATAAAATTGAGCCGCCTCAACCCGAAGATCCCAGGAAGGATGTTGCAAGGCGATCTCCCAGAGGCGTTCGACTTTTGCGGGATGGGACTCCGCGAGTTGGCGTAGGAGATTCCGCCAACGGGGATCCGTCACCGGCAGGGGATCGGCCTCGATCCAGGCCCAGGCCCGCTCCGATTGACCACGGGCCAGCAATCGCGTCGCCATCTCAATCTTCCAGTCGGCCAACGCCTCCAGACCGAGCCCAAAGGCGTTGCTGGTGGGAGCAACGGCACTCAATTCTCCGACGGTTTCATCATAATCCGCCACCAATCCCGCGGCGCGAAAGGAAGGGCTCTTCATCGCCAAGAGAATCGCCTCGCGCGCCTCGTGGCTTCGCCCCTGCGCAAGATCAACCTCGGCCAGTCGGCCCCAAAGTTCAGCCAGTGGGGCTTGACCAGAAAAGTTCCGCTCGGCGGCCCACAATTCCGCCCGGGCACTGGCCGGATCTCCCACCGCCAAATCATAACGGGCCAGTTCAAGATAAAGCTCGGGGTCGAGGGCGGCCAAGCGGCGGAGGGGCGCGACAATTTCCCGTCCCACAGCCAGGCGATCACTTTTCCCCAGCGCCTCAGCCAGAAGCAAGGCCCGCTCCGGAGATCCTGGTCTCCGCGTGAGCAAGGCCGAAAATACCCGCGCCGCCAGCCGCGGTCGTCCCGAGGTCAGCAACTGCCGCCCGATCTCGTCCCAGGCCGGTTCATTAAAATGACGGTCGGTCAAATAGTCCCCCAGAACGGTTTCTAATTCTTCGGAAGATTTCTGCTCTAAAAGCAATTGCAGGTAGATCTCACCCGCCAGATAGGAACCCCTTCCACGATCCCACTCTGCCCGCATCGATTCGGTCAGTTCTAAAAGTTCTTCCGGAGAATCCGCCAATTCCTTACGCAGGAGATAATATGTCGGTCGCCTCGCTGGCTCCCTCCGCGAAAGCACGTCCAAACGCCGGAGTTCCTGCCCACGCAGGGCGAGCGGAAGATCCCGGTGGTCGCGCAAAAACTGGTGCCCTCGGGCAAACCGTTTCTCCGGGTCATCGGCCAATTGGTCGAGGGTTCCCAACATGCGAGCCCATTCGGCCTCCGCGCGGGCCGGGGCCGGGAGCAACGAAGGCGTCGCACTTTGGAGCAACTCTCTCAAGCGCATCTCGGCACCCGCACGCTCGGCCACGGACACCGTGGGGAATTTTTCCAGCCAGGACTGGGCTTCCCCTTCCCGTCCGAATCCAACGATCAGTTCCACCAGGGGACGAAGGAGACCCGGCTCCGGTGCGGTCGACCCGGCGACGGCATTATTTAAAAGATCCCGTGCTTCCGGGAACCGCCCCATGCTTAGGAGGAGCTGAACCCGCGGGAGAGTGACCCCCGGCAGAAACGGCAAGGCGACGGCCACCCGCTCCAAGAGCTCCAGGGCGGCCTCGCTGTCTCCCCCGCGTTCCAGCAACCCCGCAATCCGGAGAGCGGCTCCCAGCATCACCGGCGGAGGAATCTTGCCGTCGGTCTCCACAAGAAGTCCTTCCAGAAAAGGTCGGGCCACCTTGGTGTATTCGGGCGAGAGCGCCATGTTCACAATCCCAATAACGATCTGAAGGTTCCGGGGGTTTCTCGCCGTCAGATTCGCAAAAACCCGCAAGCTGGCATCTCCGTGGCCAGATTGCTGGAGTCGGCTGGCGGCATGAAGGAGTTCCTCGTCGGACACTCCGCGGGCCATCCATTCGTTGACCAGATAGGGGACCGTCTTCGCGTCGGCATTTTCCAGCAGATTGGCAATGAACAGAGCCTCGGTGGCGGTTCGATCATTGGCACCATCCATGGCCGCGAGCACCGGATCACGGGCCAGATCCTCTCGATAGAGGGCTCGGGCCAACTGCGGCAAATTCCATTCTTCGAGCCGGGCTCCTCCGCGTTGAATCTCTTGGACCCGATCCCCATCCCCTACCTCTTCCTGCTGGGCAAAGACCCGTTCGAGTTGCTCATTGGATTCCGCAAATTGCCCCGCCAAGGCCGCCAACAATGCCCGGGCAGCCGCCTCTGCGGCCGGTCGAGCGGTGGGATTCCAGAGTGGGCTCAAGCCTTGGACAAAGTTCGCCCGATCGCCCGGCAAGGTCAGCAACCACCGCGCCCGCAAAGCGGAGAAAAAGACATTGTCATACCCGACCGCCAACGGCGCCACCGCGAGAGCCCGGTTCAGACTGGCGAGCACCCGATCCGGATTTCGCAAAGCAGCCCACCAACGGGAGATTTCCAGCCACGCGGCCGCCGCTTGAGACGGCGACAAATCGTCCGGCACGGATTCCCCAAGTCTCACCGCAAGACGATACCGCCGCAGGCCCGCCAGTTCCCGGGCCACCTGCCAGCGCTCGAGGGCCGGTGCGGCCCGAAACACTTCTTCGCACGCGTCGGCATCTGGCTCCCAACCCGCCCGCACCAGGCGGCCAAAAGCCTCCCCCACCTGACTCCAACGCGTCGCGCCCGGAAGAGGTTCTTCGCTCTCTTCATCCGCCCACCGAATCAATCGCCGGGCCTGGGATTTCCCCTCCACCAAAGCGAGGGCGGAAAAAATTTGTCCCACCGCAAGGGAGGCCTCCGCTTCCCGGGAAAGGGTCTCGATTCCAGCCAAGGCCTGATCGCGATCTCCCGCTGCGTAGGCCGCCCAAATCTTTTCGCGGGGATCGACAAACCCCTCGATCCATGAGGATTTGTCCGGGCGATTGATCACCAGGCGTCCAATTTCCTCAATCGCCAATAATCGGCAACCTTGCCCCGCACTCGCGGTCACCCGCGGCCACGGTTCCGGAGCCCGCACCCTCGTCCGGGCCCCGCTGGGGAGAAAGGAAACGGAGGCCATGGTTGGGTCTGGGCTTTGCCGAATCACCTCCGGGAGGGGAAAAAACTCCCGGGCGGCAAAAGGATCAGGTTGGGTTCGGGCCAAGACCGCCTCAAAATCCGCCAAGGCCTGAGTTCGATCTCCACGCTCCAGGGCACGTTGCCCCAATCGAAAAAGAACCTCCGGCGGGCAGCCGCCCAGTTCGGCCGCCGCCCGCTCGTAGGCCTCGCTGCGGGTTTCCTCTCCGATGCGCTCAAAATATTCCGCTGCCGCCGTCAGAGCCTCTGGGTTGCGGGCGTAGCGACGGGTCACGAATTCCCAGGCCGTCCGCGCCTGCTCCCCATCCCCGGCCCGTTGCAAGTATTCCGCCCGGGTGATGGCAAGGGCGGGATCATCGCCCTGGCTTCGGGAAATCTGTCGTTCCAACAAACGCGCTGCCTCCGCCCAATTCTTGGCCGCTTCGGCCGCGGCCAACATCGCGCCCGCAGTGACGTCTTCATCGCCGACTTCTGACAGGCTTTCACGGGCTTCCTCAGGCTGGCCATTTTCCTGCAGCAACCAGGCCCGGCCCAATCGCCAAGACGTTTCCTGCGGAGCCGCTTGGATCCTGGCGTCCAGGCGAGCCTGCCAATTGGCACTGACGCCATTTCGACTCGCATAGCGGGCGGCTTCCCGAAGCAAATCATCTCGCCATTCCGGCTGCGATTCCCCAGAGATCGCTTTTTCAAAAAAATCCAAGGCATCCTCGCGGCGCTGCAGCCGGGTGGCCGCATTGAGAAGCGAGGGCAGGATGCCGGCACGAGCTTCGCCCGGAGCCCGCTCCCACGCTTGCTGCCAGGTCTCCACGGCACGAAACCAATTTCCCGCCCGTTGTTCCGCCGAAGCCAAATCGGCCCGGGCCTGCCAATTCCCGGGATCGCTCTCCACCACGTCGTTAAAGGTGGCGAGCCCATCTTCGATTCGTCCATCGTCCAGTTGCAATTGGCCCATCCGCTTGCGGTATTCCAGAGCTTTCTCCGGCTCCCGAGCGAGCAAGGTTTGCAACTCCGTCAACGCTTCGTCGGTTTGACCAGTGGAGGCCAGGGCCTCCACCAAGGCGGTGCGGATCGCCAAAGAATCCGGGTTCCTCCGCAGGCCATCGTGCAGAGCGACAACGGCCTCCGGCAAGTCCCCCTGCCAATTCAACCAACGCCCCCATCGCAGCCAGTCTTTTTCCTCTCCCGTTTCCGCCCGGGCCGACTCGCCAAGCATCGCGATCATTTCCCGAACGAGAACATCCGACCGGGGAAAAACCTCTTCGGCATTTCTTTTAGCCTCCTCATCCGCCTCCTGCCGGGCCAGAAAAACACAGCGATCAAGATCCTCCCGAGGCAGTCCCGGAGCGGCGTCACCGGCCGATTCCAAAACCTCCCGGGCCGCAACTTCGTCGCCGTCGGTTTTCAGAAGATCTGCCAAAACCAGAGCCGCATCGACATTCTCAGGGGCATCCTTCCAGGCCTGGCGGGCCCAGATCAAGGCGTCCTTCCGCCGCCCGGCCTCCCGCAAGAGAGCAGAAAACTGGAGGGCAATGGCCGCGGACTCGGCCGACGAAATGGAACCCGCCTCGAAGCGGGACAACGCTTTGGCCGCCTCCGGAAACCGCTGGGCGTCCAAGAGGAAGTTGGCCAAATCGGTGGCCGCGGCAACCTGGCTGCGGTTCGCGTTAAAATTTTCCGTTAGGCGACGTTCCAGAGGCCCGGTTAGCCGCAAGCGCCGGTAAAAACTCTCCGCCCGCGCAGCGGCATCGGGATCGTTGGGATTCTGGGCCAAATAGGCGGCAACCCGGGTCTCCGCCTCGGAGGGATCTCCCAACAAGGCCGAGAGCTCAGCTCGCAGAAAAATGACCTCGGCATCCTGAAGACGAAGAGCCAAAGCCCGGTCGGACGCAGCCACCGCATCATCCAGTTTGCCCAGCGACAAGGCCAAGCGCGCCGTTGCCACGGCCAGTTCGACATCCCGCGGTCGCCGCTCACCCGCCTTCTGCATCCAGCCCAGGGCCGCAGGAAAATTCTCGGAGAATTTCTCCAAGGCGACCATCCGCAAGGCGGCCTCGGCGTCATGCGGACGCTCGTCAGCCTCCCGTTGCCAGCGGTCCCGCAGCGCCTCCAAAGTGCCCCCGCTTTCCTCCAAGGTCAGCAGATGGTTTTCCGCGAACGGGCGCTTCCAATGCCCTGGCCCCAAAAAACCCAAAAGAGTTTCTTGGGCGACAACGGCCGCCGAGAAATCGCCCCGGAGCTCAAGCTCCCGGGCAATTTGCTCCCAAGCCGTCACCCGATCGGCCGGGGCCGTCAGAGCCGTCGCCTGAGCCGAAGCTCCGGCCAAATCCCCCGATCGGGCATAAGCGGCGGCAAGTTTCTTCCGCAGTCCGGCATCGTCGGAAGCTCCGGCTGCGGCTTGTTCCCAGGCTTGGCGAGCCTTCTGCGTATCGCCGGCTCGGGCAGCCAATTCACCCAGCCGAAAAAGCAGACCGGGAGAGTCGGCCTGTTTCAGGGCCAATTCGATGGCGGCCACCGCTCCGGCGACATCGCCCTTGCGTGCCAAGACTTCAGCCAGAGTTTCCGCCGCCGCCGGGGACTCGAAAGCGGCCGCCCGGAGAATGGTCACCGCGTCCTCCTGCTGGCCTCCCCTCATTAAGATCCGGGCCGACACCACGGGCATCTCTCCCGCATGTTCGCGGCTCCAGGCCAGCAGAGTTTCCTCCTCGTCCGCATCCTCATAAATGGTCCAGAGCGGATCCACCATCGGACTTCCCACCGGATTCTTTTTTAAGATTTCCAAGTATTCATCCGCCCTCCGGCGCGAGTCGGCGTCCAACCCCCAAGCCGTCCCGGCCGAGACCAAGGAGACTAGGGCCAGCGCGATGACGGACAATCCCCACTTCATGACCTCCAAACTAGCGAAAACAATTCTCCCGGCAACCCGTTTGGTGTCATCGAGCCAAACCTCAACGCGATTCACTGAAGCGATTTTCACAGGAGGAAACAAAGGACACCGGGCTCAGTCTCAAGATTCAATTCAGGGCCGGCAGGCAAGCCAGAAGGCTGAGGCCCGTATGGTATCCGGGGTCACCGTCGGGCACTGCCGGGATGGCCTTCGATTCGTTCCCCCATTGGTCCAGACAGGGAACCGGAAGGAGATGATATTCCTTTCGCACAAACCGACCGGCGAAGGCCTCCCAGGATCGAAGAAAAATTTCTACCAGTTCCTGTTTTTCATCAGCCGGAGCCGTTGGCAAAGCCAGCGCCGCCGCCCGCATCGTTTCCGGCAGCGCCCACCAGGGCAGATCCGAATTGATCGGCATCCGCGCCGACAAATCAAATGCCTTCATCAGTCCCAGACCAGTGAAGCCATTGGAAAAATTCCGCTTCAGCACCCTGCGCAAATCTCCGTAAAAAAGTTCTCCCAAATCCGGCCGGGCATCGAGATGCGCAAAGGCCAGACCGGCAAATTCGGTGGCATGTCCGGGGTCAGACCAGACCCGGGCTCCGTCCTCCCAGGGTTGCCCGGACGAATCCACATATTCCCAAAAATCCCCGTCGGCGAATCGCCCGGCCCCCCTCTGGACATGATACCGCAAGATGAACTCAATGAACTCCAGGCCAAGGTCGAAATAATGAGATTGCCCGCTGCAACGATAAAATTGGGTTGCCGCGCTGAGTCCGATCATCCGACCCGCATGTGAGAAGCGACCGGAAACTTCCTGGACAGGGTTTTTGGGATCGAGCCCGATCTGACCGGAGGAAAATTTCCCAGAGCGGATCGCCTCGATGATCCCGGCAAAATTTTGCTCCGCCAGGGCGAACAAGCGAAAATCTCCCAGGTAATTCGCCGCCGCACCCAATCCCTTGGCATAAAACAAATCGCTCAAGCTCCAGTTCGAATCTGCGGAAGATCCTCCTGCCACCACCTCGCCAGCCCGGTCCACCATCAAAGGATCGCCAGCCGACCGCATCATGAACGGCAATTTGCCACCCTGTCCGGCCCGCGCCGCCTCCATGCTTCCAATCACCCGCGGCAAAACCACCCGGATGGCGGAAATTAAGGACTTCCGCAGTTCCTCCCCGATGGCCTCTTCCTTCTCCAGCCAGCGGGCATGATCGGCCAAGGCCTCCAGTCCCCGTCCCTGAATCCAAGTGTAAATCACGTGCCCTCCCCGGAGAGGATCATCCCGATCAAAATCCTTGCCGCTTCCCACCTGGAATTTGGTATCGAGAAAGGGCTTATCCCCCTCCTGCCGTTGAAGCAAAAACCGGAGAGCAGAGAGTACCTGCAAGATCACATCCTTCCGAATCTCCTCCCTCCGACTCCAGGTCAGAGGATGAGACTTCGCGCCAACGAAATCCTCCGGTCGAAGATCGGCAGGTTTCATTGCGCCCCGTTTCCCGTCTCCAAAATAATCCCGGCTACCGTTCCGGCATCGTCGGCGTGGCCATGCGCTTGTACCCTGAAGGCGCAGAAAAATCCGCTGCCGGCAAGGGGTCCTGGCTCAATCCCACCACGGTCACGGAAGTAACTTTGCCATTCGCGTCCACCATGGTGGAACGCATGGGAAATCCCGAAACTGCCGCTTTGTCGCCCATCCCTGCGTAGATATTGCTTTCCGGCGAGAGCGTCGCCATTTGGTTAAGCATGCTCTCGGCCTCGGGCAAATCCTTAGTTAACCACATCGTCACCTTGGATCCATTGGTGGTCGTCTCGTATTCCTCGCAGGCATATCCATTGATGGTTTCCTTCCGTCCGGTGGCCTTGGGTGCTTCCACTTTGCCGGTGTTGCCGTCGAGCGTTTGCTGGGCCATTTTTTGCATCGCCTTCACCATCACTCCGGGCACGGCCATGATCATTTTTCGATCATGCATCAGGGTCTCCATGTCCCCGGTTTTGATCTCGATGATCGTCGAAACCTGGGGTCCGGCATCCACCCGGACCTTCCCGTCCTTGATTTTCAGAGTGATGATTTGATCGCCCTGTGTCTGACCCTCTTGCTCAATTTTTTGGCTGAGCGTGAGATCGGCAAACGCGCTGGTGGCAAAGGCAGCAAGGAGGAAGGAAACGGGGAGGAGTTTCATAGGAAGGGGGGGAAGCTGGCAGGTCGATTAACGGGAAAGGTCCGATTGATTGAGAAGCTGAAATCCTTCGCCACGGAGCACCGAGCTCGAGCACTCGACATCATCGAGATGCAGAGCCAAAACCGCCCGGCCCCGGGGACGAATCAAGAGAGGATAGCTGAAATAAATATTCACTTCCGCCATGAGCAGGGCGGCCAGGGCCGTCGCCAAATCCGCCGCGCCCTCGCGCAATTCCAACACCATCACCCCACACTCACTGTAGGGGATATTGTGTTCACGAAACGACTCGGCCAGGGCCTGAGGGTCACTAACAATCATGCGAACATTGGAGGAATCCGAGGAATCCTGAATACTCAGGGCCAGAACCATGATGTGGTGCTCATTGAGCAACTTGACAACTTCAAGCAAGGCTCCCACCTTGTTTTGAAGAAAGACGGAAAATTGACGTACCGTGACGTCATCAAGATTTTCGGCGGTGGGTGCAGCGGGCATGGAAATCAGGATACCTTGAGGCAGGAATTTGCCATCATTTGTAGGAATACAAAAGGCAAAATTCGGACTTTTCGCCGGATAAGAGGCGGATGCCCACAAAATATTGCCCGCTCACCTCCGGCACAAAGCCAGCGGCCGCCACGGGTCCATCCTCGTAGGTTTGTATTTTGACCGGTTGCCCTTTGGCATCATAGATTTGAATCCCGATCTGCCGGGCGGGAGGAGTCGCCGCCCCGGAAAACCAATATTCGTTTCCGGAGAACAAATTCACCTCGAGGAATTTGGGACGGTCCGGTTCGAGGTTCCCGGCCCAGAAGCCGTCCCGAATTTTGTAGCCATCGTTGCTGAACGCTCCCGCCAGTTCAAGGACCCGGCTCCGGGCGCTAATCTCGGTATCCGGGGTTTCGACCTGGACATTGGCCGGCTCTTCCTGGGCTTGCACGGCCCCCGCCAGCATCAGAGTGAAAAGAAGGCCTTTGATCATGATTCCTCGGGATTGATGATGATCTCACGAACCATTTCGGCCATGACTTCATGGACCGCGGTCACATTTTCGAACGAGGGAGTTTCGGGAGCGATCTCCGATTGGCATTTTTCGAGGCCGGCCCGAAGATCCAAGATCAAAGGCTCTTTTTGCATCCCCTCAGGCACGGCTGCCAACTGGTCAAGCAAATAGGTCATAATAGCCGGTTGGTGGAGGAGCCGGGCCGCCTCGGGCGTGTAGGTCTCCGCGACGAGCCCACTGGCGATTTCCATCCCCCGAACCCAGGCTCCGACCGTCACGAGGGTGATGAGTCCGCCGTCCTTTTGGATCTCCATATCGAGTTTCACCTCGTTCTGGGTGGCTTCGAGTTCCTCCCGCAGGGCGCTCCAATCATTGTTCTCCGCAAAATCGTTGAGGCTGTTCCCCCGTCCGAGCACGCTTTGACTGACATTGAGTTTCTTGGCCAAGTTGATGATTTCCTTCCCGATGTTTTTCACGCCCTGGCCATCCTGAGCTTCAACTGCAACGTAGCCATCCGCCACCAAGGTACCGAGGCCCAGCGCAATCTGCGCCCGGCTCGCGGTCGCCACCGGGGTCCCGGTCCGCAAAAATTTTTTCCAGTCGGGCCGACTCAATTTCCCGATGGCGGTAAAAAATTCGCCCGGCATCGGGATGGTGATGCTTTCGACCCGTTCGACCTGACCGATTTGCTCTGCGGTCATCGCGGTCTCCGCCGCATGGGCGCCACCAACCCCAACGATTGCCAGGGTGGCAAAAAATATCCATCGCATCCGATCCATCTCGGCAGATAATACAAATTCAGGAAATTTGGCGAGCGCGATTCGTCCGGGAAGCTGAAGGTCCAACCTCGAAGTTCCTTAATCTAGAAACCCACCTTCCCACCTTCCCACCTTCCCACCTTCCCACCTTCCCACCTTCCCACCCGCCACTCAAATGCTGCCGATCTACGAACTTGATGAGGAAATCCTCGCGGCTCTCGCCTCAGGGCGGGTGATCTTGCAGGCGCCGACCGGCTCGGGAAAATCCACCCAGGTTCCGCAAATCCTCCTCGATGGTGGAGCGCTCGGCGCCGGACGCTGCATCATCCTCCAGCCCCGGCGCCTGGCCGCCCGCTTGCTGGCCAAACGCGTGGCCGAGGAACGCAACGTTTCTCTCGGCGCCGAGGTCGGTTATCGCATTCGCCTCGACAATGTCTCCTCCCGACAGACCCGGATTCTTTTTGTCACCGAGGGAATTTTGCTTCGTCAGATGCTGGCGGATCCGCAATTGCAGGGCGTTTCCACTCTCATTTTTGATGAGTTCCATGAACGTCACCTCTACGGCGACATCTCCCTGGCTCGCGCGTTGGAGTTGCAAGAGACCACCCGTCCGGACCTGAAAATCATCGTCATGTCGGCCACCCTGGATGGCTCGCTCCTCGAGCGCTATCTCGCACCCGCCCGCACCCTCGTCTCGGAAGGCAGGACCCATCCGGTGGAAATCGAATTCCTCTCCCACGAACCCCAAAACGACCCGCCCTGGGATTTGGCGGCCGATGCCGTCGTCGCCCATCAGGCCCGCACCGAGGGCGACATCCTTGTTTTCATGCCCGGGGCCTATGAGATCCGACGGACCGTGAGCGAACTCAGCCGCCGCCTACCGTCAACGTGGCGGGTTCTGCCCCTGCACGGAGAAATGCCCGCCGCCGAACAAGACAAGGCCGTCACCCGCAGCGCAGAACGTCGCGTCATCGTCGCCACCAATGTGGCCGAGACTTCTCTGACCATCGACGGCGTCACCATGGTGGTGGATGCGGGGCTGGCCCGGATCGCCCGCCAGGATCCCCATCGTGGCATCAACACGCTTCTGATTGAAAAAATTAGCCGCGCTTCGGCCGATCAACGCGCTGGGCGGGCCGGCCGGACCGCCCCCGGAATTTGCCTCCGCCTCTGGACCGAGCGCGACCACGGTCGCCGCCCCGCCTCCGAACTCCCTGAAGTCCGCCGCCTCGATCTGGCCGAAACCGCCCTGACCCTGAAAGCGGCTGGAGTCACCGATCTGACCACCTTCCGCTGGCTCGATCCTCCCGAAACCGAATCTCTCCTTCGAGCCGAACAACTCCTGACCGACCTCGGGGCCTTGGACGCCGCCAACGGCACCATGACCGAACTCGGCACCCGGATGTTGCGATTTCCGGTTCACCCCCGCTATGCCCGGATGTTCCTCGCCGCCGAATCACTAGGCTGCGTCCGCGCCGCCGCCCTCATTGCCGCCCTCACCCAATCCCGCAACCTTCTCCTCCGTGCCGACCGCCAGGTGGAGGAACTCCGGTCGGAAACCTTCGGGACCGGACGATCGGACTTCCTTCTCCTCATGCAGGCCTTTGCCCATGCCCGCCATCTCGGCTTCCGGGTCGATGCCCTCCGCCCGCTCGCCATTCATGCCGAGGCCGCCCGCCAAGTGGAAAAACTCTTTGAACAATTTTTGGAAATTGCCACCGCCGAAGGCCTCGAGACCGGAGAGGAGCCAGCCCCACCCTCCGAGGACGCCATCGCCCGATGCGTCCTCGCAGGGTTTGCCGATCAGGTCGCCCGCCGCCGGAGCGAGGGGACCTTGGTTTGCGACATCGTCCACGGACGCCGGGGACAACTCGCCCGAGGCAGCGCCGCTCAGGACAGCCAACTCCTGGTCGCGACGGAAATCAACGAAATCGGAGACCGCGGCGGCGGCGTGCAAGTCATCCTCTCCCTCGCCACCTCGATCGAAGAGGAATGGTTGCAGGAAATATTTCCCTCCCATTTCGTCGAACGGGTGACCCACATTTATGACGCTTCGCAAAAACGGGTCGTCGTTCGTCGAGAAAAACTCTTCCGCGACCTCATTCTCGCCAGCCGCGACCGGGATGCGGACCCCTCCCCCGCCGCCACCACCTGCCTGGCCCAACTCGTACTCAGTGGCGAACTGAAACTTACCCGCTGGGACGACGCGGTCGAACAATGGATTGCCCGCGTCAACACCCTCGTCCGCGTCCTTCCCTCCGAAAACCTCCCCGCCATCGGAGAGACGGAACGCGAGCTCCTCATCCATATGGCCTGCGACGAGGCCACCAAGGCCCGCGAAGTCCGCGACCGCGAAATCCTTCCCTTCGCCCGGGCCCTCCTCACCCCCGCCCAACAACACCTCGTGGACAAACTCGCCCCAGAACGCTTTGCCCTCCCCGGAGGCCGAAAAGCCAAGATCACCTATTCGGCCGACGGCGATCCCGTGCTCGGGGCCCGCATCCAGGACCTCTACGGCGTGGAAGAAGATATCTCCATCGCCCGGGGCCACCTCCCGGTCACGATTCAAGTCCAGGCTCCCAATCATCGCCCGGTCCAAATCACCAAGAGCCTAAAAACCTTCTGGGCCGAATCCTACCCCAAGCTCAAAAACGAACTCCAGCGCCGCTACCCGAAACACGAATGGCGCTAGAATGAAAAATCCCGGACTTGTCAGCCTGAATCCCGCAGAAAAATGAACCGCTGATTTGAAAGCCTGGCCATAACTTTGTGTCCGATTTTTGGGAGAGCCGGATATTTGAACGGATTGTGTTTGCAGAAAATTGACAACCCCGGCAAAGGCAGGGTGCGCCCTAAAGGCTCGTCTTTTCCGCCCATCAGCCCGCCGGAGCGGCCATTTCGTGATGCGGGGCGCGCCCCGCATCACGAAATGGCGGGCGCTTGACTCTCAAATCCCGATCTATCACCATCTGGCCGTGAGAATACCCGCTTCCAGCTTCAAACGCCGGGCCAACGCTCCGGAGGGCCGAGAGCGAATTCCGATCAACTGATGGGTGTAATCACAAAAGATAGCAAGAACGCCTAACGATTGCGGGGAGACCTCCGGCGTCGAGTGGCGGCGAGGACGATCACCCCCAGACCGGCTAGCACGGCGATGGAGGGCTCGGGGACGGGGGGTATGGCGAGTTCGCTTAATCCGAAATTGAGACCCGCTTTACCTGCGCCGAAAGTGATGGCGTCCGTGGTCGAGAAGATTCGACCCTCCGAGCCGGCACCTGCACCATACGTTATGCCACCAGAAGCAAGGACGTTTCCGAGTAAAAGGCTATCTTCTCCTGTGGTCGCGGCGCCGTTGGGGACGAAATAAATATTTTTTGCCTGGGCGCCGTTGATCAGCGCCATCGAGGAATCCGCTGCCGTAGTCATGGCGCCGGAGCTGCGAATAATAAAAATTGCGTTAGGGTCGTTTTGAGCGTCAAAAGTAGCTACCCCGGTGACATCTACGACTCCCAATCCATCATAAACCCCACGAGTCCATGTCAGACCACCTATCTGTAAGCTGTCCAGTCTCTGTGATGTTCGGCCATTTAAATCATTGAATGCAAGCACTGCGTCGT
>Ga0105050_10001704_pt1 | contig 32623 bp, 48 predicted proteins | sample FRY01_FD_78088 | JGI IMG/M metagenome (GOLD analysis project Ga0105050, IMG submission 78088) | Freshwater microbial communities from Lake Fryxell liftoff mats and glacier meltwater in Antarctica - FRY-01 | ecosystem: Environmental > Aquatic > Freshwater > Ice > Glacier meltwater ...
ATGCACAGGTTGCGTGGGTCCGGGACGTTACCCGTGACCTGTCGGGGATGTTCGCACTCCACCTCACGCTACCTGTTGTCAAATCGCTGCTCGATGGGTGGTACGTTGGCGGGTACCAACTTGACCCTGATTTGGAAGCACGCTTCCATACCCTCTTCACTCTGTAGGAGACCACCCAGTGAAACACATAAGCAATGAAGGGCACTCGGGCAACGACCAAGCGCTCATCTGTAAATTCACTGTCAACAGCATCGAAGAAGCTGAAGCCTTCTTCGACGCCCTTGAGGTGCTTGTAGAGCCTCCCGACAGCGACACCATCATTAACGTCGCGCCCTACACGGTCGCCAGAGAGTTCTGGTTCTACCCTTATGGCCCAAACGGCTTCAAAGTGACACTCAACGACTGGCGCACCCGCGGTGACAAGGCTGACAGTCGGTGGGCGAAGGCTACAGCCCGTGTTGGTGAGCACGCCGTCATATACTTCTGCGTTGTCTTTGAAACGTATGATTACTGGGAAGATCGTGCGCTGTGGGCAGACCCAATCAACGATGACCTGCACACTTATCTAGCTTTCAAGGAGATCGAAGAGTCACCCGCAGCGATGCAGTGGCGCGACTCGTTCAGCTTCGCAGTGCTCGCGTGCGAAGACCTAGCGGTCAACCGCATGACGAAGGCCATCAACAACATCCTAGAACCAAAGGCGACCTGACAATGATGTCACCCATCGTTACAACCAACATCTATCCTCTCACCTTGGCACCCCCAGTACCGTGCGGAACGTGGCTCCACTTCGTGCCGGGGCCTGACGACACCGCCACGGCGGGCTCGGGGCATGTGTACCGCTTGGCCCACGCACGCGCCACTGGTGCCTTGATTGTGGCGCAGCTGCGCACGCTCGTAGGGGATGCACGCATCACTCAAGAGCAACACGGTACCGCCTACTCGGCGCACTACCATGGCAAGTACTGGGGGAAGTATGACATCCGCAAGTGGACCAACGAGCCCTTCGACTGGCTGCGTTCGGTAGTGGACACCAGAGTGGAGACCGATACCATTGACCTTGACACCATCGTCGAGCGTGGATGGACTGTGACTGAGAAGGATTTCCAATATACCACCGTCCATGCGTTGCGCACCAGTGTGGATGTGTATCATTGGTTCCGTCGCAACTGCGCGCGCTTCAACATCGGGGAGGATGCTGATAATGGGGCACGCGCTTTCGCCTACCACCTTGCAGGGGCCAGACGGGGCTTCACTGAGACACTCAGTGATGGCACGACGGCCAAGTTCTCAGCTCGCAAAGCATAAGGAGAAAAGAATGATTTTTACATCGAATGACACCAGCTGTCCTGTAACCGTCGAGGTCAATGCCTACGATGAAGTCCAAACCACGCCCTTTAACTGGCGCACACTCTACAACTACGAACTGACTTGGAGGGGTTCCAGTGTCTTCAAGGGCAACACCCTGTCCATCCCTAGTGGTTTCGGAGACGAGCGCGCGCTCAACGACTGTGTGTGCTTCCTCACCACAGATACCGGCGACGAGGACAACAACTTCACTGACCTGCAGAAAGCCTGGTTCGAATCGCTCGACTGCGAACTCCTCTCGGCTGAGTTCATCGAGCGGGAGGAAGACGACGACTCACCACACAACGAAGGCACGAAATGAAATACAAAAACGAGGAGAATAACGTTGAAATCTCGGTCGTGTTCAATAAATACCGCCGACAGGGGACGGACGAACTCGCGATGTACGATTACGCCTTAACGTGGAATGGCGAAGTTGTGGAGCACGGTGACGATCTTTCATGTCCACCTTGGTGGACTGACGACCAAGTTTTGACCACAACGATGGGATTGCTGTCAGACGACACCGACCGAGAGATTCAGACTCCGCTCATGGTCGCATGGTTCAAATCGTCAGAACGCCAGGCTCTGGAAAACGAAGTCTACGCACGCGAGAATCCGCCCAAGTTCTCAGCTCGCAAAACATAAAGGAGGAAGAGACATGACAGTCACCATCAAACACAAAGACAAAAGCCCCAACACAGTTTACCCGTCGCGCAAAGAAGCCGGAGCCGCACTGAAGAAACGCTACCGCAACGCTGCCGGCGACGGCCTCCACATCCAAGAGGACTACCGGGCCGGCAAAACCGTACTGTGGGAAAGCTATGACGCCTACGAATACGACGATGACGCCCGGCCTCTCGCTGAACTCATCGTCCACGCCGACGAGTACCAAATCGACGGCGTGTGGCAGGAAGAAGAAACTCACTGCACCACGGTCATCGCCTGGGGCTGGAACAATAAGGAGGAAGACGAATGAGCGATGACAACAGATGTGCTGACACAGCGTGGCAGACAGACGGGAAAGCCATGTTCCCTCCCTACGCTATAAACATCGAACCTCTCACACGGCTCGGTATCCCCGTAATCCCCAGCACCCTCGCCGACCTCTCAAACCGCGACTTCGCAGGTGTCAATCTCGATGGCGCCTATTTGTACGGACGAAACCTAACCCAATCAAAGTTCGACAACGCTTCGATGGTGGGAGTCGACTTCCGCAGCGCCCATCTAGCCAGAGCCACCTTCCGTGGTGCAGATCTATCCCAAGCTATGATGTGGATTGCAAACCTAAGGTCAGCCGACTTCACTGGCGCAAGCCTAGCAAATGCGTGTTTGTCGGGTGCTCGCCTCGAAGGTGCCAACTTCACCGGAGCTGACCTCTCTGGGGCTGACATCTCCAAGGCCCGCCTCAAGGGAGCCTGCTTCCTTGGAGCAAATCTATCCTGCGTCCGGGGTGCACAGTTCTGGATCTTTCACCCCGACGGTTCTGTCACCCACAACCCCAATGGCAGCTGAAACCAACACACAAGGAGAATGACCATGCCAGTAGGTATGAACGACTACGAGTACTATTACATCCAATACTTCTGCCAGCCCCTCCAGCGCTGGCTCACGTTGGGTGAGCGCACCTATGGACAAGGTAGGGTCAAGAGCGCCCTACTGGAAATCTTAGTGACCAACCCACTGGTGGCGATCACCGACTTCCGCATCATCGACGGCGACAACTACGACGACAACGACGTCCATAAGGACGAGCAGGCGACACCCACCGTCGTCTGGCCTCCGCTACCAACCACCCCCACTCCCACCCCACAACAGGAGAATGACCATGTTTAAACACGTAAAACAAATGCTAGGCAAGATGCCAAAATGGGCGTCAGTAGTCTTTACACCCGAAGGCCAAGCCTACACCGAGGCCGACGGCATCGCGACCCTGTTCTACCCCACCTATGCTGCCTGTCAGGGACCGCCAACCAACTACGCGGCCCGCGTGGACGACGTCACCAAAGCGTTCGCGCTGACGAAGGCAACCTCCATGTCCTTCGTCATGGGCGTGAGTGGTCCCCAAGCGGTGCTCTCCGGCGAGGCTGGGATTGCACGCCTTAACCTCGACGAAACCGAGCAATTCAAAGGCGTTCCGCCGCTGCTCTCCACCGACGACATGCGGGAGCTGCCCGGCTACGTCGTGACGATGGCAATGGAGACTGCCAGGAGCGCGTCTGATGACAAGACACGCTCCAACATCACAGGCGTATACTTTGACGGCAATAAGATGGTAGCCACTGACGGTCACCGCCTTGACCTCCGTACGCATGACGGGAACTACGAGCCGTTCCTTGTCAGGAAAAATGTCTTCAGCCACCTGACAAAGGATGCACCCGTCAAGGTGTACGGCAATGGATACGACGTGCCTTTGCGGGCGGTCGAAGCGAGTACAGGCAACGCGGTCATCGTCCCCGTCGACAGTGAGTTGCAAAAGTACCCTAATTATATGCGGGTCGTACCTGGACATGGCGGGCACTGGCACAGCCAGCACCACTACATTGACTTCGACCTCCCCAAGAAGATCCCGAAGGGCGACCTCGGGATGCGCTCGAAGTTGGGGGACACTGTCGTCCAACTCGTGGTCTACAAGGACCACAAGTTGGTGTGGGAAACGACAGTGCCTAAGCGTGCCCACGCATCAGGTGACCTCGAGGTGTGGATCAACCCGGCCTACATCGACAGCAAGCTGGGCGGGGTGCTCATGTTCTGTGATGACCCCTTGATGCCGTTGCAGTGGGGGCGCTTGGGCTCCGCCCGAGTCTATGTCCTCATGCCTATGAAGGTGGGCCACAAGTTCCCTACTGCGGATGGCGACTGCACGCCTGATGTGGTAGCGGAGCCTTCAGACACACTGCGGCGTGACGACATCACCTACAACGACAACAACAACAACAACAACAACAAGGAGTAATGACTATGCCTTATTACGTGCTGCCAGTTACCTTCGATGCCATGCTTGACGACGCTGTCAGGCATGTGAAGGCCATGCACACACCGTACTACGCGATGACCAAGGAGACGAGCTTCCGTGACTTAGTCTTGGTCATCACGTCCAAAGACATCGAGGCACGCACTAACCATCCATCTGTCTGGGGGCTCCAGTGCCTCAACACCTTAGATGGTGTGCTTGACAAGGCGGACATCTTGTCGAAGGTGGTCCTCGATGCCTTTGACGTGGTGTCAGGTGTCAGCCACCCTTACGTGCTCATCCTCGCCGAGGTCTCCCCTGATGCCTGTGGGCTGCTGCGCCACGCCGCCATGTTAAACTTGGCTGCCGAGATGATGAGTAGGGATGACGCTGTCGACACTGGAGGTAATGAGGTTGCGTCCGAAGCAGAGCAACTCGAGAACCGAGCAGCCCTGCTCATCCGTTGGGCACACCGCATCACCCAGGGGCAGGCAGCCACCCCCAACAGCAAGGAGACCTGAGATGAAAGCAATCAAAGCACAACCAATCAAAGTGTATTACCTCCACCACATCACAGTACAGATAGATGATAGCTACTTTGACGCGGTGTTGGATGAACACCTTGGTGCCAACGACATCGTATTTACCAATGATGTGACGACTGTAGTCAAGGTGAGGTACCTCGCCACAGTCGTAGCGATGTGGGTCACTCCCGACCCTGCTGTGGTGCAGGCAAAAGAATTCGTCCTTGCTCATCTTGCCTTGCTTGAGGACGATGCCTCCATCGTGCTGTACGAGGGATGACAGTGACCATCATCCGTCGCCGTAAAGTCAAGGCGCCTCAGCAGTACGCGATGAAAGACTTTACCCATTACTTCAGGGAAGTCCTTGATGTCATCCTGAGGGTATCGCTCGAAGAGGACGCACACTGGTGCTTCCGCTTCAAGCGCTACGAGGTTGCAGGCTGGGACGATGCATCCAAGAATGACGGCCCCCCTGCTTGGGTGTGGGACCGTATCAAGCCTGCTGATGGCTGGCGGGGGGGCGTAGTCTACTTCCTCGTGGAGAATGGGGTAGGGCGCATCACTGGTGCCACGTTTAAAGATGTCGGTGAGACAAACTGGCCAACACAAGAGGAGAACTGAGATGGTAGCAACGATGAAGCGGGTGCGAGTGCCTTCTGTTGTGAGCACTGCGCTCACGACGGAAGAGGTAGCTGACTGGACCGAGGGGTTCATCAGCTGGGCGGAGGCGTCAGGCAACAAGAAGCTGGGGAAGATGTTCGCCAGCAACACGGTGCGCGAGTCGTGTCCCTCAGGCTGTGCCTTTAAGGACATCTGCTATGGGGAGCACTTCCGCACACGGATTGCGTGGGACCGCATCAAGGAGCACGGTAAGAGCTGGGAGGAGTTCTTGTACGCTGTCAAGCGCATCCCTCGGGGTGCACTGTGGCGTCACAATGTCGTGGGCGACCTACCGCAGCGGAGTGGTACCATCAATCGACAGATGATGCGGGGCCTCGTAGCTGCCAACAAGGGGCGGCGAGGCTTTACGTATACTCACCACGTCCTGACGCCTGCCAACATCAAGACGCTGCAGGACGTCAACGCGGGTGGACTCACCGTCAACGTGAGCTGCGAGACAGAAGCACAGGTAGACAAGGCACGGGCGCTGGGGTTGCCTGCGGTCATCGTGCGGTCACGTGCCACAGGGTACCAGAAAAACGAGACCACACCTGATGGACACCCCATCAGGCAGTGCCCCGCTGAGATCTCTGACATGACCTGTGCAGAGTGCGGTATCTGCGCACGGCCCCTGCGCCTGACTGTCGTGGGCTTCACCGCCCATGGTGGTGGGGCGAAGAGGGTAGAGGCAGTGTTGTTTAAAATACGTGCTGCTGAAGCAGCCGCAACTAAGGGAGAATGACCGTGCATGTCGAAACAAGACACACTAGCAGCCAACATGAGCGCGGACAAGTCCACGCCACTATCCATAACGGCCCTGCCGAGAAGATGAAGGGCATCACCGTCGAGTGGGACTACGCACACGACTTGATAGACAACCACATCTTGGCGGCTACGGCGATCGCGCGACTGTATGGCATCAAATGTGATTGGAGTGGCGTCTGCCTCGACGACAGCTACTGGATCTTCGCACCTACGCTGATCGTCGGTGTCAGCTTTAGCACTAAGGAGAAATGACAATGAGCACCGACATTCGCTGCGTGGACAAAAACAATAACCCCATCGTCACTAAAGCACTGCGCAGCATCAAGCGCATCCTCGCTGACGTGGGGCTCACCTTCGGGTACAAATGCACCAAAGCATGGGGTGTCATCGTCTCTGTAGACACACGCCTGTCTGTAGGTGCAGTGCTGTTCGGGAGGTGTCTCTCTGGATCTCTCTCTGATTACAATGCACACGAGGTCTGGGCGAAGGCTCAAATTATCTCCCAGCGGGAGGCCCTCACTGAGTTGTTGGCTGTTATCAGTGATTGCAATGTGTCTACCTTCGGGTGGTTGCGTCAGTGGCTGTGGCGTGACCTGCCCTTGACGTGGGAGGAGGGGCACGCTGGACCGCACATGCGTGTCGAGGTGCTGCCTCACTCCAAGCAGGCGCGCGATGGCTCACCCCTGAACTGGGCACAGAGTGGGGTGCGCCGTTACATCATGAGCACTCGTGCCGCCGACGCGCTGGCGCATGAGGTAGGTGTGCGTTGGGTAGGGCGTGTGCTACCTGGAGAGGTCGCTGCGCTCTGCGCGACCGGGTACATCTTTGATACAACAGGCGAGGACGCACTGTTCTGCCTCTGCCAAAACTAAGGAGAGATGATAATGAGCAACCCATTCCTTGACAACTTCCACCCACCTGAAGTCAACCCAGAGATCGAAGCACTCTTGGTCGACGTCAACGCGTGCCTCGCTGAAGCTGAGATGGACTTCGCACTGTACGTACAGTCCATGCGGGCCATACACAAGCTGATGTGCCCGCATCAGTACCTCAAACAAAGCACAGCAGGTTACAGCTTGGCGCGCTTCCACTGGCAACCAGCAGCAGATGTCTGCTGCGTTGAAGAGGAGGAGTAAGCACATGAGTAAGAAAATGGTTGAAGAAACTATTGCAGGAGAGCGGTTGTTAGTCCGGCCGCGAGGGGTCCACGCAAACTACGGTGACAGTCTCATCGAGGTAGTTGGCCAGCGGGTTCGCGTGACCACCGACGTGGTGTCACGCGCCCCATACGTAAACAACTGGAACCTCGTCATCGAGTACGAGGACTACGGAAGTTGGTGTGGTTCGCAAACAGAAGAGATTGAGATCCCGGGGTCAGTCATCATCGCCATCATGGCAGTGATGAAACGAAACCACGGCGAAAGCGCAGTGCAACCCGGTGGGCTTTTCCACCAGACAGAGGAGAATGAAAATGAGTAAGTGTATCGTACCCTTCAAAGAGCCGTGGGCTGACAGTGTCGAGCCTGTCCTCAGTGTGGTCGCTGACCACATGTACTTCATGATGACCCAACACCCTGGTTGTGGTTTGGTGGATGAAGCCTTCGACAGCTCTGCGGCTGTGCACACGCACGTCAACCATGGCCACTTCGTCAGCGACCCTTGGGTGTCGCTGCGTGACGACGAACGAGGCCCTCACCACATCATGCTGCGGGACGTGCTCGAGTTCGGGGTGGAGATCGCGCACGAGTTCCGCCCGAGCGCTGAGGTGAAGGAGCGCGCAGCCCGCATGGTGTGGGAGGCGACGCTTGAATGCATCTCGAAGTTCTGCGCAAGCATCCTCGAGAGTCTCAGTGACCACCCGCAGGATAGTCACCGTGAACGCATGCAAGCAGCGCTTCAGTTGATGGTTGCTGCTACAAGCTCCAACGATAACACCTTCCCTCGCTTCATGGCTGCGATCACCGCTGACCACGTTTGGTGTAACAATAAGGCGAGACGTCGAGGGGCTACTGACGATGTACGCAAGTACCAAGTCCTTGCGCTTGAGGACTGGTTGCGTGGCTTCTCTACCGAGGACCTCGTGGCCTTAGGTAAGGAAGTGTCGGGCACGTGAGCGCACCTACCCTGCGTCCTTACACCCGCGTGCAACTGTTGGTGCCTGCCGTCGAGCATCACTGCGGCACCCGCACCGGGGCGTGGCTGGCCTTGGTCGCGTCCCTTGCCTGCTGTGAAGCGGCTGTCCTCGATGACGATGAGACTTCAGCGGCGTGGTGTGCTGCCGCGCTGAACTTCTATCCTGTTAGTTGTTGACAACTGACAGGCACTACAACTAGACTACTGATACAGGAGACAACATGACTACAATTAAGATTGATGACCGCACTGGGTACGAGATGGCTGAGGTTTACCACGCATGGAAGCTGCTCAAGAAGCAAGTGGAGGGCATGGAGGCTGACCTCAAGGGGTGGGCCAAGGACAACGGGGACATCCCGATCTCTGACTCCAAAGCGTGGGGGCCTACCACGTCTAACGGAGTCAGCATCCTGGCCGACGCTGAGGACTTCACATCATCGTTCACCCACCTCGTGGGTACGTTGGGAGCGAAGATCGCCATCAGCAAGTCGGTCACGATGGCGAAGCTCGAGGTCGCGTGCGCCATGGTGGCTGCTGTTGACGGGCGTAAAAAGAAGGACGTCATCGCAGAGACCCTCGCTGCACTCACGAGCATGAACTTGGCGGTACCGACCGAGACCATCCGCTACGCTGAGCGTGCGGTGGTTTTGTCTAACTAAGACTGGCGCCAGTGCCTAGATCTAAACTACACACTAAGGCTGCTAAGTCATGGCGTCAAAAAAGTCTAAGGGGTGTACAGTTAACGGCGGAACACCAGCCGAAGCGCTCGCCATCCTCCTGCGGAAGAAGTACAGGGTCACTGACTGCTTCCCCGAGTACCCCATGCGTGCGTGGATCACTGAGTTCGGTTACGACAACTCGGCGGCGTACATAGACTGCGATGTCGATGAGATCTGGTTGGCACGTGAGCTGTACACGGCAGGCATCTTGCCCGACACACTCAAGGCGCTGCCACCTGGTTTGGTTTACAGCGTCGTCCACCAAGGGGAGCCTGTCGACAGCATATTCCATGCTGTCGCCAGTATCCTCGACACTACAGGAGACCTGACATGAGGATTACCGAAGAAACGCTCACAACAATGGATGCCTGTGCACCAGGAGAGGACTGGTTCAATGAACTATTCCCCAACGGCATCGAGTGCGACTGGACGCTGAAGCATCAGATGATGCTGCTCAGCGACCTCCGTGGACGCGAATACTTTGGGTGGGCCGTCGTAGCGGGGTTACTGCCTATGTGGTGCATGGCAGGGCTCAAACTCCGAAGGGTCGACCTGAGCTGGAGCCACATCGTAGGGGCTAACCTCTACGGGACCGACCTCAGTAGAGCCAACCTCAGTAGAGCCGACCTCAGTAGAGCCGACCTCAGGGGAGCCAACCTCGAGGGAGCTGACTTCACAAGGGCCAACCTCGCTGGAGCTGACTTCACGGGAGCTAACCTCACAAGGGCCAACCTCAGGGGAGCCTACATCACAAGGGCCAACTTCAGGGGAGCTAACCTCAAGAATGCCGATCTCAGGGAAGCCGACCTCACGGGGGCCGACCTCCGGGAAGCCAACCTCGACGGGGCCAACCTCGGAGGGGCCAACCTCACAAGGGTCAAACTCGGTAAATGGACGGTAGGCCATGGTGGCTTCGCAAGACTGACGGAGACCTGACATGAGGCTTACCGAAGCGTTACTCAAGGACAAGAAGGCGTGTGCCACCTCATTGGATTGGTTCAATAAACTCTTCCCTAATGGCCTCGACATTGAATGGACTTTGAAGCACCAACTGATGTTGCTCAGTGACCTAACTGGGCGCGCATACTTCGTGTGGGCGCTCGAGAAGGGTTTATTACCTCTGTGGTCCATGAGCAGGGTCAGTCTGCGGAGGGTCGACCTCTCATGGGCTGACCTCTCGCGGTTTGACCTCATGGCAGCTGACCTAAGAGGGGTCAAGCTTGTGGGGGCCACGCTCGTGGGAACTAACCTTGGGGGTGCCAACCTCACAGATGCTGACCTCACAGATGCCGACTGCACTGGGGCCACCATCCAAGGGGTCACCCTCGACGGGGCCTGCCTCGACAGGGCCAACCTCGACGGGGCCAACCTCATAGAGTCATCCTTCAAGGGGGCCAGCCTCCAAAATACCAACCTGCGGGATACCAAGTTGTGTGGGACGAATTTCACGAGGGCTGACCTCCGCGATGCATGGCTGCAAAGGACTGACCTCCGGGAAGCCGACCTCGACGGGGCCAACCTCGGAGGGGCATTCCTCGATGGGGCTGACCTCGGTAAATGGAAGCGCGGCACCAACGGCTTCGCAAGACTAAAGGAGACCTGACATGACTATACTGACAAGGGCGCCTGTCTTCTCAGGCACTGCATCGTCCAACAAATATGCGCGGGGCTGCTATGCTTGCAGGGTCCACGTGGATGTGGAGCAGGGGTTCGTCTGCCTCTTCCACGCCGATGATGGGGCGAAGGTGTGGCGCACCTACTGCAGGTCTGTGGTGTGCCTGCCTCGTGCCGCTGCGGCAAAGGTGACTGCGGTGCGCGACCGGCGGTTGACTGCTGATGGGTTGGCCTACTTCCCTTACGACGTCGCAGCCCTCCCTATCATCCGGAGGGCGCCCGGTGCCTTCTTCAATCGGGAGCTCAAGGTGTGGGCGGTGTCGCTGGCACCTAAGGACCGCGAGCTCGTGCTCGAGATCGCTCGCATCCTCAAGCTCGAGGTGGCACCTGAGCTCCTTGTCTTAGATGCTGGCGAGACCGACACAGTGGCAGAGGCTGCCCATCTTTCCCTCGTGGCGGCGCGCATTGGGCACGCCAAGAGTGTGGGTGCTTACACCTACCAGTTGGCAGGGGTGAAGTTTATAATCGACAACCCTAGGTGCTTACTAGGTGACGATATGGGACTGGGCAAGAGCCTAATGTCGCTATGCGCCATCCCACCTGACCACGGTGCCATCATCGTGGTGCCTGCTTCTGTCAAGTATAACTGGGCGAAGGAGTGCAGGCGGTGGCGCCCTGAGTTGCGCCCTCGTGTACTGTCGGCAGCGGCGGCAGCGGTTGATGTGCTGCCGCGCTTCCCTGGCGAGGTGGTCATCTTGAACTATGACATCCTGCCCGACATCGACGGTGCGTGCCCAACCTTCCCTTTGATGATCATCAGCGACGAGGCGCACGCCTTCAAGAACACGCGCACCAAGAGGCACAAGACCATGAAGGCGTGGGGCCGCTTGGCGGATAGGTTTGTCATCATGACAGGCACCCCTATGACCAACAGGCCCCCCGACTTGTGGGGTACGCTGGAGGTCGCCGGCCTCGCGGTGAAGGCGTTCGACAGCATGAAGAACTTCAGGCGTCTGTTCGGGATGCCTGAACGAGGCGGCAGTTGGGAGGGGTGCTACCCGTCTGACCAAGTGCCTGCTATGCTGCGTCAGGTGATGCTGCGCCGCACACAGGAGGAGGTGCTGCCTGACCTGCCTCCCTTCAGCCACACCGTGCACACGGTGAGCAGCGAGCTATCCCCTGAGCTCATCGCGATGCTCGACGACATCTACGATGACGTGAAGGCGGAGTTAGACTCGAAGGTGTTGCCTGACTTCACCCGCATGTCAAAGGTCCGCTCACTCTTGGCGCAGGCCAAGGTGGGTGACATGCTCGACATCATTGAACAGCACGAAGACAACGACACACCCCTCGTGGTGTTCAGTGTGCACAAAAAGCCGTTGGAGTTTGCAGCAACCCGCGAGGGGTGGGCGCTCATCACAGGTAGCCTGAAGGTCGCGGAGCGCCAGGCTATCGTCGAGCGCTTCCAAGCTGGTGAGCTCAAGGGGCTGGCCCTGACTATTGGGGCTGGCTCTGTGGGCATCACCCTCACCCACGCAGCGCACATGCTCTTCGTGGACCTTGACTGGACGCCAGCGCTCAACCACCAAGCTGAGTGCCGCATCCGACGCATCGGGCAGGCTGCCAACCACCTGTCGTACACCCGCATGGTGGTGCAGCATGCCCTCGACGCTCGCGTCGAGGAGTTGTTGGCGTGGAAGACTGAGCTCTTCAGACAGACGATTGACAACGTCACTGATGAGTACAAAACACCCGCCTCTGGTGAGAAGGCACCCGACCCCCGGTTGATGGGGCTCAGCGGGATTGAGTATTCCACAGCAGGTACCCCTCAGTTGTTGCACGAGTCGCCCGCTGAGCAGCGGGAGCGTGCAACGCGCGTGGCCCAAGAGAAGGCGAAGCACATGGCATCTAACTTCTTTGCACAGGCAACTAAGGCATCTGCAGGGATGTCCGCAGAGAAACGAGCCGAGGCCGAGTTCATGAGCAAGCAGCGAAGGGCCAAGGCATCTGTCATAGGGTGGCTCATCCCCTTGAGGCGCAACACCCCACACTTCATCTCAAACATGCAGCACGACCGGGCGCTGCTGTCGGACGCGATGGGTGCATTGCTGGCACAGTGCGATGGCGCACAGCAGCGTGACGACCTCGGGTTCAATGCGGTGGACTCCGCAGTCGCCCGGCTCCTAGTCACTGTCGACTTCGCGACTGATGACTTGGCAGCAGAGTGCGCAGCCCGCATGCTCTACAAGTACCGAGTGCAGTTGTCTGCCCTCGGTTTCGCTGACGCTTATGAGGAGCTCAACCATGAGTAAGAAAGAAGTTGGTGTACCACGAGTCGTGTTCGCAAAGGCGGCTGCCCCGCTCCCACAGTGGGAGCAGCTCACTGGGTTCGACCTCGAGCCCAGTGAGATGGACCTACTCAAGCAAGCGCACCACTTCGGTGTGCCTGTCGTGTGGGGTCTTGTCGACGACGACCCTCTCGGGCAGGTGTGGCCTTCAGTAGAGCCACGCCCAATCGCCTGTTACTTTCAATGTATCCACATCACATGTTGCTAGGAGGATCTTAATGACCGCACCTAAAAATACCAAGCTCTCTAATGTGCAGCAGCAGTACCAAGTCGTGGACCGTGCACACACCAAGCACATTCAAGCGCTCAAGCCTAAGGCTGCGACTGAAAGCCTGACCGCGCGCACGGACCTACTCATCGCTGAGCACCCCGACTTCGGTCAGTACCTACTGGCTGACGCCTGCGGGACTATATCTCCAAGTCACGCAGTAGAGCTTCAAGCTCTTCGTGATGCGTTGGATGATGTGCTGGAAGAGGTTCAGGCACTGCGCTTCCGCTCACGTCTATGACTACTGGGTCGGGCCCCTCCATGGTGACGGAGGATGTCGCTGACTCAAGGCGTGACGTCAGTGCGCCGAGCAGCATGCGTTCAATCTCACGGGCGATGTCCGACGGGCTGCGGTCCTCTACTGTCGCGTAGATGGACTCAGCTTTGCCGAGGTGCTTGCGCTCCAGGACCATCGCGGTCTCTAACTGCTGCACCCCGAGCCGCCCGATCTCTGCGACCTCGCGGAGCGTCTTCATGATGGAGCCTGCCGACCGCTCTTCGGCAGCTTCCTTCAGCTTCTGTGCCAACACAGGGTACATGCTGCGGGTGGCCAGCTGTAGCTGAAGGGCATTCTTCACTGCCTGGTCGGCGAGGAGGAGGCTCGACCGTACCGCGAGGGCCTCGAGCGCACGCTGTGTGGCTGCATCGTCCTGTGCATCTGCAGCGAAGCGCTCGTGTGCCTTGACCGTATCATGGTAGATGCGCTTGCGGGTCCTGCGCGCCTCCAACTTCCCCCGCTCGATGACATCATAGATGGGGAGGATGGATGGTTTGGAGGGGACAGCCTTCTGCAAGATGCTGACGCCATCAGGCGACAGGACGATGTCTCTGCCAGGGACGAAGGGCCAGCCAGTGCCCCACGCCTGCGCAACGAGGGCACGGTCATATCCTGTGGCAGCTGTCACCTTGCGCACCGACCCCCCTAAGGAGGAGAAGGTGTTCAGCAAGTTGACCCACGTCTCATGGTCAGGCCGAGATACCACTGAGTCCTGCCTCGTACGCGAAGAAGAGAGGATGCAGGGCGCCAACCTGCCCGCACAGGTTGTGGTTTTTGGCGAGGGCCATGTCCCCCGCTGCGACTGCGATGCGGTACCCGACAGCAACGTCTTCAGGGGTGGGCGTCTCGCGGGACTTCGTAGCCACGAAGCGCGTACCCTCCGATGGGTGGACGTTGCGCCTGATGGACGAGGCACTGCATCCGATGATAGCTGCAACAGCCTTCAGGTGGTAGCCGCCCTCCATCTGCTTGGCCGCGAAGGCGTAGCGCGCAGAGCTTAGCTGTTGGTCCTCCACCCTGCGGAAGTACACGCGCCAACTTGTCTGGCCCGGGTACTTGCGCGCGAGGGCGTTACCTATCGTCGTGTACAGGTCATCCCCTACCGCGGTGGCGAAGTTGGTGTGCCGCTCCAGGGACACGAACGCAAAGCGTTGGGACTTAGCCGCCCAGTGAGGCGCGGCTGCCAGGACCCGCGCGATGAGGCTGGGATGTAAGGACTCCCACGCATCAACGTAGGCTTTGGGCGCAGTGCCGACACGCTTCCTGCCCACAGCTACTCCTTACCCTTCACGAACATGAAGGCATCGCCCTTGGACTTCACGACGCCGTCCTTCTCGAGGCGCGCGAGCACTGTGACGACCGCGGTGCGTTGTGATGTAGGGGAGGTCGACTTGATGTTCGCCACCACGCTGGCCAACCCAGCGAGCTGTGCCACCGTCTTGTCTCCCTTCTGGAGGGCGGCAATAAGACACAGCCGCAGTGGCGATGGGGCTGTGGCCCGCGCGCGGGTGGCGCCTCCGCGTGCCGGCGGTGCAGCGGTGGGAGGCATCACACGGGCGTATGCGATGGCAGCTAAGAGGGCATCGCATGCCTTCAAAGAGAAGGTAGCACTGAAGCCGGACGCGTCATCCTTTACGACGATGCGCCCGTCTGAGTAGTGTGCAAGCTGTTGCATAGGGTGTCCTTAGAGGTTGTTGCGCAGTGCCTGCGAGGTCTTGATGCGCAGGAGCGGGCGACCCTTGACCACCGTGCCATCCGGTACAGTGGGGAGGACGAGGTTCCATGTACGGTCATTTTGTTTGACCGAGATGTTGCCTATCCCCTCGAGCCTGACCGACTCACCCCCGACGAGAGCCCTGGCGATGGAAGCCAACATAGCGTTGACGGCCACCTGCACGACCCGCTGCGGGACATGCAACCCTTGGCCGAGGAAGCTCTCGTAGATAGATGTAGTGATGTCAGCCTTGTTCATTATGTCTCTCAGAATCTGTGTCTAGTTGCACCTGATAGGGAATCTACCAGTGCAGTGTTGTGGGATATAATCACGACGGCACGCTCGGTTGCAACATCTAAAAGCAAGGACGATACAGCCTCAACCCCTTTCGCATCAACAGCGTCCATAGCTTCGTCAAAAATTAGGGTACCTTTGCTCGATGCAAGCGAGGAAAGTGCCAATAACAGCGCGATGTCTATGCGCTTTCTCTCCCCACCACTCGCCGCAGGGTACCCCCACCCACCTCCGAGCCCAATGACGTTGAGCGCAATGGTATCGGTGACCTTGCCTGACTTTGTCTCCGAGGTTGGGAGCAGCTCAATGGATACACCGGGACGGAGGCGCTCAAGGTAGGCGTTAGCCAGGGTGGTGAGTGACGACAGCGCGCGCCCGAGGAGCATGGCGCGCACACCCTTGGTGCTGAACACCCTGATGGTGTGCTCAAGGACCTCGGTTTCGTACTGTGCCTCACCAATCTGCCCTTGAAGGTCAACCATCGTGGTCTTCAAGGTGGTGGCCTGCACCCTATACTTCTCGAGGAGGACAGCAGCCTGTTGGGCCTTACGCCCGTGACTCATGTTGGTCTGGGTCGTGGTGATCATGACCTGCAGTTTGTCTAGCCCGTCAACGATCTTTGCTTGGAGCTCTGCTGTGTCGGCGCGCACCTTATCCGCCTCTTCCCTCGCCGCCTGTGCTGCGGCCTCGTGCTTGCCTACGTCTGCGTGAGGGAGCGTCTGGCCACATGTGCGGCATGTCCCGTCCCCTACTGCGCGGAGGTCAGCCTGCGCGCGGGCGAGAGCTGCATTGGCGGTCGCGATCGCTTGCTGCACTTCCCGCTGCTTGGTCTGGTACTTCTTTCGCTTAGCATCCAGCGCCGCGAGCTCTTCTTGCATGGCGTCCATGTCGCCTGTGTCATCCCCGATGAGGGCTTTGACTTCAAGCGCTTGTTGAACGATGAGTTTGCGCTCACTGAAGGCGCGGTCGAGCTGTAGTTGTGCGCGCTCGAGGGTCTGCTTCACTCCGCGGGCGCGCTCGCGTGCAACAGCGAGCGGCTCGTCAAAGATGTCGAGGGCCAGCATCGACTCGAGCAGTCGCTTGCGCGTGGCGTCATCAGCGATCGAGAAGGACGCGGCGTCGGCGGAAGAGAAGACGTGGCTGCGCCGCCACGTCATGAAGTCACCAGCGATGGCGTCGAGGGCAGCCTGTGCTTTGGTGGGGGTGGAGTGTGTCTGGGAGGGGACACCATCCACCTCGAAGTGCATGTCCTTCTTGCTCCCTACCTGGGTGCGCGCCACGCTCACCCTCTTCCCCTTGATGGTCGCTTCGATGTAGAGCTCGAGCTTGGCCTTCTCATCTTTAGGGACGGGTGGGGTGCCGCGCTCGGTCTGGCCCCACACTGCGTAGCCGGGTGCTGTAATAAAGCGGGAGGTCTTGCCACTTCCGTTAAAACCGGATACAACTATCAGACCCGTGTCGGGAAGGTCTAATGTACCTGCCTTCAAACCCATAAACCCTTTGTAGGAAACCTTGTGGACAATCATACAACTCTCTCCTCTGATGTGTTCGTCGCACTCATGGGTCTCTCACTAAACCCTGCACCACGTCAAGCCCGAGTTGACTTTGCCTCCGTAGTAAAACGGGAGGTATGGGATGACCTCGCTTCGCTGCGCGTGATCATCCCTCCGCCACCCTTGCTCCCTGCGGGTAGCTTGTGGGACAGCCTGAAGGTCCTGAAGCGCTGCCACACCCAAGCGTTGGTGTTGCTCAACGACCCACGGTGGCCTCCACACCGCGCTGAGTTTGTGGTCGACGGGATGCTGCGCAAGCACCCCTCCCTCTGCACTCATGCCCACGAGTTCATCACGGCATTGCGTGCGCTGTACGAGGAAGGCAGCCAGATCTCACCGCTCATCTGGACTTACTGGCGGATCAGCTTCTTAGTGAGTAAGGGCTACTCGCCGTATGCACTGAAGGTGGTATGGTCGGCGCGGGTGGGGGACAAGAAGGTGCGTCGCTATTTTTATGAGGACAGCGTCTATCGCAGCCTAGGGCTGCAACCCCTGTGGCCTGTCGCTGCCTCCCAGCTCCTAGGTGTGTGGGACAAGCTAACGCTCCAGGCATACACCACAGAGGAGGAGGCCCAAGAAGAGTGGGAGCGCTGGCGACCTACCTATGAGCACCTCTTAGCTGGCGCGCGCGAGCAGTCGAAGAAGATCGCCAAGCGTATCGGCGAGCGTGTAGTGAAGTTCGACATCAAGATGTGGTACCCGGACGACGGGGACTTGCTCAAGTTTCTCAAACTAAAATCAAAGGCTGCTGTGCTAAAACCTGCCAAGAGAGTGAAGGTGATCCGATGACCATGTATGAACTGTCTCCGCGCATGGAAGCGCAGGTCATCCACCACCTCACACATCAGAAGAGTTTCGCCGTCCAGTTCGGTCAGTTCCTAGTACCTGAGATGTTCCCCACCCCTGCTGCGCGCGTGGTGCACTCAGCCGTCGCGTCCATCTACAAGGACCTGGACGACATGCCAGGAAGTCCAGAGATGGTGGAGCAGCGATTACAATCACTTACGCTGCGTGGTGCCCTACCTTCTGCCAGCATGTACGCGGCAGTCAACTACATGTACGACGTCGACGATGTGAAGGATGTGAGTTCATTCGCTCCTGAGCTCGTGGCGCTGCTCAAGGGGCATGGTTCGTTCACCCTCATCGACTCGATGGTGAAGACGCAACAGAAGCGGGGCTGTCTTACCCCCTTCATGGAGAAGATTGCGCAGCTCGAGTCGCTTGGGTCCGAGGAGGTCGACACCAAGGAGTGGCGCTTCCTTGACGATGACCTCTTCGAATGGATGGCGGAGCAAGGCAAGCTCGAGCGCATGCGCACCTACTGTGCAGAGCTTGACGTCAACCTCAGTGGTGGGTTGCCGCGGGGCACCTTGACCACGGTGTTGGGGAAGACCTCGGCGGGCAAGAGTTTCATGTGCAACCAGCTGTGTGAGGCTGCCGTGTACTCCGGGATGGACGCGCTCTACATCTCGCTCGAGAACCCCATAAACATGGTGGTCAGTCGCTTTGTCGCGCCCTTCGTAGGCATCAACTCGAAAGAGATCATGCTGGACCCGCGCATCAACAAGGCACCGTGGAAGGCGTACCTCAAGGCCAACCCGCACACGGGACGCTTCGTGCCTCAGGAGTACACCGTGGGTACCTCGGTGGAGGAGATCAGGCGGCAGGTACAGAAGTTCCAGAAGAAGACAGGCTTCGCTCCTGGGCTCGTGGTCTTCGATTACCTCTTGCGCGCATCGTCAGAGAAGATCGAGGGAGGGTCTGCCCACAGCAGGTACCTGATGGCCCACCACATCGCCAACGAGCTTATTGCGTGGGGCAAAGATGAGAACCTCGTGATGGTCACAGCAGCACAGGCCACAAAGAAAGTGTCGGGTGTAAACCATTATCGCTTGACGCTTGACGACTTTGCTGATTCTATGAACATCGCACGAGACAGCGACATCGTGTTGACAGTGAACATAAAAGAAGAGGCAGACAAGTTGGACCCTACGCGCATCATCAAGTGGTGTGAGATTGGTGTCCCGAAGCACCGCCAGGGTGAATCGGGACAGTTCACGAGCGCCAAGCTCACCGCTTACGGATACGGGCAGGTCTACCCAATGGACATCTTCGACCAACACAAGAACGATTACGGGAGCACCCTCGGATGACTGACGACACCAAATACACAGACGCCTTCAACCTCATGCGTAACCTAGGCGAGACCGGCGGGCGTCTCGCTGACTTCATTCGCCAGTACGGGGCGGAGCTTGCTGCTGTACAACTGAGAGTAGATGGCAAGGCCCTGAAGCGCATGCTCGAGTCGATGCAGTCCTTGGGTGGCTTGGCCATCACCCTGAAGGAAGTCGAGCTGCGCCGGGGGGCGACCCGCCTCGCGATGAACAAGCCCCAAGCCGAGAACTTCATGCTGTTGGTCGCTGTGCTGCGCGCGCGTTTAGGTACCGCAGGGCTGGCGCGACGCATCGGGGTGACACGCCAGTCTATCTACGCCATGACCAGTAGCGGTGGACCCCACACCACCACCCCTATGGTGATGAGCATCTGTTCTCTCCTTGGGTACACAGGTCTGCTGCCCTTCATGGAGTACCTCGCGACAGGAGTCCCCTCTGTCAGCCATGTCCCAGTGAAGGTGCTGGGTACATGACGGATTGGCGAGACAAGCGCGAGCTCGTCCGCGACCTCGCGGAAGAGAACAGTGCGAACGCATCCGGGTGGATACGTGTGCATTGTCCCTTCTGTGAGGAGCTAGGGCACCGGTCGTCCACCAAGAACTTGGCGATCAATCCTGACTCAGGGTGGTACCAGTGCTGGCGCCACAATGAGTGCAGGACGACAGGCTTCCTATATGACCAAGGGGACCAGCCGTACTCGGACACCTATAACTCTGTGCGTGCCTTGACTACAGTCAAGGTCAGGACCGTGGAGGACATGAAGGGTGCCAGCGATGTCACCGACGTCAAGGGATTCAAGGCCATCGTGCCCGGTGAGAAAGGGCCGGGGTTTATCTACTCTGCCTACATGCGGTCGCGCGGAGTGTCGGACAAGGTCATAGTTCAGATGAAGGCAGGCTATACGACCAGCGACCCAAAATATAATGGTCGAGTCATCTTGCCTATGCTGTCTTACGATGGTAAAGCAGGCTACTACGGCAGCGTGACGCGAACTATCGTGGGCAAAGACTACCGCAACACCCCCGGCCTCTTGCGTGACGCGATGTTCAATGAAGCTGCCCTCTGGGTGGATACCTCCGAGCCTGTCGGGATAGTCGAGGCGGTCTTCGGCGCTGCCAAACATTTCCCTTACGCGACAGCAGTCAACGGGAAACCAACAAACATTCAACTAGGGATCTTGGCGCGGTGTCAACGACCTCTTGTGATCATGCTGGATGGCGACGCGCGCAGCGATGCGTATGCCCTCCGCCAGCACCTAGAACTGAGAGGCAAGACAGACGTGAGTGTGTCTGTCTTGCCTCCCCAGACCGACCCCGGTGACATTACCGCGGTTGAATTTATTGACCGCCTACTTGGCGAAGGACAGTGATAACAATGGCAATCGTACCCAGTAATCTACACCAACAATTCAACTACAACATACTGGCGGAGCGTGCCCACGTCAACCTCTCTCTTGGCGTCACACCTGTGACGCCTGAGCAGGCTGATCAACTGCGCACCCTCTTTCTCCAGATGACTGCTGTCGTCGGATTAGAGGCTCCCAGGCTTGCTTCAATCATCTCCCCCATTGCTGTGAAGCACCCACCCATCGACCAAAGTGATGAGGATGACGACAGCGAGGACGATGCCACCGAGGATGGCGCCGACAAGGTGAGCGAGGCTGACCGTCACCCCGCCGTACCTCAGAAGCGTACCCGACGTACCAAAGCACAGATGGCAGCTGACAAGGCTGAGGCTGAGGCTGAGGCAGCTCCCGAGTTGCCTCTTACCCAAGAGGCGCCTGCCAAGCCTCTGGCCGCAGTCATCGTGGTGGGTAAGGTGACCGTCGGGTCAGAGCACTTCCCTGTCCAGTTCCGCACAGCGGACGGGAGCACGCAGGCACGCTGCGTGCTCCCTCCTGCGCTACTCGCACGCCTCCAGGGTGTGGCGACGGAGCCCGCGGAAGGAATCACGCTCAAGGCTACCGGCGCAACACGTGGCGAAGCTGACCAGCTCATAGCAGAGCAGCTTGAGGACCTTCTGGATGGCTTCACCCACGCCCGACAGCAAGTGGCGCCTCCCGCGAAGGCAGCCATGACTGCTACGCAGGCGTCGACGCTTGTGATGTTCAAGCCGGAAGATACGCCTAAGCAGGCAGGAGCCAAGGGCGACCCGCGTGTCCCGTCCTCGGTGGTCTCTCTCATGGCCAAGACTCCGGAGGATGGTACCTCCCGTCTCACGGCACTGCGCCTGTGGTCAGAGCACCTCATCGAGAACCGTGTCGAGTTCGGGTTCAAAGATGCCGAGGCAGTGGCGGACTGGTACATGAAGCACCAGTCTGGTGTCGCGTGGTTTAAGGATGCACCCCTCAAGGAGAACGCCCGGCGTCTTGCCAACTCCCTTTGGTTCACTATCGTGCGCCCCGCGGAGGAGGAGGAGGATGTCTCTGAGGGTGTGGCTGAAGCCCCAGCTGAAGCACCCCCTGCACCTGCGAAGCGCGCGGCGAAGGCCAAAGATCCCTTCGAGGTCGACACGTCGAGCCTCGGCGACGACTGGGACTGAGGTATAAAATGGGCTATCGAATAGAGCTGTTCCCTGAAGACACTGATGTCTCCCCTATATCAGGGAGACAAAGGTCATACGATCGCACGGCACATGTGGATGTGCAGAAGCGGTACCTCACTCCCAAGGCACAGCAGGAGCGCATCAAACACTCGTGCTTCCGTGGGATGGGGTGCACTGCGTGCAGTCGTAACCCAGCGACAGCTCGTTCGAGGGCCCTTGCAGTCAAGAACAAGGCTGCAAAGGAGAAGGCGGAGGCGGCTGGCCTACCCTGGACAGCGCCGCCTCCGCCTCTACCGATGGCGCCGTGGCCAATCGTACAGCCCACCATCTTTGCAGGTGAGCCAGGTAATGACGATGTGCTTCTCATCGTCCTGTCGACTGGCGATGTCGGTGTCTCGGGACAGTGGGCGGCGTACACAGCACAGTCAGCTGGGTGGAAGGGTCTCATCGCAGTGGACGTTGCTGTCCGCTGCGGTGCGGGCCGCCCCACCGATGTGCAAATAGACGCATGCAAGCCCTACCTAGTTGACCTGCTTAAAGACCTGCGCGCGGACCGCATCATTGTGTGTGGTACGCCTGCCAGCAAAGCGGTCACGGGCAACACCATGCACCCATGGAATCACGGGTCGTGGTGTCACCTGGCCCCTCTTGATACTCGGGACGGTGCTGTGCGTCCCCGCACCTTGGTGGTGGCAGCGCCTGAACCTGCCGACGCTATGCGTAATGTCTTCGTCGCGAAGATCTTCCGACAGGCTGTGCAGCGCGCCATCAAGTTCGACCCACCTGAGGACCTCCCGCGGGCGGTGCACGCCTACGTCTGTGAGAACCCTGCTGATGTAGCGGCGTTTAGGGACTGGGCACTCAGTGTCGAGTGGCTCTCCTACGACGTGGAGTGGGAAGGTGTGCCCTACAACAACGACTTCAGCATCACATCGCTGTCGTTCGCACACCCCGACTGGGACATCGTGTGGTCTTTCCACGGGTACCTCAAGAGCGCATGCGCTCGAGCAGCGATCAAGGAAGTCTTGACGACTGTCCCTATCGTGGCACAGAGCATCGCTGCGGAGTTGGCTGCGTCCGAGCTTGAGTTCGGTGTGGAGATCGAGCACATCCATGGCGACACCCTGCCTGGCTTCAAGTTGCTGAACGTGGACAGCAAGGGCTCCCTCGAGGCCCTTGCCTACTACATCGGGTACAACAGCCACAAGGCCGAGATGGCTGAGGCGATGGCGTTGGTGCGTGAGGCCGCTGACGCTGCTGTACCTGAGGGGGTAGGTGGTGCGAGCTACATGTCCTACATCATGGGCCTTGTGGACGGGCGCACCCAGCTGCGCTACAACGCTCTCGACACCTTCGTCACGGGCGAGTTGCATGTGGAGCTCGAGCGCAGGTTAGCGTTACCCGCCACTGCTTACCTGCGCACCACATACGACAGCACTATCAAGCCGGGGCTGAAGCTGCTGCACCGCATCAACAAGGCGGGCTTTGATATCGACCGGCGGGCGCTCGACCACACACGAAAGATCCTGCGCGAGGACGTAGTGGAGATCGACAGGAGCCTGAAGGAGAAGGGGCTCATCGACGCCAACTCCATACCTCAGTTGCGTGACTACCTCACTGACACTGGACTCTTCGAGAAGCTCACTGCCCACCTCGAGACAGGGTATGATGGTAAGAAGGTGGACAAGCACACCTACGAGCGGAAGTTGTCCAAGTACCAGTCGCAGAAGACTGGTGTCATGTCGACAGGCAGAGCGACCTTAGACATCGTCAAGCAGTGGGACGAGACAGGCGTCATCGCGACCTTAATAGACTACCGCGAGAAGACGAAGTTGTTGGGCAGCTATGGCGACACCCTCGCCACCTACATCAGGGATGACGGGCGCATCCACCCGTACTACAGGTTGGACGGTGCGAAGTCGGGGAGACTCTCGTCGAACAGCCCTTCAAGCCATCAAGTCCCCAAGCATGGCAAGCACGCCACCCTCATCAAGTCCGTGTACACTGTGCCGCACGGCTTTGTGCTCATCAGCTTGGACTACAAAACACTTGAGGTGTTCGTTGCTGCTATCCTCTCAGGGGATGAGGCGATGATGGACGCCTGCCGCGGCTCTGACTTCCACCTTGAGACCGCAAAGAAGATGGCACCTTACGCGTGGGGATGCACTGCGGCTGAAGTCGAGATGGAGGTCTTGACAGGCACCAAGGCCAAGCGCACTGCGGCAAAGGGCATCACGTTCTCGATCCTCTATGGTGCGGGGGCCTTCGCTCTCGCCGACACACTGAAGTGCACCATCGAGGTAGCGCAAACCCTCATCGACGCCTACTATACGGCCTACCCTCAGTTCGCTCGCTGGGTGAAAGAGCAACACGCTTTCGCCGCCACCTATGGGTACGTCACTGTCCCATGGCTGGACCAACCGTCGCGTCTTCGCCCTCTCTTGCATGCAGGGTACGTCGGTAAAGATGAGAGGGGGCGTTTCAACCAAGCCATGCGCCAGGCAGTGAACACGCGCATCCAAGGCTGCGCGGCGCAGTATGGTTTGTTGTCTGCTATCGACCTAGATATGCAGTTCAGACGTGACAAACTACCCGCTGAAGTAGTAGCTCTGGTCCACGACAGCAACATGGTGCGTTGCCGTGAGTCTGTCATGGACGAAGTCATCGCGCGGATGTACCACGCGATGACATCTCTTCCGACTGGCACCGACCTGCGCCTGCAGGTCGACGCTGAGGCGGGAGAAAACTGGGGTTCATTAGAACCCATCGACCTCATACCAATCGTAGGTAAAGCAGCATGACATTAAACATCAACATGAAAGACATCGACCCCAACCAACTCCGCGATGAGTTCGTGAGTGTCGAGCGCTCTACCCGTCAGTCCCTTGAGATCCTCTGCGACGCTAAAGAGGTAGAACTCCGCGCAGAGTACCACTTCGAGTACATCAAGGTCATTGTCGAGGCGAAGCTCCGCGCCGGCTTCGACGAGCCGGGGATGAAGAAACCGAACGAGGACATCATGAAGCTCTTGGTCAAGAGCGACACTGAGGTCACGGCAGCTGCCGAGTCAGTGTTCAACGCGCACCTCGCGATGAACATTGCATCCCTCACGCTCGACGCAGTGAAGCGGCGCGAGCGGGTGCTCACGATGATGACATCACTCACCACCGCTGAGCTGAAAGCCTTTGATATTTAATAGATAATAGCAGAACATCAGAACATCAAGGATCTAAAAGACTATGACATCTACCGCCCTTAGTACCAACCTCGCCGCGAAATACGGCATCGCCACCATCAATGCTGAAGCTGCTCGTGCCGCTGTCTTCGCGGACTCAGGTGGGTTCAGCGCATGGCTCAAGCTCAAAGACGGTGACCAGCCCGTCATCGTGCGCTTCATCCCCCAGCTCGGGGAGGGTGTGGCCCATGTGCTCTCGTCCGACTGGCACTTCGCCCCGACATCCTCTGGCGCGACCCGGCTGCTGCCTTGTTGGCGTCAACGTGGTGAGGCGTGCCCTCTCTGCGAGCTGGACCTTCGTGCGCAGGACCTCATCGGAGTCGAGGACATCAACCCGAAAACGGATAAGCCTTACAAGAGCAAGAAGTACTCGCTGCCGAGTGCTAGGTACGGTCTCGGTAGCGCGACCAAATACCTGACCGCTGTCTCTGTCTTGGGGACAGACGACAGTGGGGTGCCTACGTGGGGGCCCCCAAAGGTCCTCGAGATGCCTACGACCCTCATGAAGTTCGTCTGGGGTCTCCCCTGGGATGAAATGTCCTGCAAGGTCTCGCTCATGAGCAAGAGCGACAACCTCTACGACATCTTCAACGGGCCTCGCATCCGCATCACACCGTTGGCCAAGCCTACGTTCTTCAATGTGGACTTCATCGTGGACCAGCGGGGTACTCGCCGCGTCGATGCGATGTTTGAAACTGAGGCGGAGTACGACTCCTTCGTGGCAAAGATCCCCGACCTCAGTAAGCTCGTCGTGTTCCCGGATGACTCGGTGTACCAGGAGAGCATCGACATCTTGACTGGCGAGCTCTACACTGCGTCAGGGCACGCTGCCCCGATCGACGCTGAGGTCGTGGATGCCTCGACGGCGATGCGGGCACGTAAGGCAGCGCTCACTGCGCCTGGCGATACGGTGGGCGCGGCCTCTAAGTTGATTGAGGAGGACGACGACTTCGATGCCCCGGCAGCTCCGTCACGTCGGGCACCTACCCGCACGGTGGGTAGTGCTGACCTCATCGACGACCTCGGCGACATCTGATGAGAGTGCTAGGTACCGTTGCAGATGTGCACGTTACCAACGCAGCAGCCTTCGGTGGCGTGGCATCCGGTCGTCGTAATGACCGGTGCCGCGCTGTCGAGGACTGTCTTGCCGCGTCTATCGCTGAGTTCGCAGCCATCTGTGAGCCCGGCGACCCTTTCGTGGTAGCTGGTGACCTGTTTGACAATGACCACCCCTTTCCCGACCAAATGCGTGTCGTCGGGAACATGATGAAGGCTCACCCTGAGATTCATTTCGTCGTCGTGCTTGGCAACCACGATATGCACAGCACCATGGAGTGGGACAATGCCCTTGCCCCTCTCAGTCTGTTGGCCAACGTGACCGTGGCGATGAACCCCTACCATATCCCAGGGACGGACGTGGCTGTGCTCCCCTACCATGTGAGCGTGCTCGACTACACACCGCCAGCGGGTGTGACTGTAGTCATCGGGCACCACGGTATCGCGGACGATAAGACTGCACCCTTTTTGCGCTCTGGTAAGGGTGTCGTCGAGGTCAAAAACCTTGTGGTTTGGATGCAGATGCACGGCCTCAAGCATTACATCGCGGGCGACTGGCACGAGCACCGCAAGTGGCAGGTCAATGACTGCACGGTTGTTCAGGTGGGGGCGCTGTGTCCTACGGGATGGAACAACCCAGGGCACACCGGGTACGGGTCCCTCATCTGCATCACAGATGGTGTGTACAGTCGGATCGAGATTAAGGGACCTCGCTTCATTCACGGCGCCTCGCGAGAGGATGTCCTGAAGGAGGTGCTGAAGGCCAAGCGTGCGGGCAACACACCGTATGTCAAGGCGGCGTGTCCTGCGTTTGAGGACCCAGCCCTTGAGGGGGCATACATCGACTGGGCACCAGCGATAGTGAAGGCGCAAGGTGCTGTGCGTGTGGCGGCGGAGCACCTGAAGAGTGCGACGACGCTGCAAGAATGCTTCCACAGTTACGTGGAAGCTGATGACACGATCCCTCAAGAGATGAAGGCGGACGTGCTCCGCACCATCGAAGGACTGATGGGCTGATGCACTGGTTATCATTGGACGTGGCCGACGGGGAGACAGGTGCGGTGTTGTGGGAGAATGATAAACCTCTCACGGTGGCGCGCTTGTCTTGCACCAACCATAAGGAGACCAAGAAGCTACCCGAGCGGCGGGGGCATGTGGTTTACCTGAGGAACCTTGAAAGTGGTGAAGAGGTAGCAGTACCTGTAGCGCATGAGCGGGCTGCGTGGTCACTGATACGCAATCATAACGACATCACTTACATCGTCATCGAGGCAGGCCACGTCCACTGGCCCGGTGCTGCAATGAAGTTGGCAGAGGCACGCGGGAGGGCACTGGCCCTCCTGGGTGCCTTTGGTTCTGATGCGCCTGAGGTTATCCGAGTGGCCCCCGCGTCATGGCGTAAGGGTGTGCGCGCGATGCTGTCTGTCGACATCCCCGCGAAGCGAGATGCAGCAAAGAAGGCGGCCGTCGAGATCGTGCGCCAGCTCTTGGGCTTCGTGATCACCGATGATGAGGCTGAGGCGTATCTCTTGGGGCGGTGGGCGTGGTGGGCGAGGAAGGTGGAACTGTGAGGATGTACATCAACAATGCGACGTCTCGTCTTGATGTGCCTGATGATGTGCTGAGCACCCTAATGGACACCAGCGCGTCACGCAAGTCAGTACGCAACCCCTACACAAAGGAGTGGTCAACCGAGATGCACTTCAACCTCGACGCCAACGGTGTGTTTGCGACGGGACTGTGGCGTGACATGCGTGCGTGGCTCAAGGACATGGGGCATACGGTTGAGGTAGTCGATGAGCGGGTAAAACTACCGTGCATGGTGCCTTCCGACCCTGCGGAGGTAGCACTCAACGGGAAGACCGCGTTCCCCTTCCAGTTGGACACCGTGCGTAAAGGTTTCAGAGGTGTGAACTGCATCGTGAAGGCGTCAGTGGCTGCCGGTAAGTCTGTCTGCATCTTCTTAATGTGCGAGACCACCCCCGACATGAAGTGGTGTGTCATCACAGACAGCAAGAAGGTGGCCATGCAGTTGGCAGGGAACTATGAGAAGGACACGGGCGAGAAAGCTGGCCGGGTCATTGAAGGCAAGTGGACCCACGAGCGGGTGACCTTCGCTACCTACTCCCAGTTCAGAGCCAAGCTCACTGTCGAGCGCGCGAAGGGGGGTAACGCAGTTCAAAAGCTGCTGCAGTCCTACCAGGGTGTGCTCATCGACGAGGTCCACACATCAGCGGCGGCATCACATGTGGATGTGCTGATGGAGATGACCGGTGCCTACTACCGTGTTGGCTTCTCTGGCTCACCCTTCGGGCGGTCGGACAATAAGCACGAGGTCGTGGTCGGTATGGCGGGCCCTGTCGCAGTGGACATTAGCTCTCAGGATATGCAGGAGGTCGGGCGCGTAGCTGAGGTCGTCGCTCGTTTCGTGGCCCACCAACACCCGCCCTTCTCAGATTATGTGCGCGCTAATGAGGTGTGGGAAGATACCTACACGCGGGTCATCGTCGAGAACACAAAGCGCAACGCTTTGCTCGCTGCCATTGTCGACGTCGCCGCCAAGCCTTGTTTGGTTTTCGCTGACCGCCACGCTCACATCAACATCTTAGCGCCCTTGGTGGCTGAGCTTGGGTGGGTGACGAAGGTGGTGACTGGTAAAGTTATCACCCAAGTCGCCGAGGAGTACATGGATGGCATGCGTAAGGGGATTGTAGATGTGATCGTGTGCAACGTGGTGCTCAACACCGGTGTCGACATCCCGAACATTGCATCAATCGTAATCGCAGGAGCGAACCGGGCGAACATCGCATCCGTTCAGCGTCCTGGGCGTGCGATGCGTACCGCAGAAGGTAAAGATGTCGCAGAGTATTGGGACGTTGCTGACGTTGGGGAGCTGGAGAAGCAGACCAAGGAGCGGGCAAAACACTTACGGGCTGAGAATCACAGCATCGAGGTCATATCTGCTGATGACCTTGCCGACATGAAAAAGTTACAGGACGCGGACGATTGTCTTTGACAAGGTGCCGTCGGGTGAATACAAGTACTGAGTCGACAGAGACGGCGCGCTGATACTCCGGGCACCTCCATTGCGTAGGCAGCGGTAAAAAACGAAATGCTCCCTCTGTCGATGCTGCTATGGCCGCTGAATCCCTTGGGAACTTTAGCGCGGACATCCAAAAACAGCAGAGGGTTGTGCTGGTTATACAGGACCGCCCTCTACCATACGCTGACTGGTGGTGCTGATTATTGTCCGTGAGGGCTCCGAGACGCCCACCTTAAGGGTTAAAAGAGCCAGTCTAAACAGCTGGCTCTTTTTTTATTTGCGCAGCCCGTGGTAGATGAGCGCGCCCCCGACGGCGCCCACGACCAGCGACGCCACCGAGATTATAAAGACGGTGCCGAGGCTGGTACCACTGGGCTGTAGTGCGATCACACAAGCAGCGTCTGCTTCGATACGTGCTTGGTCCGACACGGCGGCGTCTTCGCGCAGTGCCGCTACGATGCGCTTGTGCGCTGTCATGGTGGACTCAGTGTCGCTCTCACATGTGGTGAGCTTCGCACTGCGCAAGGTCAACTCAGTCAGAGCGTCCTCTGGCAAGCACTCCGCGTCGCACGGGAGCGCTTCGCCCGCACGGACGGTGTAGCCGTCGACGCAGGGCTCTGCGCGCGCCGAGCTCCCACCGAAAGCGACCAAGAGGATGATGACCGGGAGCTTCTTTACCCGCCTCAGGTGCTCCATTGCTGCTTTGGCTGCACCAGAGCGCTTGGCGTCCGAATAGATCTTCTCGCGTTCGACGACCGCTGCCTTCACAGACTCCTGTTTCGCGGCAGCTACTTCCGCTTCAGCCGCGATGACTTCGTCGCGGATGGCCTCCTTGCGGACCTCGACACGGGCGCGGCGGCCCTCTGCCTGTTGGAGATACTTGACCTGCTTCTCAGCTCGGGACTGTCGGTTGAAAAAGAAAAAAGCGGTGAGCCCTGATAAGGCCACCGCTATGATAGTGAAGATGTCCACGTCTACCTCGCCTTAGGTGCGAATGGTACCCATGCACCGTCTGATCGCTGCATGAGTTCGGCCGCCAGTGAAAACCACAGCGTGCCATCTGGGACTGTAATCGAGCGCCACTGGGTACCATCTGACCGCCACAAGGCGCCTGTCTCCGTGACAAAGACAGTGAAGTTCTTACACACCGCTGCGACGGGAGGAAGGAATGAGGCGTGGAGAGAGATGTCTACCATGTCAGTAACCTACCTTGATGTGGGGGCGTGGCTGCTTACCCTCCTGCGCGACTATGAGCCTTCCGTCCGTCGCGCGGAGATACCGATAGCGGATCCGATCTTGGCGAGCGCGCACAGTGATAGGATCCGCCGGCGGAGACCCTGCATCGTCAGGCTGCAGAAGGTCCGCTATGTCCTGGCCTGCGTAGGTCACTCAGGCACGTCGTCATCGTCATCCGCGCCGTAGCCCGGCTGCCGTTCCTTGGTAAACCGGTCAGCCACCGACGCAATGACGCGGGAGCTCTGGCTTCTCACCGCCCGCGTCACGGTTCCTGCCAGTGCCACCATGGCTACTCCCAGGATGACGCCCAGGGAGGCGGTGTAATCATATGAAGCGAACCCTACAGCACCGAGCACGCCTCCCGTGACGACACTGCCCAGGTAAAACCCTAGCTTGGCACCACTGAGGGTCTCGATGTGTTGGAATACGTAAGCGGTTAGCGCAAGGCCAACCAACAGCATCCCAAAAATAACCCACTCACTCATCGCTGCACCGCCTTTAGTTCCCGTCGTAAGTTTTCCGTGTCTCGCTCGAGCACCTTGACCGAGACCCGTAGGTCCCCGTAGCCTGCCATGACCTGGGCGAGGACCACACTCAGTTCGTTTATACGAGCTGAGTTGTGTTCGATGACCGCCTCTTTAACCGCCATCGGGACGGTCCGCGCCAACAGCCCGTCCACGGACTTGATGAGGGTCGCAACCTCTTTGGCGATGTCCCGGTTTAGCTGCCCTTCAGTCACCAAGAGGTCGACGACTTTGGTCAGGCGTTGCACCTCAGCGGCGAGGCCAGACACCTGGGAGTTGAGCGCCACGTAGGCGCCCGTGATCGACACGATGATCGTGATGATCACAGGGACGATCTGGATTGCGAGCTTCTTCCACAGACTCATGTCGTCTGGGGGGGCGAAGCGGTGCGTAGCGGTAGTGGACATTGGTTGCCTCTATACTGGTAGGCGGGTTTGGCGTTTCATACTGGACGCATCTGCGACGGTGCGCTCGTATGCCTCGTCGCAGCTTAATCCCCTATCGCGTAGAAGCGCATAGTACGCGGGCACACGTCCGTCGGCGTGTGCCCAAAAAGCGTGTGGTTTCACACCGTTGGAATCGCTCCCCGCCTGCGTCCCCCAGTTGTACACCTCGTGCCCACGCCAGTCCTTCGAGATGCCGGCCCACCCCTTGACAGAGGCCCGTAATCCCCTATCGTCGAGGAGGTACTGAGTGAGAAGATGCCCGGCCTCGAGCTGGACCTTCGTCAGCATGATGTACTCACGCTCAGGGTTCGCGAAGGTCTTCGTGCTCGCAGACCACGCGCGGTCGACCCAGATGCCCTTGATGAGGGGTGTCTTGAACTCCCCACTGTAAAGGGGGCTGGCCCTCACCTGGTACTCGCGGTGCCCATAGTACCTGTTAATAAACTCTAAACCGACCGACCTGGTGTTATAGCCTGTGGTCTTGCCGGGGATACCCGCGTGCGCTGTGTATCGCTCGATAGGGCAATGCTCGAGGATGCTGCCATCACGGTCGATGGTGTAGTGCACAGACAGGTTCTTCGCCTGCAAGATGCGGATGGTGGGGCCGAGCTCTGCGACAGCTGGCTCGTGGAAGACGAAGCGGTCGATCGTCTTCCCGCGGCGGTCGTGCCCCAGAAAGCGTTGCTCGGGGGGTGCCATCTTAAAGAGGGGATGTGCCTCGACTGGGCAGGCGGCAGCGGCTGCGGCTGCTTTCACGGCACCAGCTGCGAACTTCTTCTGTATTGCTTTGAGTACCATTATGTCACGTCCTTTGGTTCAGGCTCGACGTGGGGGTTCTTGAATGCAATCGCTTTGTTCGCCCACATCGACGCCTCTTCGAGCTTGGTCCAAACCAGAGCCGTCTCACGGCAGGGCGGAAGGCAACGCTGTAGCCGTGTCACAGCGTCGCGTATGATCGACCGCGCTTCCTCAATGAGGACGATGCCGTCGGCGGAAGGGCGAACGTATTGGAAGCGGGATTCAAGCTCATTCATGGGGCTCCTTGGGGGTGGCGATGGGCATTAGTTCGGCTCGGGCTCGACGACTGGTACCGGCAGCGGGAGGGGTTCAACCGACGTGGCCACGTCCCGCTCGCGGAGGGCGGCCAGCTGGGTCTCGTCCAACTCCATCGCGAGGCGGACGCCGTTATGCGGCCA